>Ga0075480_10000704_pt1 | contig 20096 bp, 18 predicted proteins | sample DEB08_DNA_7_FD_81590 | JGI IMG/M metagenome (GOLD analysis project Ga0075480, IMG submission 81590) | Aqueous microbial communities from the Delaware River and Bay under freshwater to marine salinity gradient to study organic matter... | ecosystem: Environmental > Aquatic > Marine > Coastal ... | reverse complement strand
CAGAAAGAAATGGAGGATGAGGAGAGAGCTTTCTTGGAGCAGAACATCCAGGTGGCCCTGGCTCAAAAAGAAATTGACCTCGAAGACGCCATAGCCGTCAGAGACCTAAAGGACATCAATCAAGCAGAAAGGCTTCTTATTGTTAGGCGTCAAAAGAGAATGAAGCGTCAGCAAGATATGGCTCAGCAGAACTCTCAGATGCAGGCTCAGCAACAAGCTCAGGCTTCACAGGTTGCTTCTCAGTCTAGGATGCAAGAGGCCCAAATGGAGGCTCAGCTTAAAGCCCAGGAGTTGCAACTTAAGAGTCAGCTTGAGGCTCAACTCGAAGAAGTAAAGCATGGATTTAGAAAAGAGATTGAGATGATAAGGGCTCAAGCAACTCTAGGATTCAAAACTGATGATCAAGAGTTTAAGGAAAAGATAGAGGTCCTTAAGGAAGACAGGAAGGACGACAGGGTTGACAAGCAGGCCTCTAAGCAATCAAAGCTTATATCTCAAAGAAAAGGCACTAGAGGGGAGCTAGAAGAAGGTCAGGCACCAACAAACATTAGTGAACTCATACAATAATGGCAAGTAAGATAAATTTAGATATTTCAGAGAAGCTGAATATCACATGTAGGAAAGGGGATACCTTTACCATGACCTTGAATATAAAGGACTCCTCTGGTACAGCGGTAACTCTTTCCACTAGTGGGTATGAGTTCCTTATGCAGGTTAGGGGTGGTAAAAACGTAAGGACAAAAGAAAGATCCCTTGTGATGGGGACTGCATCTAAAGGAAAGCAAGCTCAAAACAAAGAAGGGGTTACCAACTTTACATTTACTACAGACGATAGCGGAAATGTAACTGTTTCTGCAGCAGACTCTGTAATGAGAAGGGTGCCAGCTGGCAGATACGTTTACGACTTGCAACAAATTGTAAATAACGTAACCACTACCATTCTGGAGGGTGTGTTCATTGTAAATGATGACATTTCAAACGTAGAGGTGTAATGGCTATAACAGTACAAGAATCCTCTGGGAACACTTTGGCTGTTAGCGTGTCTGACGGCACCTCTACCACCTTTACAACTACTGAAAGCTCTATTTCTTTTTCCTCTCCAGTTTCATCTTCTGTAGAGGTTTTAGGCAAGGGCCCCAAGGGGGATACTGGTGCTACAGGAGCAACGGGGGCTACAGGAGCAGCTGGGGCTGACGGAGCTGACGGAGCTGACGGAGCTGATGGGCAGGGTGTCCCCACTGGGGGTTCTCAATATCAAGTTCTAAGGAAGGTAAGCGGAACTGATTACGATACTGAGTGGGATTACGCAGACAGAGTTACTCTTGAGGTAAGGTTTGATGAGGCGGTCTCTAAGGGAGACCCTTTGTATATTACTGGCTTTAACAGTGGTCAAAATAGAATTACAGTCGCCAAAGCCGATGCGTCTGATTCATCTAAAATGCCTTCTATTGGTTTGGCATTTGAAGATTACTCTCAGAACGACAACGGTCAGGCTACTGCCGTTGGCAGCCTCGATGACATCGACACTCAAGTCGCAAACGACTTTCAAGAAGGGGAAGTCGTTTACGTAGCAAGTGGTGGAGGTCTTACTAACGTCAAGCCCACTGGTGCAAACCTCATTCAGAATGTAGGCAAAGTAGGTAGGCGACAGCAAAACAACGGTGAGATTGTCGTCATGGCTATTGGTAGATCAAATGACGTTCCGAACATACCTGACGGTCAAGCATGGATTGGCAACGCTTCTGGGGTAGCAACCCCCACGACACTAGCTACTGTAGCTACTAGCGGCAGTTATAACGATCTTTCAGATCAACCAACTATCCCGACAGACACCAACCTTGGTAATTCAGATCAAACTATTTCTGGTGATCGTGAGATAAAACTAGGACAAAGCACTAATTCTATAGCTGTAAGATGCGGCTATAATGACTCGCTGATTCCTTTGAAAGTTACAGCCGATGGTGCTGGTCCAGCTACTACTGAAGTTGCTGGAAACTTGATTGTTAAATCTGGTGCATTTGCGTCAGGGGGCACAATACAACTGATGGAATATGGCAGCAATGGCACACATGTTGTTTCTTTAGGGGCTCCTGTATCATTGGCTGCTGATTATTCATTGGTGCTTCCCGCTTCGGACGGGTCAAACGGGCAAGCCCTCGTAACTGATGGATCAGGCAACCTCTCTTTCTCAACCATCAGTGGCGGTGGAGGCGGCTCAGATGTCATAAAGCACTTCTATGCAGGTGGTGCGCAGCTTACATATCCATACTCTAGGTATCTGCCATTGACGGGAGATGTGTTAGAGCAAAACGCGGCGAGTTCTGCGCTTTCAAGAACGGGCTTTGTAGCCCCTTATGACGGACAGATTAAAAAAATCATGGCGAGAAGTGAAGAGACGTTAGGCAACACAGTGCTACAGTGGTATAAGGCCGTTGATGGCACACACGCCCCTGCGACAAGTATGCAGTCAGTCACAGTTGACATTGACACGGCCAACACCACATTCACTTACACATACTCCTCAGCTACCTTTAGCAAGGGAGACATTCTGTCTTTGAAGGTAGACCCTACAAGTGACCCCGTGAGTACCACAATGGAGTTTAACTACACAATTGAATTTGAGTTCGATACTTCGACGTAATTCGAAGTTGATTATATTCGCATTATGGCATTAAGCGCAAGCGATAAAAAGAAACTAAAGAGGTACGGTCTGTCTGGCTTAAGTAAGCCTAAGAGGTCTGCATCTGGAAAGAAGTCTCACGTCGTAGCCGTAAGGGTCGGAGGAAGGATTAAGATTATTAGGTTTGGAGAAAAGGGCGCTAGTACAGCTGGCAAGCCTAAGGCTGGGGAGTCTGCAAAAATGAAGGCTAAGAGAAAATCCTTCAAGGCTCGTCACAGGAAAAACATCGCCAAAGGTCCTAGCAGTGCTGCGTACTGGGCAAACAAAGTAAAGTGGTAATGAATACCGTCAAGTACAATAAGGGAGGAAAGCTTAAAGTGTCGTCTAAGACGCAGATGGTTGAGCCCCCCAAAGGATTCCACTGGATGGAAGAGCGCGGAAGATACTTTCTGATGAAGGGGGACTACAAGCCTCACCCAGGAGCTGTTGCAAAAGCTAAATTTAAAATAGCTTCTCACGGATGAAGATCAACAAGAAATATCTGAAGGGTAGTAAGAACCCTGGACGAAGAGCAGAGCTTATCAAGCAGATAGCCGCTATATACAAAAAAGGTAAGCCGTACCCAAAGAACTTGGATGCGCTTATGAAAGAAAGAGACGCACTATGAAGATTATGAAGAAGGGTGGTATGGCTGGATTGTCTGCCGCACAAAAAGAAGTTTACCGCAGAGGCCTTGCCGCATACATGAGCTCTGGCAACAGGCCTAAGACATCTCAGCATGCTTGGGCTATGGCTCGTGTGAAGTCTGCTTTTGGAAAGCGCGAAGCCGCTAAGATTGCCTCAGGAAAGGGCAAAAAGAAGAAGAAATAATAATTAGTATATTTGCACAAATAACTACTAAAAATGGCAACCACAACTGCAACCATTACGCTCTCTAGTTCTGACCTCACTGGGGACTCTTTGTCTTTGAGCACAACGACCAACCTCAACAAGGCTGGCACACTTACTGGTTTGGACCAGACTACTGGCGTATCTAGAGTAATTATCCCCGCTGCTTCTACCACGAAGATTATTGCGGATGCTGACGATTACGCTAGTGGCCCTGCTAAAAACCACAAGGTGTATGTCAAGATGTTGAGCACCGTGGCCACAGAGTATGTTACCCTCAGTGTTGACTCTCAGGAAATTGGTCGATTGTACGGCGGAGACTTCGCGTTTATCCCGTTTAGCAATTCCGATGGAACTCACGATGTAAAGGTCGCAACCCCTGCAGGTCAGACCAACACGTCTGTCGAGTACATTGTAATTCATCAGGCCTAATGGGTTCGGTCAGAGCAACGATATCTCTTTCTACCACTAATGTCATGCCGACCCCAGTTAACGTTGGGGCCAACATAACGTTCAATGCTGACGGTGGGGCTATCGGTCGTGCCAAAGTTTTACAGACTGCTGTACACAACAATGCTCTGGACTTGTACGTCGCTAACGATAAGCTCGTAACGGCATACTTGTACGTCAGAAACCTTGAGACTGAGAGAGAGAATTTCGTATACGTCTACAACAACGCCAACTCAAACGATGTGGTTGCTAAGCTTGGCGGTGGCGAATTTTGTTTTGTTCCTGTAGCGGCTGATCAGAATCTCAAGTGCTACGCTACAAAAATAGATAGCGTTGTAGAGTTTGCTGTATTCGGATTGGATAGCTCAGCAGCAGGACCGTTCATAGGATCTGGAGACTAATAAATAACTAAGACATGGCATTTGCAACAATAACAGTAACCCCTACCATCTCCACCGACGCGTATGCGCTTGGTGATGTGTTGTTTTTAAACACGGTTGTTCCGCTTCCAGCAAGGTCTTGTAGGCTTATAGATGGTTATGTAGTTGATTTTGAAGGAACTAAACTCACTTCAGAAGAAATTACTTTTTACTTCTTTCAGAAGAATGCGGCTGAAATAGGAGCAATAAACTCAACTGCAAACATATCTGACGCAAACTTCAAGCTAAATAGATTTATTGGTGCGTGTAAACTTGAAAATGCGAGTGAGCTTGAATCATTAACTGCAGTGGCTATTCATCAGATGGTTCATTATGGTCAAGCATCCGACACGTCAGGCGTCCGTCCACTAAATATGGCTTTGGTTTCTTCGGGAGCCGAGGCTCCTTACGACGGCAATGGTGCCTTTCCTGTTTTTATGTCAGCATCTATTGGTGCTCTTAGCACTGCCCCAAATTTTGCCAATGACGATTCTTTGGATATAGTTTTACATGTTGAATACTAAATAATTTAATATAAATGGAAAATCAACCATCTGGAGCCCAAGGCTTCGAGGTCTTCGACAACGTCGAGGACCTTTCTGCGTCTATGAATGCTGAACAGCAACCACAGGCCGAAACACAACCTGAAACAACTGAGCCAGTTGCTGAACCCGTAACGGAGTCAGCATCAGAGCCAGCTGTACAGCAGCAATACGAAGAGTCTGCATACGTAGACCCTGAGGCTGCACCAACACAAGAAACAGAGGAGTACTCTGAGTCTGATTACGAACAAGCAGTTCTTTCATACATGAGCGAGCGGCTCGGTAGAGAAGTGGGTTCGTTTGATGACTTTAGTGCTCCACAACAAAATGCTCTAGATGAGCGTATCGAAGCTATCTCCCGTTTTGTAGAAGAGACAGGTAGAGGCCCAGAAGATTGGTTTGCGTATCAATCGCTCAACCCATCCGAGATGGATGATATGACAGCGATTCGCGTTAGCATGGCTAGCGAGTACTCAGGCCTTTCTGCGGAAGAACTCGATACGTTGGTTCAGAGCAAATATAAGGTGGATCCAGACCTCAATAGTGAGGACGAAGTCCGCCTTGCCCAGATTCAACTTAAGGTTGATGCTCAGGGTGCAAGACAAAAGATCGAGGAGCTCCGATCTAATTATCAAGCACCTGCGGCTAAATCAAATCAAGTTGAGTCTATTGTAGATGAGGCATGGGTCTCTAAGATGTCAAGTGAAGTAGATCAGATGACTGGGTTGGAGTTCGACCTGGGCGGTGAAAAGAGCTTTACTTTTGGTCTTGACGACTCATACAAGTCTCAACTCAAAGAAAAGAATGCTCGTCTCGACGAGTACTTCGACTCCTACGTCAACGATGACGGAAACTGGGACTACGATAAGCTTTCTTCTCACAGGGCTGTAGTTGACAACATCGACGCTATTGTAGCTTCTGCATACAAGCAGGGGTTGGGCGACGGTCAGCGCACTCTGGTAGACAGGGCAGCTAACGTACAGTCTCAGACTCCTACGGAGGCGGGGATGCCCCAATCAAACCCCTTGACTGCCCAACTAAAACAAATCATGGGCAGTCAAAAGAGTAAAATGACTTTTAAAATCTAAAAACTAAGAAATTATGGCAACAGCCGCACAACCATCAAGTGGTATTGACGTAGCAGCAAGCACGTTTCAAGCATCACCTGATAAATACGCCGCTCTCGGCGATCTTTTGAATGTCGCAGCATCCACTGTGACTGACGTAGTCGGAAAGCCCGACGTAAGTGAACTTTTGGTCGAAACCTACGGAGACCAAGGTATCACTGGATTCCTTCAAATGACTGGCGCTGTCACCTCTGCAGGTGCTTCAGACCAAGTCGAATTTTACGAAGTAGGTAGACGCCACAAAACTGTGTCATACGAAGGTGGAGATATGGGAGCTGTCTCTGGTAGTGACAACGCAACCTTTACTGGTGATGTTGACGACGCCCTCCAGCCTAATGACATCGTGATGGACAAGACCTCTGGTGTCAGAGGTATTGTAACTTCTGGTGGAACAACATCTTCTGGTACAGCTGGTGCTGTTATCGCTCGCCTTGACGGTGCTGAGATGCTAGGAACTTCTGCTGACTTTGATACGACTAACGGCGGTGAGTTGATCATTTTGGGCAACATGTATGCTCAGGGAAGCGACCAACCTCAAGCTTTCACTCAGCCTGAAGTTTTGCGTAGAATCAACTCTTACGCTATCGTAAAGGATCGTTACCAAGTCAACGGTTCTCAAGCAACTAACATTGGCTATGTAAACATCGGAAACGGTGACTACAGATGGTTCATGTACGGCGAGCAAGAAGCTCGTAAGCGTTTCATGGACAAGCGTGAGATGACTTTGTTGTTTGGGGATCTTATTGATGGTGCTGAAAAAGCTGGTGTAAAGACTCTTTTGACCAATGCAAATGGTGACTTGAACGGCTCTGAAGGTTACATCACAGCTCTCGAAGCCAGAGGTATCAACGTAAGCAATGCTAACGCTAACCCTCTCGACTCTTTCGCTGAGTTTGATGACATCATCTTGGAGTTGGACAAGCAAGGCGCTCCTGCCGAGTACGCTATGTACTTGAACAGAAAGCAAGACCTCGCTATCGACGACATGCTTGCTTCTGGTGTTTCTACTGGCGTAACTGCTGGTTTGGCTGGTCAGTTCGGTGCGTTTAACAACGATGCTGATATGGCTGTCAAGTTGGGCTTTAAGTCTTTCACTAGAGGTGGGTATACATTCCACAAGCACGATTGGAAGTTGTTGAACGACCCAACGTTGGTTGGTGCTTCAAACAAGTTCCAAGGTGTCATGTGCCCATTGACTACTGTTGCTGACGCAAAGACTGGTATCAAGGCTCCAGCATTGGAGATGAAGTACAAGGCTTCTAATGGCTACAGCAGAGAGATGGAGCACTGGGTGACTGGTGGTGGTGTTATGGGCCACACAAACAACGGTGATGCAGGTAAGGACGTTGCTACGTTCCACTACCGCTCTGAAGCTTGTTTGTTGACTCGCGCTGCGAACCAACACGTCTTGATTAAAGGATAATAACAATAGTTAGGTGGAAGGGAGGGGCTTCGGCCCTTCCCCTCTGGCTACAAAAAATAACTTTTTATTATGGAAAAATACTTGTTTTTTAATACTGGAGCCAACGATTCTCTTTGCATGCCTGCTCGTCGCTTGACGGACATGGGAATGGAGTCTGATGGAGCTTCTTTGATCTTGCACTTTATTGCTCCTTTTGGGGGTAATGACGGTGTTGGAGAAATTACTGTAGACGTTACAATTACTGACAACAAGGGTAAGCTTGTTATGGAGGCTATCGCAGAAGAAATTCGTTTGGGTAAAAGTCCTTTTATTACCGTTTGCGACGACACTACTTCTGAGTTCCTTCACCCAAACATTCTTAGCGTTGGTGCAATCGCTGACTTCGCTTAATACTAGAAACTATGGATACTTCTAAAAAATTCTTGTTTGTAAACATCGACGACACTGCGGGTGAGTTTGATGGTTCTAAGATGTTCCCAGTCTCTAGCTTGCAAGGGATTCAGGAGCTTAATGCTACTAGTGTTCGATTTGCTGTGTCTGACTACGGTCAAGCAGACGATACTCTTGTTGACATTACTGTTGCTTCTGGAAAAGCAAAGGCTTACATTAAAGAGCTTGTTGAGGCTATTAACTATGCAAAGCAATCGGTAATCAATCTTGCTGATGCGAGTGATCAAACATCATTCTCTCCAGATGTAGACTTTGGTACCGCCCCAGCTGTTACGGTTGGTGGAGCCTAATATTTGTTGAAACTACGAGAAAGGCTCCCTTCGGGGGGCCTTTTTCTTTTTACTATATTTGCGGTATCTTTAATGCAATGAAAAAGTTCTTCTTGTTTAGAACAGAAAAGGAGTCTCAATCCTCTGGGAATGATACATCTAACTCTGGTTTTGGTATCTCTACGATATCAATGCCAGCTGATAACGTATCCCTGCTTACTACCAAGCTAGGGGCTGTCGTCATCACATTCAACGAATCATCTGCATTTGAGACCACCTTCCTTAGAGAGGGGGAGTCCTTGCCTAAGACTAAGGTCGAGGTTGCTTGCAATGTTGGCGATGAGACCGATCTTCTAGAGCAGATACTGAACTTTATCTCAAACCCCTCTGGCAAAAGCGTCATGAGGTTCGATAACGTAGGAGGGAACTCTACGTCCTCTAAGTTTAACGAAGAGGTAAAAACAAAAGCTATTGTCCCTACACTGGCTGTAAATACAGTAAGTGGAGATATCTCCCTAGGAGACGAAGCCTTACAATATCAGAACACGATAGCTGGGATTAACTTCTTTGGGAAGTTGCCTACGATAGACTTTAACCATGAAGGCCTTGCAGGGTTTGCTAATACAGATACTGTTTCTTCTTGGGCCAACGCTGGTACAGGCTCAGGGGCTTATAGCATCAGCAGCGTCGTAAGCACTCCTGCTTGCAACGATCCAGCTTCTGCTGACGTAGGACTTACTACAAAGTCCGTATTGTTCGAGACCGCTGAACACATGGTGATCCCCACCTTTAGGGCTCAAGAAGAATACATCCTGTACATTGTATTCTCTACGAGAACTCCTGGCGGCGGCCACTCAAATGTGACTCATATTATGTATGGAGATGCGGCTGGAGAGACCATGGGTCCTAGCGGTAGACTGCTTGAGGATGGTGCTATCGCTCCCGCCCTCCAAAAAAGTATCGTGCCATCAACAAATCTAATTAGCATTAGGCATGGTGGTGCACCCGCCCCTATGCCCGCTACAGCAGTCACATCAGTAGATCTCCCTCAACAGATTCTTCCGCCCGTGGGGCCTGACGACATACCATGTCACGTTCTTGTTGTCAGGAGAGACGAGTTCAACAACGTCTTTGTTTACGGCAGGTCTGGGGAAATTATTGCAGAGCTATTGGCTTCAGAGGCAAGCTCATTTTCTACCGTCTCAAAATCTGGACCTCTTGAGGGGGCCCTTACGATAGAAAGGCTTGGAACCTCAGGAGACCTTGCTTTGGGAGGTGGGCCCGTTCACAAACAAAGCATCGCTCGCTTTGGAGTCATAGAGGGAGACCCAGGCACAGAATTTGCATCTAAACTAGCAAAAGATCTTTTTACATTCTATAACAAACCTTAATTTAATTTACCATGGCTGAACAAGCTACAAAAAGACGGGCAGGCCGCCCTAAAAAGGCCGAAACAGTAGAGGCTAACATGCCTCCCGTACCAACCACTCAAGCGCCTCTATCTAAGCCTAAGAAGCCAGCTATCAGACGCAAGGAGACAGTAAACACAAACAAAGAGTTTGAGATTCCTCGCAACGGAGGCGTCGTGTTTATGCTCCCTCAAAAGGGTGTCACCGTGTATGACGAAGAGAAGGACTCTGTTCGGGAGATTCGTTACTGCCCCAACGAGCCATCTATCTTCGTAGACGAGCAAAGCGACAATACTCGCAGAGAGGCTGTCATCTTCAACGAGGGCAGAATCTTTGTCCCTAAGAACAAGCCCAACCTGCGCATGTTCCTTGAGGCTCACCCTTTGAATATCGCCAAAGGCGGCGGTCTCTTCAAGGAGGTCAACAAGAAGGTAGAGGCTGAGCAAGAGCTTAGGAGAGAGTTTGTTGTAAGCGAGGCTGTAGACAAGGTAAGAGACTCGGAGGTATCTGAGCTCCTCCCAGTAGCTATCTACTTCAACGTAAACATCAACGCTCCTGTATCTGAGATCCGCTACAACCTGTTGCGTATTGCAAAGAAGAACCCACAAGACTTCTTGGAGTCGTTTGACTCCCCTCAGGTTATGGCTAGAAGCTACATCCAGCAAGCTGCCGACTACCAGATCATCAAGATCAAAAGAGACGGGGTGTACTGGTTTGACAGCAACAGCCTGATTGTATCTATTCCTGTTGGTCAGGACGCAATGGACGTCATGACTAGGTTCTGTTTGACAGAAAAAGGAGCCTCGGTACTATCGAGTCTGGAAGAGCGCCTAGAGCGCTTGTCGTAAAGAGAGGCCCTTCGGGGCCTCTTTTTTTTGTTTGTATATTTACAGCATGGTAAGTGTAATCAGAGTATACGAAGCTGTAAGGGATCTTTGCAACAAAGATCAGAAAGGCTTTATCACTCCAGCAGTATTCAACAGGTTCGCAGCTGTGGCACAGCAGAACGTCTTCAATGAGATGTTCAATGAGCTAAAGCTAGCGACTAAGTTGCGTAGATCGGGTTCTGACGCAGGAAGGGATAAGTCTGCATATAAGATGGTGGAGGAGGACCTCTCTTTCTTCGTAAACTCTGTCGTACTAAATGTAGCAGAAGAGGAGGGGACGATTACAGTTTTTGATAATGAGGGCGCGGAGATAGACCAGTTTATCCATGAGGTTGCTATTTCTAACAAGCCAGCAAATCTGTCGAAGATTATAAGCATGACTGTAGTAGATGGCCCTCCTGTAGAGATCATATATGACCTTGAAAAAGCAGAGCGTGTTCTCAACAGCAACCTCTCGGCCCCTACGGAATCATACCCTGTGGCCCTTGTAAATGCAAGAACAATAGAGATATTTCCTCAGTCTATCTCTAGCGACGTGCAGATGAGGTACTACAGAAACCCAAGGTCTATGGACTCTGGGGGAAAGATAGATGACTCTAACTTCCCTAAGTATGGGGCGCTTACTGTTTCCGAGGGCTTCGTTGTCGCTGACTTGGCTTCCTGCTACGACTTTGAGCTTCCAGGACACTATTTCCCTGAGCTGGTGGGAGAGATAGCTAGAATGATTGGAGTGAGGTTGAGGGACGATGTGATTGCCCAGTACGGTGTATCTGAAACAAACAACAAGTAATGGCATTTGAAGAAGTAGCATTTAGCGGCACCGCAAATACTGGCGCCATGAACTTTGTCACCCTAAGACAGGTGATAGACGACTTCATCATAACTATGGATGGGGACGACTACGTAAGCAACGCATCCGATGTAGCCATGAGGAACATAGCCCTCAGAGGCATCAGAGAGTTTGGCTTTGATGTAACGAACAGAATCAGATCTATAAAAAGGACTATCGGGTCAAACAACACGGTAGACCTTCCTGAGGATTTTGTAGGGTTGGTTAAGATGGGTGTGGTAGACAGCGAGGGAATCCTAAGGGTCTTTGGGGAGAACAAAAACATATCGGCCTCAAGATCTATAGCTCTTGAAGAAGATGGTTTAGAAACAACCTCTACTACAGACGCTGCTGGCGGTCCTCTTAACATACCTTCAAACCTAACGCTCAACAGATCTGACTCTAAGTCTGCTACAGCTGGCAACGATGGTGGTGGTGACAACTTCGACTACTACGTCTTTGAGAACTACTTGTTTCAAGGGGGTATAGGTCGTCTGTACGGCTTGGGAGGAGGAAGGCTTGCAGGAGAGTACAGAGTAAACTTGGACCAGAACAGAATAGAGGTAGATACAACAAGCTCTTACACAGAGGTTGTATTGGAGTATATGTCTGATGAGGCCAGGTCTACCAACCCTGTTATACACGTCTATGCAGAGGAGGCTCTGCGCTGCTACCTGTATTACAAGCTATGCGAGAGAAAGTCTACGGTACCAGCTAACGAGAAGGCGAGAGCCCGATCTGAGTATTACAACGAAAGGAGAAAGGCGCAAGCCCGCATGACCAACTTCACAAAAGAAGAGGCCCTGAAGACAATTCGTAAGAACTATAAGCTGGCACCTAAGTACTGATGATAGAAAAGATAACCCCTAGGAAGCTCAATACATCTAAAGACGCAAGGATTCAAGGTGCTATTGAGATGTATGACGCATACAATGTGTCTATCAACGACTTTACTGATTCTCAAGATTCTTCTTTCTCTTCAGGCGGCGCTATCTCTGGCAGTGAGACTGGGGACCAAGGCGTTATAAAGCCAGCCAAAGGAAACGAAAAAGTAGCTAATAACTTGTCGCTTACTGATGATACAGCTACACCTGCAACTACAGGCAATAACAGAAGAATCATAGGTAGTGTAACCGACGAAGTCAACGGTGTCATATACTGCTTCCTGCGCTCTGAAGAAGGGACAGAACACGGGGTTTATAAACTAGATGGCGATGGGCTAGATCCTATCTTTACCTCTGCGTACTTTGACTTTCCTAGCAATGGTTTTGTAGATGCAGACATCGTATACCTCAAGGGTGGACCTGTCCTGTACTTTACTGACGGTGTCAACGAGCCTAGAAAGCTACATATAAACAAGGCCTCTTCTATTCAAACCCTTGACGACACTACAGATGATTTTCAAATAGTAGACTTCATCACGGCCTGTCCTAAGACACCTATGCACAGGCCCAGCTTTACGTTTGACTCAGACCCCAACATTGGGATAAACTTTAGAAACGTACAAGGGTTTCAGTTTGCGTATCAGTGCATATACGATACAGGAGAGGAGACGGCTTTGTCCCCCTACTCTAATGTAGCTGTACCTCCGTCATACCTCAACCAAGGAGCTCTTTCTGAGCCAGCTCTTCAGGCGGACAATGTCATAAAAGTAACTGTTCCGCACAAGCTCAATGGAGTCCCTTCGTTTACGAATAATGTAAAAAAGGTCAGGCTGTTGGTTCGTGTGGGTGGTCGTGGACCTTTCTTTGAGGTTGAAGAAAAAGAATTTTTCCCCGATACTGCGGACACTTTTGGCGGCATGGGGTTTGAATTTTCAAACGACTCTGTCGTCACAGCTATACCTCAAGAAGATATAGATAAGCTTGATGACGCTGTACCTAAAAAAGCCAAGGCTCAAGCCGTCGTCAACGACAGGCTCATGTACGGCAACTACACAGAAGGCTTTGATGAGAAAGAAGAGATTGGCTGCAGCTTAAGCGTATTTTACGGCGACAGGAAAGAAGAGTTTACTGATCTTGAAATATCAGTTAAAAGCTTGATGGTGGCAACAGGATATGATTACGGTCAAGCTGCTGAAGATTCACTTTTTTTTGATGGTGATCTAAATCCTTCTGGCGGCACGGGCGATTTAAACCAACAGCCTCTGGTACACAACAGAAGAGCTGCTTATCAGTTTGACTTGTCTGGCCTGCCCTCAACCATAGAGGCTGATACAGAGCTTCGTCTTAAGCTTAGCATACGACCAGAAAGAAACTTTGAGCTGTACGACTCAAAGAACTCTTTTCATGCTTTTAAAAACGTAGGATATGGTGCTGGTCAGGACAATGATGATAACCTAAGTAAAAACCCTACCACAAGGACAATAAAAGATCACGCTGGCAATGACAGCGATATGCCTGCGGTTTTGCAAAAAAACAAAGGTGTTGTCCTTGACGACTTAGTTTGGAATATAGTTGCCGCCGATGGGGTCCCTGGAGTGGAAGACGAGACAAACCCCCACTCTGCTGACGGAGTTGACCTTCCTATTACTACTGGACACTCTCCATCTTGTCCCTTTATCATTCCGTCCGCTGCAGTAACCTTCGCCTTGGGGTTGTCTTTTAGTGAAGTTATTGAAGGTTCTGCAGCTGTAAGAAACAACATATCAAACGCTTTAAGAAATTTCTTTAAGAACGGAACCCTTGATGATGACACGGAAGGAAGCTACCCAGTAGCTGATTCAATATCTATTGTCTCGTCCGCTTCTGACTACAACCCTACATCTCAAATAGACCAAGGCCTAAATAGCGTTTCTGGATACGGAGAGCTAAACTCTACAGACCCCGTTATTGAAACAATAATGCAGCTTTTTTATAGGGATAACGCTGAAGCTATTTCAAATGGCAGCCGCCATCTTCCAAAAGATGAGTTATCCCCTTTGGGCTTTGCTGCCATAAATAAAGCTCAGATAAAATCAACCCTTGAGTTTCAAGAGAATGCAACAGCGGCAGTTACGGGAGACAATGACATAGGCCCTATATTCACCTTGGGCTTTAGCGAGCTGTCTGGTTTTGAGGGTAGTGGAAAGCCTGAGTACACCACTATGATACCAAATGTAAAGGTAGACGGAAGTTTAAATTGGTACTGGGCATCTCCAGCGTATATGGCAAGTGTTGGAACTGCTAACGGCCCCACCACTGCCAATCAGTTTAGAGGGGAGCTAAGGCAGTTTGTCGGCAACAAACAACAAACCATTGACGGCCTTCCTGAAGCATTCACCTTTCAAAGTGTTTCAAATCTTTACTTTGTTTTTCACCACCCCATACTAAATGGAGGAAACCACACTCAGTATTTTGGCGGGCAAGATTACTTGTCTTATTTGTATTTGGGCACGGGGGCAGAAGAGCTAGCAAACGACTGGGGGAATATTCAGGCTTCTGACGAAAGCCTTGAAGATGATGATTACTTGATAGGTGGAGATTTCAACAACAACCCTCAGTATAGACTTAGAAACATAGGGTATGTAAAGGTTAACAGTGGGGGTGGGTTGAAGATTACAAGTCAGTACAACAACTTCTCAGAAAATGATGGATATCAAAAATACTCTATTGTAGACGGAGAAGTAAACGTGAGGAGACGAAAGACTGGCAATCAACTAGGTCAAAACTTTTGGTATGGCTTTCTTCACGGAACTGAGTACATAGGGAAGCAGAACAACATGTTCCCCTTAAGCCGAGGGTGGAAAGGTGGCGGAGGCTTTAATACTTTTCATGGCCTCTTTAGTTATGGAAACTCTTTGTATGCAGACAGCTCTGGAAATATAAACGCCGCCCTTTCTGAAGCAGATCAGCAGCTCATCATAAACGAATCCTTCCCCGATGTAGAGATAAGGACTTTTTCTTATTCTCAGTACGGAACGGGGGTGTCTATAGATCCTCAATCTAGATCATTTAAAAGGTATTGCAACCATGACTTTGGGGTAGTCTTTTATGACGAAAGAGGCCGTCCTGGGAATGTAAATCCTTTGGGGTCTGCTTACGTTGACGGATATAGGGGCACTCAAAACGCAACAGGCGCAGCTTTTGTTGTAGCAGCGTTTGATACTTCTCAAAACAATATACCTTCTTGGGCACACCATTACAGGATGGTATACGCAGGCAACTCTACCATTGACGATTTTATCCAGTACTCTGCTGGAGGAGCTTTTGTGCCAGACGCTTCTAAAAATAATGACGGGCTTATATATGTGTCCCTCAATTACTTACAGGAAAACAACCTTGTATCTTACTCTAAGGCTGGAGGTGCCGTGGGAGCTGATGGAGACAAAGACCTGTATACATACTCGGCGGGAGACAGGCTAAGGATTATCTCCTATTACAACAACGAAGACGATAGGATTTTTGTTGACGAAGAAAACCACAGCTTCGAAGTCGTGGGTACTGTAACTCTAGGTGATTCCGATAACCCTTTGGTAGGCGAGAACGAAGATATTCACCCAGCCAAGAAGGGGCAGTTTGTGATACTTAAGGACAACTTTAAGGCTGAAGGATTTAGCTTTGACGACGTACTTAACTCTAGGGGCGTTAACGCTGGACTTGACACATCTGACATATACGACTCTTCTACCAACAGGTGGAACAGGCGCTGCATATTTGAGATATACACTCCAACCAAAAGTCAGTCCTCTGAAGACAGGGTGTACTACGAAATAGGCAAAACTTACAATATTATAAAGTTACCTAGCCAAGCTCGCGCATACCAAACACCTAACGTCATAATGACAGAGGGTGATGTATTCTTTAGAAAGTCGGCAGTAAACCTTCAGAAGTTTGAAAACAACACTTTTTTAGGGCTTATAGGCAACGGCAACGGAGAGTCGGACGAGTCTATAGAGCCTAGGTTTAGAAGCTACTACCTAGAGTCCAATACGTTTACTGATAGATTCCCAGGTGCTGACGTAAAGCCTTTTGGTAAGCCTAGGTTTATATCAAGAGAAAAGAAAGAAGTTACAAGGGAGTCGTCTATAAAGTTTTCTGACAAGGCTAATACAGAGTCTAATGTTGTTAGGTACACATCTTTCAACAACTCGAAGCTTCCCTTTAAGGACCTTCAGAACAACGATGGTCCTATCACATCTCTTTTGAATTTCAATGACAGCCTGTTCTGCATACAGCAACTTAAGTGCTCTTCTATACCTGTAGCAAGGACTATATTCTCTGACGCCTTGGGTCAAGAGACGGTACTCGGATCATCTAAGGTCTTGGGTACGGAGAAATATTACGCGGGAACTTATGGGTCTAGTCACCCAGAGTCTGTTGCCCATGTTGACAACACTGTATACTTCGCTTCTTCTGATTTTAATCAGGTGTACAGGTTTAACCCTAGCCAAGGCATAGAGGTCATTTCTGGCAAGGGCATGGGGTCTTTCTTTGACTCTGCCTTAAATGTTGACAAAAGCGGCAATAACAGGATTGTAGGCGGGTACGACCCAGAAACCGATGAGTTTATCCTGTCTGTAAACAAAGATATAGACACTTTCAGTAATACTAAAAAAGAGCTTAACCAGCCATCAGGTTCAGTACTTACTGACGAATTGGACGAATTTACAGGCTCTGTAGACTTTATTGCTGGTCAGATTTCTGACGCACAGATAGAGCAGCTTGTGGGCGCTGTACAGGGCTTTGGAAGCGCCCTTCAGCTTGAACAAGATAACCTTCAGGCTATTATAGAGGGCATAGGAAGCCTTCAGGGTCTTTTAGAAGCAGACTTTAGTGCGGAGGCATCGGAAGGACTTAGCCTTCAGTTGACTATTGGTGACTTAACTACAGAGATAGGCCCTTTCAGCAACCCTAGCTCTTACAACGCCGCTTTGCAGGAGATACAAAACACTGCTTTTGTAAATCTAGATACAACGGTAGGACAAGTGCTAAGCTCCTATGAGCAAACAGATGATGCTTACGACACTCTTATCAGGACCATAGTTCCTTCTATTGAGTCGCTTACGGATCAGCTGGAGGTTCTTAGCGCTCTTGGTAGTCAAGTAGCAGAATTGGCCTCAGGGGGGGGAGAAACCGTAGTCGATACCGTAGCTTCAATACTTGAAACAGCTGGGCTTACTGAAGAGGAGCAGGGTGACCTTTCCTCCCTCCTTACATTGGCTAGTAACGCAGCGTACATTGGAGATATCATTCTTCAAGCTTGGACGAATGCGCAGTTAACACCTGTGAATCCTCAAGATGTAATTGACAACATCTTTGGATCTTCAGACATAGTTATACCTGATGATTTTCTAACTGTTGGGCCTGTTTTCATTACATACTTCGATGATCCACCCGACGAAACTGGTTTTTCAGCAATACAGGGCGACACCATTGGAACTGCTATTGAAGCATTCGCTGAGCAATATCAATTCGTTGTTACTTCTGTTGGGTCTCTTGATGTCTCTGGAGCTCTTCAAGAGTTATTTAATTACTTGCAAACCAACATTGCGGACGAGTCAGGCGTGATTGCTAATCTTACTACTCGAGTCACACAGCTAGAACGAGAGCTTTACGGCGAAGACCAGGTTGAAGGTGGTGGCGGAGTGAACGCGGGGGTGTTTGAAAACTTTGCCGCTCTAAAGAGGTATGCCTTTGGTTCTGATGAAAAGCCAATAGACGCTGTCACGCTAGACACGGGGCTTGTGCTTCAGGGTAACTCTCAAATTGGGGCAGACCAGGGTCTAGAGGGGGATGTAAAGATTCTCCAAAGTCAGATTGCGCAGATTTCCGATGGGCTCGCAGAAGTTTGGGACGATTACGCTCAAGCTTACGTCGATATTTATGGTGACAACGCTCAATTAGCTACCACGGTTATTAACGGAGTGACTTACAGCACAGAAGGATATACGACTAACGCTTTGATTGGCTATGGGGCGCAGTACCTTGGTGTAGGTTACGCTACTGGTATTAACCTAATTGCGTCCGCGGGCGACGGTGGTGACGGATCTAATCCAGCCGACATTGCCCTAATAGCTCAACTACAGCAAGAGTTGGCAGTTAGAGCCGATGTATACAATCAACTTGTAGATGCGTATTTAGATCCTGTATTTAAAGATTTTGATTTTGTAAACTCCACCACCTCTGTTGTCAACGCATACATAGCCGAGGTAATAGATTACATGAGGAAAATTATACCTTCAGACGAGCTCATGATATCCGCTTACGAAAAAATTTATAGCTTAATCATAAATAACGTTCAAACTGTTCCTTCAAATATTAACGCAAGCATTAATCCATTTATTAACTCTACTTGGAACTGGTCAGATATTGATGGAAACCCAGAATCCGTAAATGCGAATCTTGCAAACGCCACTTTGTCTGAATACAAGGGTGTAATCTTAGAGGAAATGATTTCTGATTTGGGAAAGATAGTTCAAGGGGCACAGTCGTATGTGCCAGGCTCCACCTCCAACAATCTCGCTGGAGCGTCTATTTCAAACCAAAAAAACAGCGTAAACACATTAACTCAGTGGTTTAAGGCGTATTCAAACATAAGGTATAGCTCTCCAGAAGCCTTTGACAGCTACTTTAACTTTAATGGAAATGTTGAAGCATTTGGAAATCAAACAATACAAACTGGCGGGGGTGGTTTATCAAATTTTTCAGAACTAATAAACTTCTTCCAAGACGGACAGCTAACCGCTGAACAAGTAGCAACAATAATCAGAGGTTTTACTTGGAATACAGATAATTCAGAAAATCTTATTCTAGCACTCGACGCTAATGACGACCAAGCAGTAGGATCGCAAGACTTGCTGGCGTTTTTGGTTTCTTATGGTCAGCCTGGTTTCGATGGAGGGACCGCTGAGACCGTGATAGCGAACCTGTTAGGATTTAATGGAGCTGGATTAGGAAACTTCCCTGATTAACAAAAACCATGAGCAGCATAACAATAGCATACAGTCACAAAGGTGGGTTTTGGAAGACCAAATACAGCTACCTCTCGTCTTGGTTTGCCAAAGTAGGCAGAGCTTTTTATTCGGGCAAGGCCTCAGCGGTAGAAGAGCCTGTGTGGAAGCACAACAGCAATGCAGTTCCAAGGACTGCGTACTACATGGCTTCTGATGGGACACCTATAGGAAGCGGTATATCAGTGTCTTTTAACAAGAACGTATCTCAGAACAAGATCTACAAATCTTTCTCTATCGAGGGGAGCAACAACATCGTAGGAGCCAACAGCTTCGTTGTGAACTCAGATAGCGGGTATGAAAAGACCAGCTCGGTGGGTCCTATAAAAGACAAAGGCGGGATACTGTATGGTCACATAGGCCTTTCTCCTGTCACTCTAGATGGTTCCAACATAGCTATCTTGGGTGAGATAACGTCTGACGTTATTATAGACGCAGAAGATGACAAAGTAGCTTACTTCTATATGAAGGGTCAGGACCTGTCTAGCACGGGGGTGGCTACTAAGTTTTTCTTTATGCAAGATCAAGCCTTTTACGACTCAGCTACAGGGGTGTTACTAGACATCTCTGCAGGTATTACATCTACTGGACTGGCTGGATCCTCAGGATCTATAAGGCCTAGTGCTGAAGCAGACCCAAATGATTTTTCGGAAATATCAGGCGGTAGAGAGGTAAAGTTTACTGGCCTCACCGCCGAGGCCGTTACAGCCTTTCAAACAGCTGTAACCGCTCTTCAGGTAAATGAGAGTAGGCTTTTTGTGTATCAGATAACGCTAGAGGCCATCAACGGGGCTCCGCCTAGAGGTCAGTACGCTCAGCTTAATGTGGGACTAGGATCAGCGCCTTATGAGCT
>Ga0075480_10000703_pt1 | contig 20101 bp, 19 predicted proteins | sample DEB08_DNA_7_FD_81590 | JGI IMG/M metagenome (GOLD analysis project Ga0075480, IMG submission 81590) | Aqueous microbial communities from the Delaware River and Bay under freshwater to marine salinity gradient to study organic matter... | ecosystem: Environmental > Aquatic > Marine > Coastal ... | reverse complement strand
GAACCCACACAAGTATAATGTGAGTTATCACAAGTATCAGAACCACTGGATCAGGAATGATCTCACAATGGGTGGCACACATGTTATGCATCGAGTGAAATTATTCTATATATTCCTAGATCATCTTGTGGGTAAAACAGATATTCAGTTTGGTTACCCTGTGCGTAACAATTTACGCAAGGAACACTACAAACTAGACATAGCAGATCCTTTTGCACATCATGAGATAGAGTATGAGGACTATGACTACAACATCATCAAACCTGGCATAAATCCGTTTGCAGACACACTGGTCAATGAGATTTGGCCGTTTTTACGCATGATGTGGCTGTGTCATGGGGCATTTAAGACGGAAATACTGTTTAATCCTGAAATAGACCTCAAAGAATTCGGGTCACAGTATGGCCCCGGTATGTTTAATGGAATATATAAGTTCAATATCACAGACGGCGGAGTTTGGGACGCAGACTTTTCATATAAATTCGAACAGGTAGACAACCCATACGACCATCGTGAGAACGATCGCAAGGGTCCATTCTTTGCACAAGAGTACTCACGTATGCAATCTAATGCGGCAAGACGTGCTAGAAAACTGGCAAAACCGGAGTGGGACGTGGAAGAAGGCCGCTCAAATAGGGATTTCGTTGATATGTTAGACGAAGAAAAGGCATTAAACCAATTAGATTTCTCATTTGAGTATGAGTTTAAGGGAAAAGGCAAGTTCACCAGAGACCACAGCATTGCAGTACCAGACGAAATCGGCCGCGGAGTCAACGCAGACAATGTGAGTCTAAACAATAAAACAGAATTCATACAGTTGCAAGATCAAATTTCTGCTGTAAACGTAGGTGACGAATAGTGTACAGTGTAAATGAATGGGGCAAATTGCGTGAAGTTGTGGTGGGAATCGCCGATTATGCCAATATTCCTCCAATAGATATTTCAATGCGTACAGTAAACTACGCAGATGTGAGTCACATAGACGCCATACAAACCAAAGTGGGTGCCTATCCTGAACGTGTTATACGTGAAGCCAATGAGGATCTCGATAACTTTGTAAACATTATAACAGATCTTGGAGTCACTGTCAACCGACCTAGGCGTGAACCCACACCATACTATAATTATTGTCCCAGAGATCTTGTGTTCGTACATGGCAACCGTGCTATCGCCACACCAATGAGTATACGTGCAAGGCACAACAACTATGAAAGCATAGTGGATTGTTTTGAAACACTGCAAGTGGCACCCAGATACTTGGAAGATGACTTGTACAACATTGCATGTGTGGGCGATCCTGATACCTTAGCACTCACAGAAGTGGCTCCTGCCTTTGATGCCGCCAATGTGTTACGTGCAAATGATGATCTCTTATACTTAGTGAGTAATAGTGGCAATCGTGCTGGTGCCCAATACTTACAGGAACAGTTCCCAGATTTGAGAGTGCATCTACTGGAAAATACCTACTCTTACATGCACATAGACAGCACTGTAGCGTTTTTAAGGGAGGGACTAGTACTCTTGAACCCATCTAGAATAAACGACGTTAAAAAACTGCCTAAACCGTTCTCAAATTGGGACGCCATTTATTGTGCAGAGCCAGTTGATATTGGCTATTATGGTGACTACTGTAATGCATCACCTTGGATAAACATGAACTTGATCTCCTTAGATGAACACACAGTGGTATTAGAACAGAATCAACATCCGTTACGCCGACAACTAGAACGATATGGCATAGAATGCATCATGTTGCCTATCAGACACCAACGCACACTAGGTGGAGGTTGGCATTGTGTGACCAATGACACAGTGAGGGACACATGAGTATAACATATAGCAGTCAAGGTTTATATCAAAATGGTTACTGTTACGGTCATGTTGATTTGGCCACACATGGTTACAACACCGAGTACAAAGATCTTGACTATGTGCGTCAACCTATTAAACAAACTGAGATAGATGCATGGCAAAAACTGGGCTACACACACCAAAATTGGAGTGGAAAGATGCGTGACTCACGCCAAAACATGCCAGATTGGGTGCTGTCCTTGGGGAAAGCGTTTTACGGTTTGGAAAACCATAAGTGTGGATATGTGTTATATGTGATGAATACCGGTGAAATCATGCCCCAACACGTAGATCATTATGAAACATATTCACGTGTGTTCTCAGTTAATAGAAATAATATTCTACGCACAGTGATATTTCTTGAAAACTGGAAACCAGGCCACTATTTTGACTGTGGGGGCACCACATGTGTACCATGGAGTGCGGGAGATTTCTGTCAGTGGACAGCAGATACACCACATAGTGCAAGTAATATCGGTGTAGAATCACGTTGGACACTGCAAATAACCGGTGCTTTATCAGGAAGGCGATCTGAGGTTTAGAATGGGATATACTGAACAAAGGGATAAAATTAAGAATAACCAGCCTGAAGACCTCAATAACGTGGTAAACAATTTCGAAATAACCAATAACAGTATCTTGGTTGAACATTTTCCTTGGAAATGGCCAGGATATAGTCAATTAGGTGAACAGTTGGGTGAAGAGCGTGTGCGTAACACAGATGCTATACTGCAAAAACGGGGCGGTGCCTCCGGCACATATGGTGTAATAGTGTACATGGCCAACGGTAAAATGACCAGTTTAGAGGGTTTACGTCTGGAAAGCGATCAGAGGTCTTGGTGCAACGAACATGGTATACATGTGTGTTTCTATGAACCTTTATGCTTTTATTCACTCGGTGACGAATTACCCTGGAAATACAACTTTGGCTTCTATAGTGAGTTTACGGGAATACATGATAATCCAGCAGATGTGCGTTGTGGGGAGTTAGATTCACTACAACTGTTCGTACGTAATAATGGTTTAACCAACGTTACTGTACACACAGGAGACTATGCCATAGAGAAATGGGGTGAATATTATGCAAAAGACATGGTGTTGTTGTGTAACGATGTGTTCTTGCATGATTTAACTTACTATCACACACATGAGTGGGAGCTCAAACGAGAGTTTACACGTAAATTCATGTGTACCACATGGCGTTATACCACTGCACGTCACTTAACATGTGCATGGCTCAGCTCAGAAGACGATCACTACAAGAGCTGGTATTTCGATAACAGCATGGGTTTTGACTGGACAGGGCAATATGGTTTTCACAATAACATGTTGCATTCCGAACATTTAACCAAAATATATGATCGTTTTTCACAATTGGATAAATCTGCACCTTATGTGTTAGACTTACCAGCACGTAGAGCAACCAGACTAGAAGAATGTGCAGGGCATTTATATCCCAAACACATACAGGAAGAACTGTATGCACACGGACATAACCCTGTGCATGAGAATTTGATACACTACAGACTGAGAAGTTACTACATGGACAGTTTTTGTGATCTGGTAACAGAAAGTCGTTTTGCACAACCCACCGGCAATATATCAGAAAAAGTGTTCCAAAGCATCATGTATGCATCGCCGTTCTTGTTGATAGCACCTGTACACAGTTTGCAGTACATGCGGGAATTGGGTTTTGAAACATTCTCACCATGGTGGAGTGAGAGATATGACAGTATCTCAGATAATGCTCAGAGAATGGCAGAAATCTTACGTGTAGCACAAAACATACGCAATCACAGCATAGAAGATTTGAGGTCAATGTATCGTGAGATGACAGACGTGCTGAGACACAACTGGGAGGTATTGGTGCAAGATGTCACAGTGACAGGCAGAATAGCCACCAGGCACAGTTATAGTGCAGAATCAGTCAGCAGAAGTTTTGCACCTGATCACGGAGATGCACACCAAATGAAAAACATAAGTGTGACAAAAAAGGGCATACGCAGTGAGTAATCAATTATTGATAGCAGGTTGTTCAAATGCCGCAGGATATGAAATATCAGGCATTGAAGACTGCAAACACAATCGTCGCAAGAGTTTTGGCAATCAACTTGCTAAAAAAATGGGGTTAGAGCCGGTTAACATCGCACTGGGCGCCAGTTCTAACCCTGCTATTGTGCGTAGTGTGAGAGAATGGATAGGGGAACATGGTAAACCAGCCAGAGTGTTGGTTGCTTTCACAGAATTAACCAGATTAGACGTGCCAAGTCCTTATAAGATATGGTATGGGGAAATGAATCCTGCTGTTACGTGGTATAATGGTTATATGGATGAATTTTTACAGGTTAATTCAGGTTGGGCTGGTGCTAATGATCAAGAACGCAAAATAGTTGCATACTGGCACGATTATCAAGTGCGACAAGAGAAAATGATGTGGTTGCACACAATCAATCTACAGTGGGGTCTGCAGAACTACCTAAAACTGTTAGGCATACCCTACACGTTCTGTAACACCATGTACATGTACCCCAATAACAATCATGAGGGCTTTAATCACTATTGTGGGCAGGATTGGGCACACATTGACGAAAGCAATTACATGTATGCCAGAGATAATTCTAAATGTTTCTATTGGTACTACAAGAATCTGGGTCATGAGAACCCACTAGCAAAGTATTGGCATCATGATGAGACACCTCATGCACTGTATGCCGAAGCACTATATGATTTTATTCAAAATGGTGCTCGGGTTGACCTGCTTCCATAGCCACACATAATTTTCTATATCAGCACCTGACTCTACGCCATATTTTTCATTTAATTCTGTGCATATGGTGTTTATTCTAGGCATTTCCCAATCTCGCCATTGTATCTGTTCTTTGAGTTGTTCACCATTAAAGCCTTTATTGAGAAATTCAGTTTGCCAATTATGTATTAATTGTTTTACGTTGTTTGTGATAGATACACCAGTGCTTTCTGCGTATTTAAGGTGCTGTAGGGGGTCTGGATGAGGATCATGCTCTACATAGTCATCTAGTTGTCCTTTGTTCCACATGTTCTTCTTGTCTACGTCAAATAGATTGTGTTTATTTTTACTGTAATAACTTTTATACCACACTGCAATTTCAGGATTAAGATCAAAATCCACTATATCACTGTCTAGTAAGGGTTCTCTGATGTGTCCTTGAAATTGTGGTTTGAAAGCACGATCTACAGTACGCATTGTGGTCCAGTTGTTCATGATGTCTGTTTCCATGTGCCATTCGTGTTCTATCCAGTCTTTTATGTGTTGAGGCTTACCCCCACCAAATATACTGCCACGCATTTCCCACTGCATTACATTTCTGTTTAATTGATTATCCCAATATTGTTCTAAACGATCTATTCTGTGTAAACTGGTCCATGTGATCATGATATGATCTTCTGGCGTGAAGTTAAACACACTGTCTGCTATGTTAATATTGGTAGCAATACCCGAATTACTGATACCGCACATGCCAAAGTTCCATGCTTGATTACCACGTTCTCTTTCTGACAGCACAACAATATCAGCCCATGTGGGCCACATGTATTGTGTAAATGAACAGCCAAAGCAGAACGTTCTAGACATAATACATCATACCCTTCTTCTTGAACACAGGCATTTGTGAACAGTCTGGGTAGTCTTGCCAACTCCATTGCTTGGTAGCACGTTTAGCACTGCTAGGCAGTCTTTCCATGCCCATTACAGCAGTTTCAGGTGTCATGTAATAGTGATAACCCATTGTGCTGATCTGTTGATCGCCCCAGTACACATCTGTGTTCTGATCTCTGCCGTCGTAAGCCATGCTTTTTAATCTATTGTATTCATCTAATGTGCTACACAATATGGCACCGCCTCTGCCTAAGTTGAGAGGCTTTTTGAATTGAAAACTGAGACATTGTAGGCTTAAATCAATATAGCCACCCTTTTTCCAGTAAACAGCACTGTCTATGATACCTGATGTGCCAATTTCGTAAAAATCATACCATTCTTCGTCAGTCCAATCCCACGGTAAGTCTACTTTTTCCAATGTCATTGGAATACTAATATAGGTGTGCTTAGGCACTGTGTGAATGCTTGTAGCACGTTTATAACGCAAACACAGCTCTATGGCATGTGTACAGCAGTCAGTTGCTACAGCATAAGGCGCCCCCCACCACTCTGCAAGTTGTTGTTCAAACTCTTTTACAGCGGAAAAACTCATGATATTCTTTTTGCCTTTAATAAATAGTTGATACAGTTATTTAACTGTTATTACACACAATAGAAAGAGTATATGGCAAAGAATAATATAGTTTACGTCAATCCTGATGTTGCACCATGGTTAAAATACAAAGGTGACATCAAATTAATCCTTAACAGCATAGAGCAAAGCAGTCATGTTATGTGGTGCGATGCATTTGAGGGCTTACGTTGGCCCAATGACAACAACATAAATGCTGTTTATGAATTAGTACAATTAATGGGTCAAAGAGACCTAATGGTAACTATTATTACCAGTTTAGACAGTGAGACAATCTCAAGACATTGGGGTGAACTTGGCCAATTTGTTAAAATTGTACCATGGGAATCATATTTTTTATATAATGGAGTAATACGCTTCACTGCTAGGAAATTAGTACCTGACTGCCCTGACTTCCCATATGAAGATGATCATTATGGTATTACATACCCTTTTATTGTGTATAACGGTAAGCCCAGACCGCATAGATGCCAGTTAATGGACACATTGGCAGAACAGGGCATGTTAAAACGTAATGCTTATACCTGGAACAGAACAACAGAATATGGGTTTGAGAGTTTTGATAACAAACAAACTCCTGTTATACTGCAAAGACCAGACCCTACACAACCTCCTAAATGGCTAGATGATTTCAAAGTACATCATATGGGCACAGCATGTAGGCATCATCCTAATTTGATTGACAACACGGTGTGGTACAGTTATAATGTACACCCTCAGTATGCACAAGCATTTTGTCAAGTAGTACCAGAAACCACAGTTGATCACTGTTGGATCACTGAAAAAACAGTAGAACCTATCTTAGCACAGAAACCATTCCTCATATTGGGTGCGCCTGGTATACATGAAAAATTAACTGATATGGGATTCTACTTGTACGATGATATTTTTGACTACAGTTTTGACAAAGAAAAAGACATAACCAAACGTATAGATGGTATCACAGATAACCTCAAAAGGCTAGAAGGACAGAGTTTGAATTTACTTTATCGCAAAATCAGTCACGTCACATGGAATAATGTGCAAAGACTGTTGAATATTGTGAAAAATCAACAGTTAGTACCCAAAGACATTTATTCGTATCATGTCAATGAATACATAAAAGAGATAGCACACAGCACAGATTGTATAGGAACACATGAGTACTTTTCAGCACTATTCAGCCAAAATTTCTAATACAGAACACTTCTATTTGTGGTCTGATTCAGAATCTGATTTATGTACAATAATTAGCAAACTACAGCAAGGTCTGTATTCTAACACTCACTTGATTTATTGGGCACCCGAAGAATGGACATTTGGGGGTTTGGTCAATAAAGAAGACATTAGAACATTACGCAATTTACTGGATTCTAATAATTCGTTTATGACATTTGTTGTTGGTACATTTAGAAATGTTTATGGTGCAGATGACAAGGATAAAATGGCTATAAGAATGGGTGATGTTGAGCCTACTGTATTTGAACTAGAATATTATATAGATCGTGTTGATGTGGTGTATTGGTATAGTTTCTTTATGTATCATACTGCACACAATTATTTAGAAACCAGCAGGAATAATGAACTCAATCAGTTTCAAGCCCAAGTTGCTCACAGCATAGCACATGATCAACCTACACATCTGTGGACAACAATGATAGGCGAATGCTGGTATCACAGAAAACAAGCATTAGAACTTATGGCTCAGCAGGGTGTTATGCCATATGGTAAAGTGATATTAAATCACAATAAACATCCAGATCAGTTTCCTCAGTTTGAACATTGGGATATGAGTAATATGGTTCGCAGTGTGTCAGACAGCAATCCTGTGGATCAATATGGTGTTTGGCCACAAGAATACACACTAGGACTCATAGACATAGTAATGGAAAGCACTATAAGATCTAGATTTGCCACAGAGAAGACATGGCGTCCTGTGTTTTATGGTAAGCCTATGGTGATATTAGGTGCCAGAAGTATTAACAATGCATTCCACGAATCATTGGGCGGCTGGCCCGTAGATCAGTTCATGGATATGTCTTGGGATCAATATAGACATTATGAGGACAGAGTTAAAGGGTTATGTGAACAGTTACACATAATAAATGATAAATGGGGGAATCGTTTAGAAGATTACAGAAACGAATTAAGTAATATGACTGGAGTAGCAAAAAATCATGTGCAATTATGTATTAAACAGAAAAACTTTATTCCTGAATTCATAAAACAACACACAGAAAACCATTCAAGTATGGAATTTCAAAACAAAGTTTACAGCGGCTATTCTGGTAAGATAGATTTTATAACAGACTTCAGTTGGTATCGCAAACAGCAGATAGCAAATCAACAAAGTGCTATTTCGGACGAAGAAGTAAACAGTGAGCATGTATCATGGCTACTTTAACACTACATGCTGGAAAGTTTCCTATCCATTTAGACAAAGTTAACCAAACAAGCCAATTTATCAGCACAGACTCTGAACAAGCATTCCAAGAGAATTATAATAAATTACATTCATATTATAAAACAGCAGATATCACTTACGTTAACAACGAACATGGTTTTCGTGCCCAACCATTTGACAGTTACAAGGGCAAGTTTGGATTAGCAATAGGTTGTAGTCATACGTATGGCGTGGGTGTTAGAGCAGAAGACACATGGCATGCAGAACTAGGACGTTTGCTAAACATGCCTTTTGTTAATTTAGGTTGCGAAAGTCATGGACCACAGGCTGTTTGTCGTGTTGCCAGAGAATGGTGTAATTATTATGCCAAGCCAAGTATTGTGGTTATACAATTACCTGAGTTATCACGTGGTATAACAGCAACACTGCAGAAAGGTTATACAACACATCAAGGTGTTAGTATGAATGAATGGCATACTAAATTAGAATCCACAATGGTTACCAGCAACGAAGGTGATCTCACACAGGAATTTGTAACAGCAGAAGCCATTAACACCACTGTAGAACACTTTGTTGCACAACAGATACCTGTGAGATTGTGGAGTTACACTGATGATCATGCTGTAAACCGCCATGTGAAATACAATATTCAAGGCATTGATCTCACACAAATAGACATAGATAATTTTTTAGCCAGAGATTTAGCACATCAAGGCCACGTTACACAATTCAGAGTAGCAGGAGAAGTAGCAGAACATTGTAAAAACTTGAGTGTGTATGCTGAATATCCTAGTGATGATGTTGGTACATTAAATGAAGAAAACCAAAAAGAATTTCACAATATGTTGAGAGCCAATAACCGAATTATCTATAATTAGTCATAATATGCTAATAAATATTAGCACAGGAGATGCCCAATGACTGAAGAGAAAAATTACAAAAACAAACAGCAAGATCTCACAGAATTAAACGGTGACGGCAACAGAGAACGAAGCCGCGAAGGAGAAGATCTTGTCAAGCCGCTCACAGGCGAAGATGTACCACTTACAGACGAGGAAAAACTCAAGAAGAAAATAGAAGAATTGCGTAAACGCGATCCTTTTATTTACAGGTAATACATGAAAGTACTTGGTATTAGCAGTCAGTTCCATGACGCTTCTATTAGTGTTGTTGAGAATGGTAACGTATTATTTGCTGGACATGCTGAACGATACAGCAGAGTAAAGAATGATGCTTTTCTAAATCAAAGTCTTGTAGCAGAAGCATTAAGTTATGGTAGACCTGACGCCATAGCATTGCACGAAAAAAGTTGGGCAAAACGTGCTAGAAATATATATGCTGGTAATTGTTCTGCACTCAAAGAACTTAACACAAAGCAATGGATAAAGGAATTTTATCCTCAACTGTCAGGTATACCTATCAAAGAATACTGGCACCATGAAACACATGCCGCGGCAGGTGTATTAACATCACAGTTTGACGAATGTGCTGTTATGGTTATAGATGCCATAGGCGAATTTGATACTGCTACAATATGGCATTGGAATAAAGGCAAATTAAAAAAGAAACACAGTATTTGGTTCCCTAATTCAGTAGGATTGTTTTACAGTGCAATGACAGCTCACGTAGGCTTAAAGCCCATGGAAGATGAGTATATACTAATGGGTATGGCCGCATATGGTAAACCTCAATATGCACAAACATTAGAAAATAAATTATTCAAAGGCAAAAACAGTCTCAAAACTAGACGCAATCTACAACGTGGATTAGAGCAGAGAGTTACTAATAGACATTTGCAAAGAAACAAAGACGAATGGGGACATTATCAACTTGATTATGATTTGGCCGCAAGTGCTCAACAGGTTGTAGAAAATAAAATATATGCTTACGCAGAGAAAGCAAAGAAACTAACAGGCAGTAACAATTTAGTTTATATGGGCGGTGTTGCACTCAATTGTGTTGCCAACAGTGGACTGTTTAAGTATTTTGACAAAGTACACATCATGCCTAATCCAGGTGATGCTGGTAGCAGTTTAGGTGCCGCCGCATTGCATGTTTATAATCACACTGGCAGACTTTTAGAGAACTTTACACCTTATTTAGGTACAGAAATACCTGGTAAGTATCCTGTAAACAAAGCATTGAACAGTTTATTAAATGGCGAGATATTTGGTATTGCTAACGGTCGTGCTGAATATGGTCCTAGAGCATTAGGCAATAGAAGTTTATGTGCTGATCCCAGAGGCAGTGAAATAAAAGATCGCATGAATGTAATTAAAAAACGTCAAAAGTTTAGACCGTTTGCTCCCATGATAATGCAACAGTTTGCCAGAGACTATTTTGAAATGCCAGGGGATATGTTAAAAGCACCATACATGCAATACACTGCAAAGTGTAAAAAGCCAGAACAATTTCCTGCTATTGTACATGCTGATGGTACCAGCAGAGTACAAACAGTTAATCCTGTTGATCACCCAGAGTTGCACATATTGTTGAGTAGATTCCACAGTGCTACAGGTTGCCCAATGATAGTGAACACAAGTTTGAACATCAAAGGACAGCCTATTGTGAACACTGAACAAGAAGCAATAGACTTTGCTAGGCATTATAAAGTACCAGTACATTGTAGAGATGATTAATGCCAACTCCACTGCATCATAAGTTTACCACTGTATATCATATGGTAAACAATTACAACATAGATAGGCAGGAATCTGAAAGACGTTACAATAATTATCCAATGGATATAGATCCAGTTATGGACAAGTGGGTAGTTCGTATCACAAAAGTATGCCAAACATCTATACTGAACACACTAAACTATGAGCTTATATCTCTTCGTAACGAAGACTACAATTTAGAAGAACCACAAGTATTTTGTGCAATGATCAGAGAACCTGTGCAAAGATTATCCAGTATAATAAATCATGCCCACAGAGAATTAAGATGGCAATGGGGTTTAGTACCACCAGGTTACAATCATTTTGCGTTTCTATCAAAAACAATTAATGTTCATTCTACCCCACAATTTTGTTTAATACCTTTTCGCAGGGACAGTGAGTTGTATAACATAATACTGTCTAGGCTAGACGAGCTATGCGAAAGGTACGATGAAAAGGGGTTATTTGAACACATGGATTGGGATTTTGTTCTCAAAGACTTAGATATAATTAGTAGCATAATCAATGGACCTGATCACTACAAGTTTTATAAAATGAAAGGTACAAATGCTGTTAATGATTTTTTTATAGATTGTGTAGGTGTAGAACCTGAACTGCTTGAAAAGACATACAGAAGAGACAACTATTATGATAGTAGCACAGACTTTGCAGGTAAGGTTTCTAATTTTGCAGTATGGTGTGACCAACAAAAATTCTTTAGAGCAGACACAGCATTATGGAGGTTGGCATCATGATGTTATTCAGGGAAGTATACACTTACTTAGAATGGGAACATCTACAGACAATAAACCCAAATCAACGAGAACCATATTGGGGACATCTATATTACAACGAACCTGAATTTTTGGTGACTTTTGCAAAAGGCGGCAGTACCAGTGCGGCACAAAATCTTCCAGGAAGAATGCCTGTTGCAGGTGATATTAAGTACGGCGATTTAACAAAGCCACAACATTTTCATATTTTTATGAGAAACCCTTGGCATAGACTTCGCAGTCAGTTAGATCATTTTACAAGAGATATTCGCGAACTTTATGGGTATAGTGTAACTAATGTTATAAACTTTGATCATTTACCAAGTGCAGTTGATTCACATATACTGCCACAAATAGCACAAATACCTATAAGGAAAGAATACTTTCAAACCAAGAATATTGGTAAACGTAACTGGGTTATGAATGTAGAAGAGTTAAACTTTTTGGAATATATGGAGTGGTCTCCGGATACATTTACATTTACCAAGTGGGGCGATGGTGATGATGTTGTTAAATTAATTTTAGATCATGTAGGCATAGACAGAGAGCCGGAGAAGCATAATTTATCCAGTAAGTATAATCATTTCCCACACGGATTTCCTGCACAACATCAAACAGACACAGTTAATTTAATGTGTGATCAATATTGCACAGAAGATATCAAACTATGGAACTGGATCAGTGAATGACATTGAAATAGTACAAAAAATTTTAGAAGGGAGATGTTTGGAATGTGATCGCATACTGCCAGAACATGAGGCTACATGCAGTGATTATCCAGTAAATATACTAACAAATAAGATGTCATCTATAAAACATTTTGTTAGTGAAAGACAGCAAAGAATAAAAGATATTATAGAATCAATTGATGACATCAACCAACGTAACGAAGAATTAAGACGTTTTATAGAAGAATACATAGAGAAAGACAAGCATGTTTGACATATATTATTTAGGCACTAACGATAAACTCAAGGAAGATTTGCCTCTAGCAAAACAAGTTGACAGTGTAGAGGATATCAATCCTCGTACCAAGATGTATTGGTTAGTAGAGCCTAGCATAGAAGTTACTGACTTAGGTATATTTGAGTTTCGTCCAAATGATTATGATCACAAATACGAACATGTATTCAAATGGGATAGAGGCAACTACGGTGGGCTAAGGTTGATACCTAGCAAAAATCCTGAAGAAGAAACCAAGCAAGTTAATCGTGTTGTGTGCAAGAGAACGTTTGATGTTTTACGTAAGAAAACTCCAGGCAAATACTTTGAACAGAATCCACATGCAAGTCATGTATGGTGTGTAGATCCTGAGTATGTGTTGACAGATGACATTGATTGGGCACCCGGTAACTTCGAACCTAATTTTATTCACAGTTTTCATTTGAAAGGACAATTAGAACATTTGTATCCTGAGTCTGAGGGCGGTGTAAAATTATTCCCTAGAGATCACAAGAAAGCACACATGAAGTATCATGGCTTCTTAAATAATGTAGTTGATTATCCTGTAATGTATGCTAAGGATGTAGATGATTACAGTCAACGCGACACATACAGTGATGAATATGTTTGGTTAATTGACAAAGAATACAGAATCAATCCAGAGGACGTAGATTGGGTACCTAATCCTTTTGAAAGAGATATGGTACACAGTTTCCGGATGCCATATCAATTAAATGAAAAGTATCCAATGGCTATGGGAGGCATTAGACTAGTACCAAAGAATTGGAAGAAGGCACCTGTTAAAATACACAAAGACTGTCCAATTGAAGATGAGAACTATGATGTATTTTACACAAACAGAAAATTTGATGCAGACACATTTGATCATTATGCTGAACGTGCCGGTACTGATTGGTTTTGGGTAGTAGACAGAACGTATGACTTTAATGGTAAACTTTTATATGTTCCTGCAGACCATGAACAAGAATACATACACGTATTCAAATGGGGATTAGAAGATAGATATGATCCTGAAGTAACAGAATTGTGGGACGAACGTGTTGGTGGTATATATCTAGTTAATAAAAACTTTGACATCACACAACAGAAATTACACACTGATATTGTGCCAGTGAGATATGATATTTTTTATGTACCGCACGAAGAATTAACAAATTATGAGAAGTATGCACGTAAAAGTCACACAGATGCATTTTGGTTAGTAGACGAAGAATACCAAATTGTTGATAACTTTATCAAGTATGTGCCTGCTATATATGACCAACGTTATATTAACATATTCAAAGTACCAGGGCAGTTAAGTCACAAGTATCCATTAGAAATTAAAAACGTCAGTGATAATCGTTGTGGTGGTGCTAAGTTAGTACCTAAACAATACGACCCATCTAGTGCAAAGTATCAGGGTAACTTGGGTAGCAGTGACATAGAGTTTGTTAGGTATGAGATCTTCTCTACAGAAAGCGAAGGTAGAGCTCGTACAAAACATGATTGGTTCTGGGTAGTTGATCCTGATGTAATTGTGTTAGATACATTTGATTTTGATTGGTTGCCAGATATAAATGACTCAGGCAAAAATCATGTGTGGCAAAAACTAAATCCTGTTACGAATAAACAATATGATTACGGCGGTGTAATGCTGTGCCCTAAGAATAAAACTGGCAAGGGCAGGCCTAAATTTGTAATGGGACCAGCAAGTACACAAAGAGAATATCCTGTTTATCATCTAAAAACTAACAGAAGTCTTATTAGTCAGTTGGAAGAGTTTGATGATAAAACACAAACAAAGATGTATTGGGTATTAGATCCAGGTGTAGAACCAGCAGAAGATTTTAACTTTGATTATTACCCAACGCAATACGACATAGATAAAGTACATGTATTCCAAAACGAAAAGCAAGAATACAGAGACGTTAGACTGATACCCAAAGACACATTTGAACCCGGCATTCACATGTATGACGAAAAGGATTATAGATATAATTCTTTCCAATATCTAAAAGAAATGCCTACAGTAGCAAGTAAGTTGCCTACATATCCTGTAGTTGAATTTGAAAAGTTCAATGTTGCTGAGCTAGGTAAGATACTTGCTTCAAATAAAAACAACAGTGTGCCTTATGTTTGGACAGTAGACCCAGATGTAAAAGCAATTACCAAAGTATTCAAGCAAACACTTAATCAAGAACAAACCACAGAGTTCTCAGGCAAAGTTGTTGCATGGCAACGTGTAAATGATAAAGGAGAAGTACTTAGCAACTCTGGTGTAAGACTTTGGAGTACAGATTTTAATGTAGGTTCAATTACTACAGATCAATTGAGACTGAATGATATTAAAAACTGTGAATATATGGCTGAGCCAGGCTGTACACAGAAAACTATTCCTGTTTGGAACTTGGATATGGCCAGTGATATCATTACACAATTAGAAAATATTGCAGGAGAGTGCAAAGCAGAAATGTTTTGGGCAGTCGATCCGCTCACAGTACTGGAACCAGGCTTTGAGTTTGATTACTACCCAACCCGTTGGGATATAAACACGGTTCATGTGTTCCGTACTAACGCAGGAACCTACAGAAATGTAAGATTATATCCTACACATCTTTTCCATGGTGAGCATGGATTTACAGCAGACGATGTAAGTTATAACAGTTTCCCTGATATTAAACTTATTGATCAAGTTGCTAGTGTACAAGAAAGTTGGCTAGTACATAAATTTACAAAATGGGAAGATGTCACTGTGGAGAAAATGCGTTCATTGTTGAACAGTTATAAGGAACAAGGACACAAATTCATATGGAGTGTAGACCCGGACGTTCAAGCAAAGAGTACGGTAATGGGAGAACTTTATAGCCCGGACGGTAATCCACAGTTATTTAATATGCCAATCGATCCAACTAAAGTACATGTATGGCAGTGTGTAGACAAAGAAGACAGCATCATTAACTATGCTGGATTGCGTTTATGGCCTACAAACTTTGATTTAGACGAAGTAACAACAGAACAATTAGTAACAAGTGATTGTGAATCACAACGTTACATAGAAGAACCAGGCAGTGTGTTAAACACTTATCCAGTATATCAAATCACTGACAGCGAAGCAATGGTTACGCAGTTGAATGACTTTGATGTTAAGACTGAAGCAGGCATGTATTGGGTGATAGATCCAGGTGTAGAAATCGATGAGGAAGAACTTCATTACTTGCCAAATCAGTGGGACAAATCAACTGTGCATGTGTTTGAAACCACAAACCAAAATCGCTATGTGCGACTATACCCCAAAGAGACATATCCAAACGACATGTCTGTAGAAGATATAGCGAACAACAGTTTTACACCTTTGAAAGTGCTAGACACTATCAATGTAAAACCAAGTCTATGGCCAGTGGAGAGATTTACAGATGTCACAGTTGGTGAGCTCAAAGAGATACTTGAAAAACACAAAAACTCAGAGTATGTTTGGGTTATTGATCCAGACGTAGAAGAAAAACGTGCATTAATTTACAGCAGTTATTCTCCTAAACTTGATAATCACAATCGTGTACATGTTTGGCAACGTGTTAACGAAGAGGATGGTAAAGTAGCCGGTTATGGTGGTCTAAGATTGTTCCCAACTAGTTTCAAGCCTACCAAACAGTTCACAGACGAAATGCTTCGTACCAGTGAGATTGAGAATCAATTGCTGTTAGAAGAAGTAGGTAGTACACAACGCATATTTGAAATGTGTGTTATTGATCCTGCACACGATTACATCAAGCAGGCAGAAGAATTTGATAAAAAGTGTACAAGCAGTATGTACTGGTTAATTGATCCGTTTACCAAACGATTCCCAGGCTGGAACTACAAGTTCTCACCAAATAAATGGGAAGAGAAAACAGTTCATGTGTTCCGTACAGCACAAGATGAATACAGAAACGTTAGACTTGTACCTAAAGGAACCTTTGCAGGTAAGCATGGTTTAGGTATAAAAGAAGTAACAAACAACAGTTTTGCCAACTTAAAGCAAGTAGATATTGTAGCAAGTACAACAACAGCATTTCCTATTATTGATATGGCAACTGTTACAGACAGAGATGAATTTGTCAAACAAATTAATGAACACAAAGAACAAGGGCATTCGTTTGCTTGGACAACAGACACAGATGTTGATGTTTACACAGAAGTAATTGATGATAGTTTTATGCCACAATTGAACAACATAGACAAAGTTCACGTGTGGCAAAGACTCAATCCACACACAGAAAAGACACACAGTTATGGTGGATTGCGCCTATGGCCTACTAACAAAGACTACAGTGATCTAACCACAGATCAGATATTCCTAAACAAGATTCGTGGTCTACAGTATGTTAGAGAGCCGGGTAGCACATACAAACCATACGATATTGTGTTCTTATCATACCACGAAACCTATGCTGAGAACGCATATAAGCGTCTACAAGCGAGGTTTCCACATGCGGTGTGGGTAAGAGACATCGACGGAATTTTCTCTGCACACCAAGAAGCCGCAAAGCAAGTAGGCACTTCGATGTTCTGGGTAGTAGATGCTGATAGTATGGTAGACGATGAATTTGACTTTAGTTATATTCCAGATGTATATGATCAAGAGGTTGTTCATGTATGGCAAGCACGTAATCCTATTACAGGCACTGACTATGGTTATGGTGGTATCAAGTTGTTTAACACTAAACAAGTACTAGATGCAACCAGTTGGGGACTTGACTTTACAACAGGACTTAGCAGTAGATTCAAACTAATGCCTGAGATAGCATGTACAACCAAGTTCAATACAGACGAATTTGCTACATGGCGAGGTGCATTCAGAGAGTGTGTTAAGTTAACTGTAAATGCAGATAATGAAAGCATACAACGTTTATCACAATGGATGAACCCTGCTAAAGACGCAGAATTCAGAGAAGCCGCTAGAGCAGGAGCACAAGCAGGTACAGTGTATGCAAAAGAGAACATCAACAAGCCTGTTAGACTTGCAAAAATCAACGACTACGAGTGGTTAGAAAACAGATATAAAGAAGCCAATGAATAAAACAACTCTCAAAACATGGGACGAAGTACGCAATTGGAGTGACGAATTAGGTGCTTTTAAGCCAAGTTATGTAGAGTTAGTTAACAGTCAACTATACCCAAAAGATGCTTTTAGCCTAGGACAAATGGCAAGTAAAATTTGGTTAAAGAATCGTTTACAAGTGGTACCAATACAGTCTAACACACAATGGGCATTGTTAGGTTGTTGGATTGGTAGTTTGGTACCACTACTCCATGATACATTTGCAATCAAACGTATATACGGATTCGACATAGATCCAGTTGCAGTAAGTAAAAGCGAAATATTCAATAGAAAATATGTAGAGGACAACTGGAAGTATAAAGGTGTCGTAGCAGATGTATCCATGCTTGATACATGTGAATTAGAGTTTCAAACAGGCGGAGAGCTTATTAATTTTACACCTACTGTAGTTATAAACACCAGTTGTGAACACATGGATACATCTTGGTTTGACACTGCTAGTAATGAGCAGTTGATTGTTATGCAAACAAATAACTCTCCGGACTTTGATGGACACATAAACATCTGTGAAAGCATCGAAGACATGCAATCAAAATATCCACTAAGCAATACATTATTTGTTGGCAGTCTAGAAACACCAGTTTATACTCGATTTATGCAAATTGGTTACAAGTAATAAATACAAACAGTAGACAGGAGGACACACTTAATGGATATCGCTCTATTAATAGGATTAATGGTCAAACATTACGTATTTGACTATTTTGTTCAAACCAAATTTCAATTCAAAGACAAACACATTTATGGTGGCGACGGAGGCATGCTTCATGCAGGCTTACATGGTATTGGTAGTTTTATTGTATTGTGGAGTGCAGGAGTAGGCTTTTGGCCTGCATTAGGAATTGGGTTCATACTTGATGGTATTTTGCACTATCATGTAGATTATATCAAAAGCAGTAGTTTAGCAATGGCTAACCCACCTTTAACACCAAATGATCATCAGTATTGGATTATGCACGGCGTAGATCAACTAGCACACTTTCTCACATACGTCTTAATGTGCTGGCTTTTAGTCGCTTTCTAGTATATCAGTTAAGGACTTAACGTTTCTAGATAGAATCTTTTTAGTAGCGTCGAGGTCAATTACGACTTCGACTTTTTCTGCTTGTTCTTCGATATTGAGTTTAAGAGTATCCAAATAGTCCCCAATGTTTTTATAGTTTAGACCTGAGTCCTTATATAATTGAGGATCTATTTGATACTTTTTACCACTATGTGTAATAATGTATACACCTTCTAAAAATTGAGCCGGAATGTTTTCTGGCTTGAGTTCGTCTATTAAATTAGACATCTCTTCAGAATGGTCACTTTTGCCTTTACCTAACAACATGACCTGTGGGGCAGACTTGCTCACCGGTGTCTCCTTTTTAGTGTACTACACTTATTTAGCGATTTTTTTTGGTCTTCCTGGACCTCTAAGTTTAGGGTCTAATGCGTATGCTTCTTCTCTTTTTAAGTCTGCATCTTGTAGCATACGGTTTCCATCTTCTTCCATTAAGTCTGCTTGAGCAATCAATCCCTTTGCAATTTCACTAGGGTCTTGATTTTCAACAACAGGTGCTTCTGCTTGTGCTACATCTGCTGAGCTTTCCATAATTGGTGCTTCTGCATTTGCAACTTGGTTAGCAACTGCTGGGTCTCTAACATCTCTGATGTCTGCATCAATCTTGCGAATCTCTGCATTAACTTCACTTAGTGGAATCTGTTGGCTAGGTGTAGGTGTTAGGCTTACTTGACTTACAGGAACTTTAACAAGTTTCTTAGTAAAATGCAAGTCATTAAGTACTTGTTCACCTGTAGTATATTGACGTCTTGCCAATACTTCTGAGATATCTCTAGCACCTTGTCCTTCAGCACTTGATACTATTTGCATAAGGTCATCATGCTTATTCTCTTCGAGCCCACCACTTAGTACAATTAAGCAATTCTCTGGCTCATTAGGAACTTCACGGAAAACAACCACACAAGGCTTGCCTCCATAAACTCCAACGTGCTTCATTATTTCTGCCATATTATTCTCCTTCTGCAGGTGCTTCAGGCTCTCCCTCGCCTTCTTCGGCTTCTGCGTTAGCGGCTTGTTGCTCTGCAACAAAACCTAAAAATGCGTTTAGTTTGTCAAAGATACT
>Ga0075480_10000701_pt1 | contig 20132 bp, 16 predicted proteins | sample DEB08_DNA_7_FD_81590 | JGI IMG/M metagenome (GOLD analysis project Ga0075480, IMG submission 81590) | Aqueous microbial communities from the Delaware River and Bay under freshwater to marine salinity gradient to study organic matter... | ecosystem: Environmental > Aquatic > Marine > Coastal ... | reverse complement strand
CTGTCGATTCCCCTCAGTCATCTTCACGAGGGCTCTGATTCATTTGCATATCCCACGTCTGGGTGTCTGACGTGAAGGCGATCCCGTTGACGGGTGGGGTCCAGACGCGTCGGCCTCCGGCCTCAATTACGTCGGAGGCTCGGTTCTGAGGTGCCAGTATGCCCATACCCTCGATGTGCACGGTTTTCCCCTCAAGCAGGGCTTTGGCCAATATCCGTCCTATGGATACGCGTTGCTTCACGATGGGGGCGTTCGAGTCGAAAGTGGCGGGATGTAACGAGCGACGGCAAGATAAGGGTTGGTACGAGATGGTTACCAACGGTATCTCAGGCCAAGGAAGAAGGCAGTGGATTCATAGGCGTAATTGCGCCAGAACTCCTGCGACGGTCCCAGGTCCCTTACACCGGTCATGATGCTGTAATTGCTATGGAAGAACCAGGCCACCTGTGCATTGATTCGGGTCACGGATGGGACATCTATGGTGCCTGCCGTATCGGCCGTACGGCTTGCCTCGTAGCGCAGGGAAAGCCGGGACTCCAGATCTCCACCGAGCAGATTCAAGGAGATGAACCCTCCGATGGCCAGTGGGGATACATACGGAACCGAGCTACCCGTTGAGGCCAGCGTTGCATCCTGCCACAGTGCGTTAAGCCCGATCTGCAGACCTTCCATGGGCAACATGGACAGGTCCACGGAAGAAAAAAGAACATCGGCCGACCGGTACGACAGGGCCGGATAACCCTCCGTGTAACCACGCAGCGGAGCATCCGGCTCAGCAGCTAACCTGTGGAAAGGTTGATCCCTCCACCCACCGGAGACCCGTGCGGAGGCCACCTTGGACTCGAAATGCACGCCCAGGCGCGCGTCAAGCGTTGCGATGGAGGGCAGCATGACCGGTTCATCCATCACGACAGGGACCTCTTCCATTATGTCCCTCAGATACCCGGACGACATCATGGATCGCACCGCTGCCTCTACGGTAACGGTAGAGGATGCTGCGTATGCTATGTCCACAATGGGAGCTACGTAGGCCAATTGTCGTGCCGGATCCCGACCGGTCTGAGACCGGCTGTCGAACCCGAGGATGGTTGCCCCAGCGCCTGCCGACAATCGAGCAGAGACCTTGCGGCTGAACTCGGCTGAGAACAACCCGGATCGAACGGTGCCACCAGGGAAAGAGGCCTCATCAAGCCCCGTTCCGATGGCATCTGCTGACAGCCGCAGATTGCCATCAAATACTGGCAGATCTACGCGAAAGGTCGTTCCTGCGAAACCAGCTTCTCTTTTCGTGGCTGGATCGCGGCGGAGGGCAGGGTCGAAGAGGTCGGTTTGAACGTGGCTGCGTCCCGTCCTGGTTTCCCATCGGAATTGGATTGCGGCATCCGGAGCAGATGCAATGGACACGCGACCTTCATAACCACCAAACCTCCTGGCAGGATTGGGCCGGGAAATGGTAGCTGCACCCGGAACGGCTCCGAAGAGGCCGTAGGACCGGCGAAAACCCTCCGCTTCCAGATTCATGACGAGCGCCCCGGTGCGATGCTCGAGACCCAGGCCGCCACGGTATGCATCCCTTCCTGAGGTGGCGTCTGCTCCACCAACGGTCACATCGTGTCCGTCCGAACCAAAATAATCAACGTCCAACAGCGCGGTGGTTTTTCGGGTACGCACCAACGTGGCTTGAGCGGCGATACGACGGTCGAGAAACGCTCCGATGCGGGCTTCAATCAGTCCGCCAGCCGGGGTGCGTTGGGCCATTCCAGAGATCTGAGGCGGATCAGGCGGGATGAGGGGTGAGGGAGGAAGCGCTGCACTCCGTTGGGTATACGCCTCTGTGTAGGGCTCACGATCGGCCGGGATGTCCGGCACGCGTGGAGGTGGATTGAATCCTGCAATGGGTTGGCGGCGCAGGGCAGGGAAGGATATAGCAAGATCCCCAGTTATTTCGACCTCCCTGGGAGCAAGATCGGGAAGGACGGTATCCTGCTGCCCCCAAGCAGTGGATGCGAAAAGGCAAAAGGCGAAGCTGATGGTGCACAGTCTAGTGATGCTCATCCCCTGAGAACCTCCAGGCGCTCGGATGCTGTCATCGCCTCGTTGGTGTCCGGATACATGGTTTCAATGGTCTCATATAACGTGATCGCCTGCCCCACTTCTCCTTGTTGCTCAAAGGCACTGGCCTGGGTGAGCAGGCTCCTGGCTACCCACACAGGATAGCCGGCAAAGAGGGCTTGCATTCGGGATAGGGTTTCAATGCCCTCATCAAGACGCCCTGCATCCAGGTGGATCTTTCCGAGCAGGAAAAGGGCTTCGGCTCCTGTCTCGTCTCGAGCTTGGGAGGCAACCATGTCAAAAAGACGCATCGCCTCGGTAAGGTCTCCATTGGACTCGGCAATGCGTGCCAACCCCAGCCATGCCGGGTAGGTCGCATCGCCCGGCGGAATGTCGGAAACGGTTTGCCGTAGCAATTCCTCAGCCTCGTCGGTGCGCCCTTGACGAGCGAGCACCAAGGAGAGTCCATACCGTCCCTCGGCCCGTGCTCGCACATCATCGCCGGCAGAGTCTTCCATAAGCCTGAAAAAGCGTTCCGCTTCCTCGATGTTGCCTGCAGACAGGAGCAAGTGACCGAGGGCACCGGCGGAGGCAACCTGCCTGGGACTGTCTGGATAGCGCTCCGCCACGATCCGGTAAGCCGCCATGGCTTGCTCGGTTTCGCCCCTGGACATATGGCCTTCAGCCAAGTAATAATGCGCATGCCCCATCAGGTCCGATGTGGTCGCTTGCTCAAGGAATTGCTGGAAATCGAGCATGGAGGCATCCACCAGACCAGCCTGATACTTGGCTTCAGCCTGGCGGAACCGGAGCTGATCGGCTGCCGGAGTCCCTTGGAGAGCCGTTGCGAGGGAGTCTACAAGCGCATCGGCGCGATCGTTCTGACCGTCGGCCATCAAGGCGAACTGGATGCCAGCGGCGGCATCAGCTACGAAAGGACTGTCGGCATAGTCCGTCAGCACCGTCTGGTACTCCCGAACAGCCGCAGCACTGTTTCCAGCGTTGAAATACGCATCTCCCTTCCCGTACTGCGCTTTTGCCGCCAAAGGGTCCAGCGGAAAGGACGCAATCAGTGTTTCGTATTCCCGGATGGCCTGCTCATACTCCTGATTCATGAAAAAGAGGTAGCCCAACTGATACCGAGCCTCCTCACGCCATTCGCTGGCAGGGTATTCGGCAAGGAGATCGTTGAAGGTGGACATGGCCTCGAAGGCGTCACCCGTATTCGAGTAGGCCTGGCCGATCTGATAAAGGGCATAATCGTCACCCGTAGCGGCCATCCCTCCGTACACACGCACGGCCGCAGGATATTCCTTCAGCGCGAAATAGCTGTCCGCCAATCGTAACCGGGCGTCGGATCGGTACGGAATCGTTCCGGTCTCATCCCTGAACGAGTCCAGGAACTGCTCGAAACGGGGAACAGCCGCGGCGTACTGGCCTTGCCGGAAGTAGGTCCATCCGAGGGCATACTGAGCAGCTTCAGCATGTTGGCCGGCCGGAAAATCAGCAATGTAATCGGTGAAGAGCCGCTCAGCGGCAGCGTATTCTCCCCGCTGAAAATTGCTCTCAGCAGCCCAGAAGAGGGCTTCCCCGGCCTCGATGCCCTCCTGTTGTTTGAACAGCGCCATGAACTGCTCGGCTGCCTCCGTATAGCGGGCCGTCCGGTAGTTGAGCCAGGCCCGCTGGAATATGATCTCCATTGCCAGCGAGGGATCTGCCGTACCGGCCGCAATGGCGGCATCGAATGCTTCATGGGCAGCATCGAAATTTCCCAAGGCAATCTCAGTATTGCCCAGATGCTTCCACGCCTCACCTGCCACGTCGGAGTCCGGGTAGGTTTCCACAAGCTCGGCAAAGGCATCCCGAGCGCGTTGCCACTGCCGAAGCTCGTAGAGGGTTATGCCAAGCTCCAACTGCCCTCGGTCCGCCAAGCGGTGGTCAGGATAACTCCTGAGGTATGCACGATAGGCATCGACGGCTCCAGGCAGGTCCTCTGCGCGCCTCAGGTTGACGGCCCTGTAATATGCTGCCGAGGCGGCGAGGACGGTATCTTCCTCATCTATGACCCGGGCAAAGGTATCCGCGGCCCACTGCCAAGCGCCTTCGTGGTGATAATTCCATGCCAGCCCGTAGAGGGCGCGGGCATAATAGGGGGAAGAGGGGTCTCCTTCGGTAAAATAGCGGTAGCTGATAATGGCCTGATCACTGCGACGCAACTGGTTCTGGCTTTCGGCCAGGAGGAACATGGCACGGTCACGGGTTGAACCGGTCACATTGGGGAGGCGGCGCTCGATGTCCTCGGAAGCGCGGGCGAAGTCTCCTATGGCATAGTAGACTTCGGCAAGGGCCAGTCCCATGTCGCGCGCATGGGTGGAAGATCCGAATTGGCGGTCCAATCGTTCGAAGGCGGTTGCTGCTGCCTCCATCCGCTCCAGCGCGACCAGTCGGTAGGCGACGGCATACGCAGCCTTTGCTGCCACCTCCGTTTGGGCATGCTCGACAATAATGCGTTCGAGGTAACCCAGTCCTTCGTCTGGTCGGTCCAGATTGAAGGCGGACTCGGCCATCCAATACAGGGCCCGGGAGGCCTGATCAGGCGTGGGAGAGCCTTCCAGAACCTGTCCTAGTGTTCGGAGGGCCTGCTCGAAGGCAGCTTGCTCGAAAAAATAGGCCCCAAGAGCCAGGCGCGTTCCGAAGGCGAAGCGGTGTCGGGGGTGTTGCTCGTCGAAGCTCGTGAGTAGGGCAATGGCCTCTTCCTCACGTCCGAGCGCCAGGTACGACTCCGCCTCATAGTACATGGCCTCCGGCGCAATCACATGATCTGGCCAGGAGGATCTTAGAGTGTGGAAGGATCGAGCCGCACCGGCGAACAGGTTGTTGTTGAACTGGGTCAACGCCTGTTCAAACTGGTCCTGGATTGCCTGGTCCGCGGGTTGGGCCAGAGCGGTCGTCGCCAGTAAGAACAGCGGCACGATCAGCCCGGTGACAGTGGAAGCAGCCACCGTGTAGGCAGCACGACCTGCAGTTAAAAAGGTGTTCAATCCGCGCAAGGGGAGAGTCATGGACCGGCTGAAGGGGGGCTTGGTAAAATGCCTGCTTGTGGGGTGGCCAGGTAGCGCTCAATCATCAAGGCTGCCGACTGGGCCGCTGAGCGGGGAGTCATGCGCGGCGACCGGATGGGGCCATAACCCGCTTCGACCTGGTACGTTTCCTGCTCGGAGGGCCTTTGATCCTTTGAATACGCGGTTAAGGCGCGGTATGGCAGGGTGCACAGCGGAAACTGGCGGAATCTCTTGGTATCTTTGTCGACGGTTCATGTCATCCTACTCCCTCCACGCGCCTCCCCTCCATGAGTCTACTAGCCGTCGGAACCGTCGCATTCGATCAGATTGAAACGCCATTCGGCAGACGCGATCGAGCCTTGGGTGGCAGTGCCACCTATCTGACCCTTGCATCCCGGTTCATGACGGATGTAGTGAATCTGGTTGCTGTTGTCGGCAGCGATTTTCCAGAGGAATACGTGGAGGTACTGCGCTCCCGCAATGTCAACCTGGACGGTCTGGAACGACGTGCCGACCAGAAGACCTTTGCCTGGGGTGGACGCTACCATTTCGACCTCAATAACCGGGATACGCTCTTTACGGACCTAAATGTGCTGTCCGAGTTCCATCCGACCCTCCCGGGGCATTACACCGACGCCAAGATTGTATGCCTGGGGAATCTGGATCCAAGTGTGCAAGCGCACGTGATGGATCAGACCACGTCTGCCGACCTGGTGTTGTGCGATACCATGAACTTCTGGATCGAGAACACCCCTGACGCCCTCGATGAGCTACTCGGGAGAGTGGACTGTCTCGTCATCAACGACTCGGAGGCTCGGGAACTGGCAGGAGAGCCCAATCTGATCCTGGCGGCTCGAAAGATCCGGGATCGGGGTCCTCGCATCCTCATCATAAAAAAGGGTGAACATGGGGCCCTCATGTTCGTGGAGAACACCGTGTTTTCCGTGCCAGCCTATCCACTGGAGGATATACAGGACCCAACGGGTGCAGGAGATGCCTTCATGGGTGGTTTTGCCGGGTATCTGTCTGGTTGCAGCAGCATTACACTGGATGCGCTCAAGAACGCCCTGGTCTATGGCTCTGTCGTGGCATCCTTCACGGTCGAGAAATTCGGTCCCGAAGGATTGTATGATTTGACCCGCGCTCAAATAATGGAACGCATAGGCGCGTTTCGAGATTTGACTACGATCCCCCTCGACGTAGTATAAGAGTCGTCGAGAGGAGGGGGTTTGGCTGTAGTGGGCATCGAAATCCTGCTGCTCCCGCCGCTTGGAAGGAGAGTTCAACGGGAGCGTCCCGGCCGCAGGGTCCGGGACGCTGTACCGATTTCAGTAAACCATCGGGTAAGCATGCCATTTCCAACCGGCATATTCCATTATGGGGCGTTGGCCTCCCTTATCATTATTACCGGGTGTACTGGGAAAGATGCCACGCCATCTGTGGACGGCTCCCTTGGGGCGGAGTCTGGGTACGTGCCGATTGTCTTGGAGGGAGGAAATGCAGAGCGTCGACTGCGTTTCTACGTTGGCAGTATTTCCGGCGCCGAGGCGAAGGATCCCGTCTCAGCAGGTCTCTTGATCAACCGGGATGGACAGTGGCTCCTTCAGGATCCCAGGCGTATCGGCGGCATGCCATCTAGTCATCTGCAGACCCTTTTCGACCAGTCGGTGGAAAGCGGCTTTCTTGGTCTCGATGATCTGGAAGACTATGTTCAGGAGCATTACTACGCAGCCCGGGAGTTTCCGGCTACGCTGGATGCATGGCAGGAGAGGCGGGGGAGTTGGTCTGAGCCGGATTGGTTCAAGTTGGAGGTGCAAGGAAGCATGGTACCACAACGTCGAATCACTTGGGTTCGACGAGCGGACGTAGAGGCGGCCCTTGATGGAATGACATCACTTACTGATTCCATCGTCTATCGGCAGGGTACCGTCTTCATTGGTGAGCATGTCGGGAATGGTGGTATTGACGAAACCACCATCATGTACAAGCGTGGGGATGGCTTGTGGGATTTTCTGGCTTACGACGGTGAGGGGAACCTGACCGAACTGATCCGGAAAGAACCGAGGGACATGCTGATTCCAACCCGATGCACAGGGTGCCACTATGGGGATCGTATGTTTGAACCGGAACGCAGTTTTCCCGCCATGGCCTCTCCTGGTCCATCCGGGGAGCGTTCTATCTTCGTTCCAACAGCGTGGCGCCAGCCATCGATTGCTCGTCAGATGCAGGAACACGCTCGGCGAAGTGATACCGTCCTCGGGCTCTATGCCACGCTCTATCTGGCTGAAGCTGTTTCGGGTGATTCCCCGCATCCCGCAAAAGCCCGTGCCTACATGCACAAGTTTGGTCTTGATTCACTACAACCCTAGCGCCTCATGAGTTCTGGTCCCGACAAGCCGGCGGGTATTGTTCGCCTGTGCAATGCTACTTTTTTTGCCCGCCACGGCGTTTCCAAGGAGGAGCGCCTGATTGGTGGGCGTTTCGAAGTGGACGTGACCATGCAGGTCGATTTCCGTGAAGCTGCAGCGACGGACGACCTTACGAAAACGGTTGATTATGAAAGCGTGTATGCGACCGTTCGGGGCATTATTGAAGGGTCTTCGTATCGATTGATTGAACGGTTGGCCCACGACATTGCTCAGGCCATCCTGGATCAACAGACCCTTGCGCTTTCCGTCGACGTGTCGGTTCGCAAAATCAATCCTCCAGTGGGCGGGCCATGTGCCTATGCAGAGGCCCTTTACAATGCGGTTCGATCGTGAAAAATCTCTACCTCATCCGACACGGTAAGTCTGACTGGAACGCGGACTATGAAAAGGACCAGCAGCGGCCTCTCAACACGCGGGGCCGGCTGGACGCGGGCAAGATTGGAGCTTGCCTGAAGCGGGCATCCGTAAGCCCTGATCGCGTACTCTGCTCCTCTGCTATACGTACGCGGCAAACGCTTGAGATTCTGAAGGAGGAGGCTGGGTGGAGGTCGGAAGTGTTTGTCGAGAACATGCTGTACTTGGCCGATCCCGAGGATGTATTACGCCTCATCAGCAGGCAGCCAGACAAGGTCGAAACACTGGTTATTGTCGGTCATCAACCGTTCACGGGCCAGGTTGCCAGCCTGTTTCTTGGGGGTCGACCTATTGAGGTGCCGACCGGCTGTGTCATAGGGATGGAGTTCGATGCCCTGACGTGGAGCGATGCCGTGTCGGAAGAGGGACGCTTGCTGATGCACCTGCTACCCCGGAGGTTGGGTTGAGTCCATGCCGTCAAACCGCTTGACAACCGAAGATCTTCATGTCGTGGTTCTGGGTCACGGTCCAGACGGCGCCAGCCTGACACAGCTGTTTTCTTCTGGCAAGGACTGGGACGTATCCGACCGGGTCACCACGGACCGCCTGGTTGATGTCATCATTCTGGCGGGTACGAAAAACCTCGATTCATCCCAGATCGATCTCTACAAGCAGCAGCACCCCGAGGTCTTGGTGCTGGCCTCGAGGTCCTTGACGCAGGACCAGGTTTGCTGGGAGGAGGTCGGTGAGTTTGTAGATGATCTCTTTGATTCTCCGAACGAGCTGATGGAGCGGCTTCCTTTCTTGTTAAAGCGGGTAGCCTTGAGGAACGCCCGGCGTCAGCAGTTCGAGGCTGTCTTCCTGAATGCCGTTGATGCCATCATCATCATCAATCGCTCCGGTCGAATCATTCGCGTCAACAAAGCTGCCGAAGCGGTTTTCCAGTACAATGCGGCCGAGTTGTGGGGCAAGAACGTTTCGATGCTCATGCCCGAGAGCTATGCCCGCAATCACGATGGCTACATCCGAAATTACCTGCAAACCGGCGTCAAAAAGGTTCTTGGTATAGGAAGGGAGGTAGAGGGACAGCGCAAAAACGGTGAGGTGTTTCCCATGGAGCTTGCATTGAGCGAGTTTCAGTCGAAGGGAGATCCTTTTTTCGCAGGTTTCGTCCGCGATATCACCGAGCGGCGCAGGCTGGAACACGAAGTACTGCGCACCTCAGAGCACGAGCGACGCCGCGTGGGTCAGGATCTGCACGATGGATTGGGGCAGATGCTGACCGGCATCAGCCTGATTGCGGGCAACTTGGCGCAGAAATTAGGTCAGGAACATCATCTCCTGGCAGAGGACATGGCTGAGGTGGTCGAGCTGGTACGCGATGCCGACCGCATGAGTCGGACGATTGCCCGTGGTCTGGTTCCTGTGGAACTGGATGGTGAAGGCCTGCCGGCTGCCATTGATGGGTTGTGTACGAACGCTCGAAAATTCTTTTCGGTTGATTGTCGATTCTCCCAGGAGGGCAGGCCGCGTATCCAGGATTCCAGCGCCGTGTCCAACCTCTATCGCATTGCACAGGAGGCCATCAGTAATGCGGTGAAGCACGGGCGCGCGAAACGCATCGACGTCTCCCTGCGGGCAGTAGGGGGTGAACTCGTTTTGACAGTCATGGACGATGGGGTAGGCTTTCCCCATACATTGACCAAGAATCGTGGCATGGGCGTGGACATCATGGGCTACCGGGCGCGGGTCATCAATGCCCGATTGGCCATAAATCGCCGGGATGAGGGTGGTACAATCATCACATGTGTTTTATCTTACCAAAATTAATTTTTCTATTTATCCAAAATAAAAAATGATTAAGATCGTAATAATTGATGATCACCCTCTCATGAGGAAAGGCCTGGCCATGTCCTTGGAGTCAGAAGCTGATATCCGAGTGGCAGCACAGGCAGCCAGCGCAGAAGATGGACTGGGCATCATCGAGGCCGAAGATCCCGATCTGGTGGTGGTGGACATTTCCCTGCCGGGCATGAGCGGTATCGAGCTGGTAAAGCAGGTCCAAGCCATCCGCCCGGAGATGAAGACGCTGGTCGTCAGTCGTCATGATGAGGCGCTGTATGCCGAACGGGCCATACGGGCAGGTGCCAAAGGCTATGTGATGAAATTGGAAGCCCCCGATGTGATGATTAAAGCCGTACGCAGGGTGATGAACGGTGGGATCTATGTTTCCGAAAAGGTCAATGAGCGCTTGCTCATGGGAATGGTGTCCGGGAACGAATTATTGTCCCAGTCGCCTCTGGATGTGCTCAGCGATCGAGAGCTTGAGGTGTTTGAACTGACGGGCAAGGGTTTTGGCACCAGGGAAATTGCCGAGCGTCTGCATCTTTCAGTGAAGACGGTTGAGTCGTACCGGGCTCGCATCAAGACCAAACTGAACCTGTCCAATGCAGCTGAATTGATGCAGCATGCGGTGCAGTGGGTAGAAGGAGAGCGGGCTGGATAAGAGCGTCCTGCGCTTTGAGAAATGGGGATCCGCTCGCCTCATGTGGGGGAGTGACCTGCATCGAGGTGTACGAATCCACTACATCGGCCTGCCGGTGCTTACTACATGGGGTCGGTCATTTTCCTGATGACGGCTGGATGGGGTTTTGGTAGCGTGTGTGTGAATCCAGCACACACCATGCATCCAGAGAGGTCGTCATGAAGGCCCGCTTCCAAACCCGTTCCTCCGATTACACACCCATTGCACCCGGTGCTTCAGGATCCAGCCGCTCCACCCTGGGGGCTCCAGGCTCTGATAATCCACGCAGACCGTGGAAAGCTGACGGGAAGGATGTAAAAAAGCTGTACCGATCCACATTGATGCTTGGTTGTGTCTTGAGCCTGGGTACGGTCACGGCTCTCATGCGGGCTGATCTTCATCAGGCGGACGATGGGTTCGATGTTCGCTTACGGGAGCAGGAAATTGTGCAGATCGAGGAGGTGGAGCAGACTAGACAGGAACAGAAGGCACCACCGCCACCGCGTCCTCCTGTGCCCGTGGAGGTGCCAAATGATGTGATATTCGAGGACATCGAACTGGACCTTGACGTGACCCTGGATCTGGATGCCGCTGTATTCGACATACCACCACCACCGCCTGCACCCGCTCAGGACGAGGTAGAGGATGAACCGGAAATATTCGTGGTGGTCGAGCAGATGCCTACCATCATCGGTGGGACCGCCAGGATGTACGAAGTACTCGAGTATCCCGAGATAGCCCGTCAGGCCGGAATTGAAGGTATGGTTGTCGTTCAGGTGGTTATCCGTCCGGATGGAACCCCAGCAGACCCCATCATTGCGCGAAGCGGAGGCGACGTGCTGGATGAGGCCGCTGTCCGGGCCGTCATGCAGCTGACCTTCGAACCCGGAAGGCAGCGCGGAAAAGCGGTTTCGGTTCGCTTGGCCATTCCCATTCGGTTCCGGCTCAAGGAAGTGCCCAAGTGACTCTGGAAGGCCCCCTGGAGGTGACGGGAAATCTCCTACAATGGCACAGTGGTAGTCGCTGTCAATTCCGCGAGATGGATCGTGCCTTTTTGGAGCGTCCGTTATCTCAGGCAAAGCCTACCCGGAAATATTGCCAGCAGGCAATCCCTATTCCATGCCAGCACAGAACCCCAGGGACGTTCGCTCATCAGAATTTCCAACCGCAGCTCCCGTGGAGTCGCAGCTGAAGTTCCTGGTCAACTATGCCATTTTCGCCCCGTCACTCTACAATACGCAGCCATGGTCCTTTCGCATACTGGACCACACCGTCGACATCTACGCAGACCGGAGCCGCGGTCTTGCAGTGGTTGATTCGGAGGATCGATATCTGACCATCAGTTGTGCAGCTGCTATTCAGTTGTTCGAGACTGCGCTGAAGGCCTTCGGGTTTGACTTCGAAAGCTCCCTCTATCCGGATCTCAATGATCCCGACCTGTTGGGACGGATTACGGTGCGCAGTAACAAGCCCGATCATGTGCCAGACGAGGACATGCTGCGTGCCATTGTCAACCGAACAACGATCCGTAGAGGATTTCGGTCACAATCCCTGCCGAGCGCGTTCCGGGATGGGTTTGTCACGAGGGGCCATCCCTTCGGTGTTCACTTGCAGGTGATCGAGAGTGAAGATGCACAGCAGCTCCTTCTTGACCACCTTTTGGAGTTGGAGCGTATCCAATGGGAGGACGCCCATTTTCGGCGTGAAGTGGAATCCTGGATGCATCCGATGCGTGAGCGCACACGGGATGGCGTCCCGGTGCATCGCGGCGAGCCCCTTGGCCCCTATCTGTGGGGGAAATACAGCGAAGCGCCAGCGGATGCTACCATGCTCGTGGCCTTGATGCTGGAGGCGGATACTCCCCGCGCGTGGGTTGAGGCTGGCAGAACGCTCATGCAGAAGCTGGTTGAAGCTTCGATACACGGGGTGGGGGCTGCCATCATTCGGCTGATGCCGATATCAGTCCTTGTCCGCTCAGCGCTGTGCCATTCCGCGGCCTATACAGGCGAGCCTGTTTTATTGCTCCGGTTCGGATATCCTCTTCGCAGATACATCACGTCCCGACGCACCTCGGTGGACTTCATGCGCCCGCCCGGCTCGGTCAACTAGCTGCTGTCACGCTGCTTCGATCGTAAAATGAAGCAGGAACGAATACATCAGGTCATCGACTTCTGTCGTGTCCTGCAATGAATCGAGTACGCTCTGGAAGTCTTCGTCCGATGGCAGTTGGAGACGGTAATACTCCCTGTAATTTATCAGTCGCTCAGCTTCACGCCGTTTGTCAAGCTCTGAGTGGAATTGGGTGCCATACATCGGTTTACCTGCCATCCTGAAAGCCTCGTAGGGTTGCGACCCGTTGTCTGCCAACTCGATGGCACCCGGTGGCAGGATGGTGACCCGATCGTGGTGACCCATGTTGGCCATGAAGGAGGCAGGGAAACTGCCCAACAACTCATCCTCCATGCCGGCTTCAGTCAGGTTGATGGTGTGGCAGCCCAGTTCAGCACGCTCAGGGTCATGCTCGACCTTCCCGCCGAGGGCGCGGGCTATGAGTTGGTGGCCCCAGCAGGACCCGAATGTCGGTATGCCCTGATCGTAGGCGCGCTGGATCAGTCCCAGTAAAAACGGCATCCAGGCATAGTCATTGGCTGCGGAGTACTCTCCGGCACCCCCGATAAAGAACGCATCGTACCCTTCCAGCAAGGTATCCTGTGGCAAGACGTCCAAGGTGGGGAGATTCACGGCATCCAGCTGGTTGTGACCAAGGCGACAGCGCTCCAGGAAGCACTCCTGCTCCTGACGCTCCATATCCGGTGTATTTCGGGCCTGAATCAGCAGGACCCGGATATCTGACAAAGATTTGGACATGGTACGTTCGCTTTGGTAGATGTCAGCTGGAAAGAAGATCGGGAAAGGATGATACGACCAGTCGATACAGGAGATTGAGTGGCAATCCCACGACCGTGTAGTAGTCTCCCCGGATGTGGTTTACAAAGAAAGCCCCTTGGTCATCCTGGATACCGTAGCTACCCGCCTTGTCCAATGGCGCTCCACTGTCGACATAGCGGCTAATTTGGGTGTCGGTAAGTTTGTCAAAGGTGACGTCTGTTACCCCCAGTCCGACCACGCTTCGGTCTGTGGCATTGTGAATCAAGCCGACGGAGGTCATTACCTGGTGGGTGCGTCCACTGAGCGTCTTCAACATCCTGGCGGCCTCTTCCGGTGAGTCCGGTTTTCCGAGGATTGCGCCATCAATGACAACAACCGTGTCTGACCCGAGGACAAGGGAATTCGGGCGTGATGGCGCTACCGCCCCTGCTTTGGCCAGCGCCAGCCGCTTCGTCATGCCCTGGGCAGTTTCCTCGCCAACCATACGCTCATCCACGTCTGCAGGGTGGACGACGGGATCAAGTCCCATGGCCTTCAGAAGATGCAGGCGGCGGGGCGAGGCTGAGGCCAGAACCAGAGGGACAGTCAATCTCATGAATCCTGCGGATGATTCGGGGTAGTGATGGTCGTGTGGTCACGACTGAAGGGGCTTGTGCGCACAGTGTAAGCACACAAGAAGAAGAACCAAGATGATACCCAAAATAACCAGGAAGGGCCTATTGCCCAGACGCATGTAGAGCGTCTCCCGTTGCAGCAGCGGCAGGTCCGCTGCATGGACAATAGCACTCTCAGCGGTCATGGGTATCCTGCGTCCTGCGGCGTCAATCACGGCAGACTCTCCGTCCACTGTTGCGTGGATGACTGGAGCACCCACGCTGGCCGCCAACAGCTGGCTGAAGGCCAGGTGTTGGCGGCGGGGATGGTCCGAATTCCACCAGCCGTCCTGGGTAGTGATGACGAGAAGGGATCCTCCCGCAAGCACGGCTGCCCGTGCATCCTGTGCAAAGAGGCTTTCAAAGCATATGAGGGGTACCACGTCCAGGCCGGCGACACGCATGGGACCAAGACTTTTTCCACGGGCATAGGACGCAATACCACCCGCAGGCACTGCAAGGCGACGGAATGCCGGCATCCAGTCCGAAAAAGGGACCCTCTCAGCAAAAGGGACCAATCGGCGCTTTGCGTATCGCTGCTGCGGCTCTTCCGATGAAACGATTACATTGTAGGCTGGTGCCGACAGGCTGTCGAGGTCGCGTTCAATGGCGCCCGAAAGGACAGGAGATCCGGCCGCCTGCGCCAGTGCCGAAACCCAGGTTCGAAGGGAGTCGATCGGCCCGAGGGGAAGGGCTGTCTCTGGCAATACCGTGATGTCTGTTGGCCGATCGGATTCCGCTGCCGCGCGCAAGGCATCCATGAAGCCATCAATGCGGCCCAGATCATGGACGTCAGACCACCGTTGTGGTGGGAGATCAGGCTCCAGCAGGCGCACCCTGATAGTGTCATACCTCGATTCAGGGTAGGCGGGAGAAACGCTTATGAGGCGTGGCATGAAGAGGAGCATTCCCAGGACGCAGAGCCCGATGCCGGCGCGGCCCTGCATCCTGAACCCGGGCACGAGCGAAATGAGACCAGCCATAACCAGTATCAGGAGGGCAAGACCCTGCACGCCAAGCAACGAACTGGCCAGGAGAGACCACGATGAGGGTGCCGTGCTCCACCCCAGCGAGAGCCATGGCATAGCAAATGGCCCTTTAAAAAGAATCGTCTCAAAGACGACGGTTGAGAGGATGGCCGTTAGTATGATGGCACGGAAATAAAGGGGATGGGAGGAAGATGTGAAGGAGTCCACAAGACCGATGAGCCAGGCTGTCAACGCCGCAAAGATGGAGGCGTAGGAGAGCAACGCAATACCGGAGGTCATTGCTGCAAGTGGCATCGGGTGAGCTAAAACCCAGTGGAATGCCACCATCCAAGCCGTCAGAACAAACAGGAAAGCATGCAAGAAGACCGCGGTCGTATCACGTACTCGCAGCCCTGACATCCACCACGCCCATCCTGCAATCGCCAAGGGCCAAAGTCCGAGAGGCTCCCAGGCTGCACCGTACATCAGTCCGGAGATGACGGCGGGCCACCTTTGTTTTACAAGGTTACTCATTACCTTTGGTCAAACGACAACGGATACCCTGCTACATGTTCGTACTGACGGTCTGTAACCATAAAGGCGGCACCGGTAAGACTACCACGTCAATCAATCTGGCCGCCGCTCTTGCTCTGAGCGGCAAGAAGGTGCTTGTCATCGACCTCGATCCGCAGGCGTTCCTCACGCGCATGATGGGATTGCCCGAGCCATCTCCGGATGCCTCGTCCTTGCGGCTTTTCGAGCAGGATACCGACGCGGCAGCGCCGATACAAACGTTGCCTGCCTTCGATCTGATTCCATCGTCTCCGGCCCTCTCAGCAGCCATCCGGCGACTCACGAAACCGACCGATGTGCTGTGGGCGAAAGAATACCTCGCTGAGGCCGTCTCAGGGTATGACATTGTCCTTTTTGACACGGCCGCAGCCGTCACGGTGTACAGCCTGAATGCGCTGGTAGCTTCGGATGCTGTTATCATTCCTGTACTCCCGGAATATCAGCCAGTGGTTGGCGCAGAGCAGACCTTCCAGACCGTTTCCATGGTCCGCAAACGACTCAACCCGTCCCTTGTGCATCAGCGGTTCTTGTTCACGATGGTGGATGGGCGAAAGAAGAATCACCGCGCCTACAGGAAGTATCTTCGCGACAAGTACGACAACCAGGTGCTTTCCCACATCGTTCGGACCTGCACGTCGCTCTCCCTGTCTTCCCGTTCCGGTTCATCCGTTTTCGAGGCTGGTACGATGTCGCGTGGTGCCATCGATTACGCCAATGTTGCTGATGAGTGGTTGGGAATTATGTCGGCCCACGAACAGGCTTCTGGTGCCGATGCCGATGCTGGCGGTTTGGCGCAGTCCGAACCGCGCGGTGGGATCCCCACGAAGGAGTCCTTCTTTCGGCCAGTGAATCCGATCAGGAGTGGCTCATGAAACGGATTCTGGTTTATTCAGTGATGGTTGGCTCGCTGCTGGTTGCCCTACACCTACCTGTTGGTGGGTCCTTTCGGGTGGGCCCGATGCTCGAGCCGATGAGCGGCCTCTGGAGTACTGCCCGCGCTGCCAGACCATGGGTTTCGGAGACGGTGAAGTTGGACGGTATGCAGGATTCAGTGCGCATTACGATGGACAATCGGGGGGTGCCGCACATCAAGGCGTCGTCCGACCAGGATGCCATGGTAGCCTTGGGCTATGTTGTTGTGCGCGATAGGCTCTTTCAGGCAGACTTCATCCACCGGGTGAGCACAGGTCGTTTAGCCGAGTTGCTTGGTGAGGAAGCCCTGAGTATCGATCAGCACTTTTATCGCAATGGGATCGTTCATGCGGTTCGGCGCAACACGCGTCTTATGGCTGATCGGATGCCGAGGGAATTCAAGGCGGTGGAATCATACGTTCGCGGCGCCAATGCCTGGCTGTCGCAACTGCATCCGGAGGACTACCCGTTGGAGTATCGCTTGCTTGATGCGCAGCCCCCGGACAGCATAACGTCTGAGTTTACCATGGCCTTGTATGCGTACATGGCCTATGACCTTAGCTTCCGGAGCACGGACCGATCCCATGCCTTTGCGAGGGCCTCGATGGGAGATGCCATGTTCCAGAGACTGTATCCTGAGTACTCAATTTGGGAAAAACCCATCATACAGGCAGGAGAGGGATGGTGGGCGGAGTCCAGTGGATCATCTGGCGACAACGGTGTGGAGTCTGGGCAGGACGGGGGAAAGCTGAGCATGATGGCCATTGGGGGCAGCGTGGATCATGAACGGCATGTGGTTGCGGAAACGGGTTCGGTATCCGTCAGCGGGGAGAGCCGGTTCAAAGAAGCCCCATCGTGGCAGGAGGCCATTATGGAAGGGTTTACGGAGGGAAAGGGCTCCAACAACTGGGCAGTCAGTGGTAGCCGGTCTGCAACGGGCATGCCGATACTTGCCGGGGATATGCACCTTTCCTTGACCCTTCCAGCGATTTGGTATGAGGCACATCTGATCACGCCTACCACGAACGTCTATGGTGTCACATTCCCCGCAGTGCCAGGGATAGTCGAGGGCATCACGCCGACCACAGCATGGGCATTCACCAACACAGGCTCGGATCAGCTGGACACCTACCGGATTGAGTTGAGCGATGATGGCAGGCATTACCGATACGATGATACGTGGCTGGATCTGGAGGTGCAGCGTGATACGATCCGGGTCAAGGACGGCGAAGAGCAGGTCATTGAGGTACCCTTCACGCATTTCGGACCTGTCCTGCGGGAAGATGATGGCGATTTTGTCATCCGCTGGGTGGGCCACGAGTTCGGCACCACCTTTGCGGCGGTATGGGACATGAACCGGGCGCGCAATTACGAGGAGTTTGAGCGTGCCACCCGCCAGTGGGATTATCCCATGCAGAATATCCTTTACGCGGGGACAGACTCGATCATTGCCATACGAAGCACGGGATATATGCCGGTGCGAGGGCAGGGCAATGCATTCGGCGTGATGGATGGATCAACTTCGGACACGGAATGGATTGGCAGGGTGCCATTCGATGAGTTGCCGTTTTCCATCGAATCCTCGAAAGGATATCTGGCCAGTACGAATCAGCGGCCTGCTTCCGATGGATACCCGCATTATCTGGGTCAGGACTGGTACTCAATACACCGCTCCGTACGAATTGACGCGTTGCTTTCGGGTAAAAGCCGTCATACCGTTGATGATGTAGCCTCCTACCAAGGCGACCAGGTAGCGCTGCAGGTAGGATTGTTCACGCAGCCACTTCTCGACCTGGAAGACCTCTCGCCGAATGCCCACCGTCTGCGTGAAGTGTTGCTGTCATTTGACGGCAGCATGTCGACGGATGCCATCGAAGGGCATCTTTTCGACATGTATTTTGAATCACTGCGGGCGTTGGTGTGGGATGAAGACGTTTTCGCGAACGGAGCTGAGCCCCAGGCGGTTCGCATCCTTGAGTTGCTTCAGTCGGACACGGCGCATGTCTGGTTTGATCGTGCCGATACGCCGGCCAGGGAAACCGGTCCCGACATCTTCAGGGCGGCCATCGAACAGACCGCGCAGCGATGGGCTGAAACGGATTATACAGACGTGCCTTGGGGAGAGGTTCAGACGCTGCAGCTTCGACATATTACGGGTGCAGAGCCCCTCAGGGCACTTTGGCGGGAGGGATTCCCATACGGAGGATATCGTGAAACGCTGTCGCCGGCACGCACCAATCCTGTGCGTTTCAGCGCTTCGTGGCGGGTGGTCGTGGACCTTTCGACCTCGCCACCACAGGCACGGGGTATTTATCCCGGTGGGCAGAGTGGGAACCCATTTTCACCGCTTTACGATACCCATGTCCAGAAATTCGTCGATTTTGAGTACTATCTGATCGACCTGAACGTCGGGTATTGATGCCCACGGGCTGCCTTCCCGTCATCCGGGCCCGATCCACCCAGCACCCAACCACCCAGCATCCAATCCATACCATGGCCGAAAAAGACCAACGGTTTTCCAGCAGGCTTGGCCTGCTCCTGAGTGTTCTCGGTATTGCCGTCGGAACAGGTAACATTTGGCGTTTTCCGCGTATTGCTGCCACCAACTCAGGCGATGCCGGTGCGGGCGCCTTCCTGTTCGCCTGGTTAATCTTCCTGCTCATCTGGTCAGTTCCGCTCATCATTGCGGAATACGCGCTTGGTCGCAAGGGCCGTATGGGCGTCGTCGGCACGATTGCCAAGATTGCGGGTCCGGGCAAAGGTTGGATGGGGGCGTTCATTGCCTTCGTGGCCACGGCCATCATGTTCTACTATTCGGTCGTGGCGGGGTGGTGTGTCTACTACTTCACCCAGATGGTTGCCAACCCGCTCCCGATTGACGTGGCCTCGTCCACTGCCATTTGGGAAGGGTTTCAGGGCTCCATGCTCCCCATTGTGTTCCATGGCCTGGCCATGGGTGTCGGGGCCATCATCGTGATCAACGGGATCAAGTCCATCGAACGGGCTAACAAGATCCTGATCCCGTCCTTATTGGTCATCGTCCTGATTTCGCTGGTCAGGGCTGTTACCCTGGATGGATCGGGCGAAGGTATCGCCTTCCTGTTCACGCCGGACTGGGCCACGCTAAGCAATCCGCGTGTCTGGCTCGAGGCCCTGACGCAGAACGCTTGGGACACGGGTGCCGGCTGGGGTATGATCCTGACCTACGGCGCCTACATGCACGCCAAACACGGTGTGGTCAAGAATTCTGTCATTACCGGGTTCGGAAACAACCTGGTGTCCCTGCTGGCCGCCATCACCATATTTGGGACCGTTTTTGCCGTTCTCGGCGCCGAAATGTCACGACCTGAGGTGCTGGAGATCATGCGGACGAGTGGTCCTGCCGCAACAGGACTGACCTTCATCTGGATGCCGCAGCTTTTTGCCAAGATGGCTTTTGGCAATCCGCTGGCTATCATGTTCTTCCTGGGCCTGGCGTTTGCGGCGTTTTCCTCGCTCATCTCGATGATCGAACTATCGACGCGCATCCTGGTCGACATGGGTATTACGCGTCGCAAGGCGGTCATCTATATCTGCGGGATTTCGTTCTTGATGGGTGTGCCCTCGGCTGTCAACCTGACCTTCTTCGGCAACCAGGACTTCGTTTGGGGCGTGGCCCTGATGATATCGGGTGCCTTCATGGCCTACGCCGTCAACAAGTACGGCGTCAGCGTATT
>Ga0075480_10000700_pt1 | contig 20133 bp, 19 predicted proteins | sample DEB08_DNA_7_FD_81590 | JGI IMG/M metagenome (GOLD analysis project Ga0075480, IMG submission 81590) | Aqueous microbial communities from the Delaware River and Bay under freshwater to marine salinity gradient to study organic matter... | ecosystem: Environmental > Aquatic > Marine > Coastal ... | reverse complement strand
ATTTAAGTCTTTAATCTGCCACTTATTTCCATCTGTAAAGGAGAGGGCGGTACAGCTTGAGTTTAAAATCGGCTTAGAGGATTTCATGTGATTATGGTAATGGTCATAGATTTTCCGAATATTCAGAATCTTATCTTCTATAGAGTTATATTTATTGTGGGTAGCCATTAGAGCAGGAATTACATGGTTTTCTTGCATCTTTTTGAGTCTGATGATAAGGTTAGGAATATCTATTTTCCCGTCGAGTTTCTCTTGCTCTACGCATAAAGCATATAGCTGGTTAAATCTATTTTGATCTTTAACTTTTGAAAATGCAGCAGCAGCTTCAAAGAAATTTAAATGTCCTAGTTCCATCCGGCCATACAGAATCCAGCCATCCTTTAGAGAATCATCCAAGCTCGTACAAAGTTTCGAGTATTTTAAAGCTTCATCAAAATCAAAATATTTTAAGGCATTATTAGCTTTAGATAAAAATTCTGGGGCGGCCATTCTACTAAGACGGTCTTTTTCTTCTCTTTGTTTTTCTACCTCGAGCTTCTGAAGCTCGGCCTCGTTTTTTGCCTTTAAGGCTAAATTTTCTCTTTCTTTTAGTTTCACTAAGAAAAATGCAACAAGAAGAGCTATTACCATGAATGAAATAGCTACAGACATGCTTATAGCTTTGTGTCTCTTAAACAATAGCATGATTTGTGTTTTGAAATCAGCATTTTGTGCTTCTGTGGCGAATCCATCGAGGAAAGCTCTAACTTCTTTAATAATTGATTTAACATCAGGGTATCTTTCTTTCGGATCTACGGACATAGCTTTAGAAACTACAGCCTCTAAGGCTTTGGGGATATTTTTAGAGCTGCGCTGTGAAGCAGGGACGACTTGGCCTTCCATAGTTTTCTTTTTGAGCATTTCTAAAGAATCACTCTCAATAGGCTTTGTGTGTGTTAGAATAGCGTAGAGGATACATCCAAGTGAGTAAATATCTGTTTTTTCAGTAATATCTCCAGTTTCAATATCTAACTGTTCTGGAGCCATATAGCCTGGTGTACCTTTAATAACTCCACAGTTAGTTTGTTGAGAGAGAATTTCAGAGAGGTTAATCTCTTCAGTACTTTGAGCAGGTAAGTTAATGTCTTTCGCGAGCCCCCAGTCACAAAGTAGAACTTCACCGTAGTCACTAACTTGAATATTTGCTGGCTTAAGATCTCGGTGAACTACATTTCTGGAGTGAGCAAAGGCAACAGCTTCGGAGACTTTTAAAAAGATCTCAAGCAAGACGGAGAGGCTATATTTCTCTAAGTATTCCTCATTTCCTTTTGATAAACGAATTAAGATATCTTCCAGTGTTTCTCCACTCAGTAGCTTCATCGTAAAATAAGGTTCACCACCGGGATCTAAACCCATATCGTAGAGGGGGACTATATTTGGGTGATCTAGTCTTGCGAGAATTCGAGCCTCATGAAGAAAAAGTTTCAAAGAGTCTTTATCTAGTTTATTTTCCTTCATCTTGGCAATCGCGACTTGTCTTCTAATAAGTCGATCTGAAGAACTGATGATCATTTTCATTCCGCCTTCGGCGTGAATTCTAGGGCGAACATATCTGCGTCCCTCGACTCTTAGGGCTTTGATGTTATCGATTTCCTTTTGAAGAAGGCTTTCTTGAGAATTCTTAGAGTCCTTGGCTTCTCGGTAAAATTTACCGAGCCCCTTTTTCATAGAATCGAAAAGATCTTTTGGATTTAAGTTTTTATTCATCCGCTTTGCCAATAACTCTTATATAGCTTAAACTTATATATTATAACATTATTTTTCACCTTTGAAGAGCCAGGGAACTGAGTTTTTCTTCACACAAGTTTTTTTAACAAAAATGTAAGATCGCAGTGTTGAATAGAAAAGAATTTATAAAGACATCTTCAGCAGCATTGGCAGTTTTAGCTAGTGGATGCAGCTCAGATGGAAGCTTTGAGAATATCGCGAAATCAATAAGGTTAGAGATGATTCAAACAAAAGCCTCGATCGAAAGTAAGCTGAATCTAGCAAAAGAAGCAGGTTTTGATGCCGTTGAAGTTAATTCGCTAGGTTATGAAAGGATGGAAATGCAAGAAGCTTTAGAAAAGACCAGGATGAAGGTTGTTTCTGTGTATCACAGTGATAACTGGGTCAATTCGTTATCATCTCTTGATGAAAGTCAAAGAAGCAAAGCTGTATCTTCTGTTCTTACTTCAATTCAAACTGCAGAATTATATGATGCACAGTTTATTCAGCTTCTTCCAGGAAGAGAAGTTGAGTTCGGAGTAGATGGAAAAAAGAGTTTACTGAAGTCTCTCCAACAAATTGTAGCACTTTTAAATGGCAAGGTAAAAATCCTCCTTCAGAATTTCTCAGGAAGGAATATGGATTCACCAAGATTCGTTGATTCAATTTTTAAAAATGTTAATTCTCCGCATCTAGGTTTTTGCCTTGATACGGAATTGGCATCTAAAAATGGAAAACTTCAGAATTGGTCTTTGTTATTGAATAAATATTTTTCTAAAATTGATATTGATGAAAGTAACTTTGTTTGCTTAAAGAGTTTACTGGTTGATACACAAAATATTAAATGTCTATCTCTAGATTTTGCTGGAGGTACAGAAAATAGAATTTCTCAGTTGGGAAATAAGCCTTGCTATAACTGATTAATTCTAAGGAAAATTTGCTTTTGCATTCCAGAGAATGTTTTGTGTGAATAGGATAGAATATGGAGTTACAAGATGCGTTTGCTATTATCGCTTCTAACAATACTTTTTGTTAGTTCTGCTCATGCTCAAGATAGAATAGACGAATCTATCATCGATGAAGGAAAAATATTACTCGCAGACCTGAAAAGTGTTGCATCGTACCGAAAGTTTGTTTCAAATTTTAAAAAACTCCCAAATCAAGCTCAAACTGAGAGGATGATTGCCATTGGCATTGTTGGAGCTAGGGTCTACAAGTTGGAAAAAGAGTTTACTTATTTTGCTAAGTACCTTCAGAAAAACTATCCAGATTCTCTTTATCTAGAAACCGTTCATTCCAAGAATTTAAGTGATGTATGCCAGACCTGTGATGGAGAGGGCGTTGCAGCTAAAAAGTGTGTAAAGTGTAAAGGTAGTGGAGCTTGCACAAACCATAGTTGTAGTGATGGACAGATAACAGGTTACGATCGAGTAGATGGGAGATTTGTAAAGGTTCAGCGTGAATGCATAATCTGTAAAGGCAAGGCTCAGTGTAATAGTTGTGAAGGTAGTGGAGAAGCAATAGGAAGTTGCTCGAAGTGCCGAAAAAAGGGTTATATCTATAGCACTGCAAAGGCCCTCGAAACTTACGAAAGTCTAATCAAAGAATTGATTGACGAAGCTAATGAATTCAATGAAGAAGCTAAAAAACAGGAAATGATCGCCAAAGGAATGGTTGAGATTGATGGCATTTTCTATACTAAAGAACAAGTGGCTAAAATGGAGCAAGATGCTCTGGAGGCGCGCCGAAAAGCTGATGAGGCAGAAAGAAGAGCAATGGAGCTGGCTGAAGCAAAAAGAAAAGATCAACAAGCAGCTGGTATCTTAGATAGAGTAGATGTAATGCTAGTGGCTGATCCGGATGATACTATCACAAAGCTGAAAACTTTTATTAGCGATTATCCAGACCATGAGAAGGTCAGCGTAGTTAAAAAAGAACTTGAGGTAGCCGACCTTTATAAGCAGGCCATGGGACTGGAGAAAAAGGGAGCCATAAATAAAGCAATCAGGAAGTATCAGGAAGTACTGAAGCTTAAAAGTACAGAAGAGATTCTTCGTAAGATAAAGAAGCTTGACGAACAAACTATTGGTTTGTAGAATTATCCAGTCAATACCTATTTATTAATTTCATTTTAAAGAGCGTCTAAATGAAAGAACACTATTTCTTTGGTTATTTATACATCAAATCTTCAAAGGCACTTGCCGTTATATCTATAATTGTTAGTGCTGCAGTATGTGGCTCGTTATTGTATGATTGGAAGAACACAATTGATGAAGCCCGCTACAAATCTAGCCCAGCTCTTACAAACAGCTTGAAGAAGCTACAGAAAACTTACAACGATACAAAAAAGAATTCCTTTGAATTGAATAGCCGGCTCGGTCATTCAAATGAAGATTTGAAATTGCTGCCAGATCCATCGTTTTATGATACTTATCTTTTGGCAGATCATTTTACCGAATTACAGGAGCAGGTAGACAACATTCAGAAAAATTCAGATATGCTTAAGGATATGGCTTATAAAAGCTTTTCAGAATCGGCTGACTATTTATTAAAGAAAATGCGTGACTACGCAATTATGAAGAATTGGATGAAAGCTCAAGATGTACCTCCTGAGAATGGTCCACAAGATGAAAGTAAAAGACCGTTTAGGCTTTTAGCGGTTGAGAATAATGAAGACTTGAAAGATAAAAGAGATGGTTTGGTTGAAGGGCTTAGTTTTGTTAATGATCTTATGATATCTGCTGAAAATGCAGATAGTAAAGTTAAGCTGACATCTCTATCTAATCATATGAATGCTTATCTAAGTATTCTAAATGCCGCAGGAATTAACTTAATGGCAGATACCGAAGAAGATGATGCGGAGCAAGAGCAGAAGAAGAGGATCTTTCAGGTAATGGAGAAGCTTAACTTTATTAAAGAGTCAGTTAGAGCGGTAGTTTATAATAACTGGACTTTAGACTTTCAGTATGAAAAGACTTCGGCATTGATACAGCAAGAGCTTAAAAACTGTTTGGAAGCAAAAGAGAAAGTAAGAAAGACTATATCCTCTTATAGCTTTCAGTTAGCATGGACATTACTCGCTGCAGTTGTCGTAACTATATCTATTCTAATCAGTGCCGACCTGTTGAAAGCAGTTCTAGTTATTTCCCTCAAAAATAAAGGGGTTTCTTAGAACTTTATTGTGAAGTGGCGATTGCCTATATATCCAACACCTACGCCATAGCCGCCATAAGTTACAGCCCACTTATTATTGTGCCACAGTACGTTTCCGTATCGAGGCCTGTAGCAGTGAGGCCTTCTGTATGGTCTTGGGTAATAATGGTAAGGGGTGTGGTAGAATCCATTATAATAGGTTGGGTAGCCATAGTTATAATAACGAGTAGTTCTTATAATGTTTTGATTTTTGACTTCAGCTTCTTCTATAGCTTTTAATGCTTTCACTTCAATCATGTCATCAGCTTTAGCTTCTGCTTCCTTCGCTGGAGCAGGGTCTACTACTTCTAAATCGTTCTGTTGGATGATGTGTTTACCTTTAGTATTGATCCAAGACCACTTACCACCTTTTCTAACTTGGGCTAGGCCATTTTCGTATTCAGTTGCGTGTTCGTAGACGGGCGCAACTATAAGCTTGCCATTTTCATCAATGAAGCCATATTTGCCGCCATCAACAACTCTAGCTCTGTTGTTTTTTAAGAGCCCAATATCATCAAACAGAGCTTGAATGATAATTTTACCTTGGTTATCGATAAGCCCCCATTTTCCATTTTCTTTGAACTTAAAGGCAGTAGGGGAAACCATTCCTACTTCTTCATAGTTAAGGTTCTTTACGTTTTTGTTATCAGTAGAATAAACGTGCCAGCCGCCCCCATTTTTCTTAAATCCAACCATGCTTTTTGAAAGCCATTTATATTCAGAGGTATTGACTGGGATGACGTTATTGCCCGTTGAGTCGATCATTCCGTAAGACTTGTCTATTTTAACTAGAGCCACGTCTTTTTTGAATTTGCCAATGCCATCGAATACAGGAAGAGTTAGGTGTTCTCCCTTAGCGTTTAATACAAGCCATTTTCCATTGAGTTTAACTCTGGAGATGCCACCAGCGAAGTTATCTGCATAATCATATACTGTATCGATTAGTAATTGACCTTTGCGATCAACAAAGCCAAATTTACCTTTGAACTGAACTCGGGCTAAACCATTGTTGAAAAATGAAACGTGATCATAAATACATTCACTGATGTACTTACCTTGATTGTCGATTAGTCCCCATTTCCCCAGTTTTTTTACGGCTGCAACGCCATTCTCAAAGCGACTAACTTTTTCAAAAACAGGAACCATTAAAATGCGATTAGAGCTATCTTTAAGCCCATAAAGTCCGTCTTTACCCTGGTAGGTAAGGACATCGGCAAAAAGGACAGGGGCCACAGAGATTGCCAGTACTAAAAAGAAAGCCTTCATTCATTTACTCCCACGTGTGTTTTAGTAAATGTATATGAAGGACTTAAAAAAATCTATATTTCTTGAGAAGATTGTTGAGAAATTGACTGTGAAGTTATTTGCAGTGCTTCTTTTCGACAGTCTCAAGCATGTCTTCGAGATAACTCATTATCTTCTTTCTTCTACGCGGATGTAGTTCCGTGAGAATCAAAGACAGTCTACGAATTTTTACAGGCAGAGCTTTAATCTCTTCTTTCTTCTTCTTGAGTTGTAATTCTTTACCAGGTAATTGGAAGCTTGATACATCAATGTTTGCTTCATCTGCAAGCTCAAAGAATTTCTTTGCTTTTGATGCAGAAGGAACTCTGCGTCCATTTAACCAGTTTGATACAGATTGTTGAGTTGTTCCGATTTTATCTCCAAGTTCTCTCTGTGTAAGAACTAGTGCTTCCGAGATTTCACCGATCAACCTTGGCCAGTCCAGGTCATCCATTTCGTCACCTCTTAATATTTTATCTCCTCATAATTAAAGATAAATTAATTTTGGGTGAGATTAAAGATTTTATGGAAAAATGTGGTAAAACTTTTTCGTTTTAAGCTCAGAAAGGGGGTAAGATTTATAGAAAAGAGGTAAAAAGAAAAGCCCCTAACTTGATGTTAGGAGCTTTTTTAAAAGTTTTAAACGTGTATTGCTCTATCAGCAGTTGCCATTAGAGAAGCCTCTTTGAAAGCTTCAGTAAATGTTGGATGTGCATGAACGATTGTAGCAACATCTTCTGCAGAGGCTTTATATTCCATTGCCAGTACAGCTTCTGCAATCATATCTGAACATCTAGGTCCCAACATATGAACACCAAGAATTTCGTCAGTCTCTGGGTCAGCCAGGACTTTTACGAAACCATCAGTTTCTTCGGCAGCTCTAGCTCGTCCACTGGCTTTAAATGGGAATTTGCCCACTTTATACTCTGTGCCAGCATCTTTAAGCTCTTGTTCAGTTTTACCTACACTGGCAACTTCAGGCCAAGTGTAGACAACACCAGGAATGCAGTTGTAGTTAAGGTGAGGAATCTCTTCACTCATATGCTCTACAGCGTATACGCCTTCTTCTTCGGCTTTGTGAGCTAACATCATGCCACCAATAACATCTCCGATAGCGTAAATGTTGTCTGCAGCAGTTTGAAGCTGGTCGTTAACTTTAATGAATCCACGCTCATCAAGTTCAATACCTGCATTCTCAACAGCTAGTCCATCAGTGTAAGGTCTTCTTCCGACACTTACTAAAACATGATCTCCAGAGAAGACTATATCTTCACCTTTTTTGTTCTCTGCAGTTACAGAAACTTGATTTCCTTTAACAGAGCAAGCTTTTACTTTAGTGCTAAGGTGGAATTCAAAGTTAATTTTCTTCAATGAACGAGCAAGAGTTTTACCTAGCTCTACATCCATTGTTGGAAGGATCTTATCCATGAATTCGATAACTGTTACTTTAGAACCAAGTCTTCCATAAACTGAACCTAGTTCTAGGCCAATTACTCCGCCTCCTACAACAATTAGATGCTTAGGGACTTTTGGAAGGTTAAGGGCATGTGTTGAAGAAATGATTTTTTTGCCATCATACTTCATGAAAGGTAACTCAGTAGGTTTAGAGCCAGTAGCGATAATGAAGTTAGTCGCTTTGTAAGTTTCAGCTTTACCTTTTTCCGGTTTAACTGAAATGGTGTTCTTATCTACGAAAGAAGCTAAACCAGTTAGGCGCGTGATGTTGTTTTTCTTGAATAGGTAATCAATACCAGCAACAGTGTTGCTGATAACATCATTTTTGCGTTGGAGCATTTGAGGGAAGTCTATTGAAACTTTTCCCGTTTTGATACCGTGAACGCCAAACTTCTCTGTTGCGAGGTGGTAAAGCTCTGAAGAATCAAGTAGAGCTTTAGAGGGAATACATCCAACATTTAGACATGTTCCACCTAGGCTGTTGTACTTTTCAACTACAGCCACTTTCATGCCCAGTTGAGCTGCTCTAATACCAGCAACGTATCCGCCAGGGCCTGCGCCAATAACTATGAGATCAAATTCACTCATTTGTTTTATCCAATATTTAAAATCTTATAAGTCTAGAAGGATCCTAGTCGGATCTTCGATACATTCTTTAACTTTAACAAGGAAACGAACCGCTTCTGCACCATCAATAATTCTGTGGTCATAACTCAAAGCCAAGTACATCATTGGGCGGATGACAATTTCGCCATCAACAACAACAGGTTTTTGAATGATGTTGTGCATACCAAGAATAGCACTTTGAGGTCTGTTCAGAATTGGTGTTGAAAGCATTGATCCAAAAATACCACCATTAGTAATAGTGAAAGTTCCACCTGACATTTCATCAGGAGTTAGATCCGCATTTCTTCCTTTGATCGCAAGCTCAACAATTTTCTTTTCAATCTGATCAAAACTCATATCTTGAGCGTCACGAACAACTGGAACAACCAATCCTTTAGGAGTTGATACAGCTACGCCTATGTCTGCATAGTCGTGATAAATGATATTGTTACCATCAACTTGAGCATTGATTACTGGGTAATCTTTAAGAGCCATGCAGCAAGCTTTAGTGAAGAATGACATGAAACCTAGTCCAACTTCATGCTTCTCTTTAAACTTTTCTTTATATTTCTTTCTCAAGTCCATAACGCCAGACATGTCTACTTCATTGAAAGTAGTAAGGATAGCTGCAGTCTTTTGAGCTTCTACGAGTCTTTCTGCAACAGTTCTACGAAGTCTGGACATTCTTTCAACTCTAACACCACGCTCTTGGTCTGCTGGGTCAATAACTGGACCTTTTGGAGCTGGAGCAGGTTCTGGAGTTTGAGTTTGAATAGGGCTAGGAATTTTAAGTTGCTGTTCTCTAAGTTTAAGGTGAGCTAAAACATCAGCCTTAGTAATTCTTCCACCTTTACCACTGGCAGGGATGTCCTGAACTGATAGACCATTTTCAATGATGATCTTACGAGCTGCAGGGGAAGGAGTTTTCTGACTTAAGTCATTTGGATCAACTACAACTTCAGGTTCTTTAGCTGGCTCTGGTTCTTCTTTAACCTCTGGAGCAGGCTCTTCCTTTTTCGCTTCCTTTGCAGGAGTAGCTTCGCCAGATGCGCTTGTGTCAATTTGGCCAATTACATCGCCAACTTGAACGGTTTCACCTTCAGGGACAATGATCTTGAGCTGTCCAGCTTGCTCAGCTGCTAGCTCCATTGAAGCTTTATCTGTTTCAAGTTCAAGCATGGCCTCGTCCATCTGTACGAAGTCACCATCTTCTTTCATCCAACTGGCAATATCTGCTTCTGTTACGGCTTCTCCAGCTTTTGGTACGATTATGTCGATAATCATGGTACTCTCTGTCTTCTGACTTATTTAGTTTTTAATTTTTTAGGAGTGATTCCTTCGAAAGAACGATTGATCACATTATCCTGATATTGAAGTTCGATCTTCATGGTTCCGTGTGCAGGCGAAGCACTTTTCTTCCTGGAAACAAATTTTACATCGCTACGAACGGCATCAAGTCTGGCACGCATATAGTACCAACCACCCATATTTTGCGGTTCTTCCTGTACCCAGTACCAATCTTTGACATTTTTATATTTTTCTGCCAGTTCTTTATCTTGGATCTTAGGTGTAGGGTAAAATTGCTCAATACGAACAATTGCAACGTTGTCAAAACCTTCAGACTCTTTTCGATCCAAAAGCTCATAGTAAATTTTACCAGAACAAAGAAGAACCCTTTCAATTCCCTTTGACGTTTTCACTGCAGGGTCATCAATAGTTTCGCGGAATCTACCAGTGTAAAGTTCTTTAACGTTTGATCTAACCTTCGGATGTCTAAGTAGAGACTTTGGAGACATAATAATCAAAGGTAGTCTATACTTAACTATTTGCTGTCTTCTTAATAAGTGGAAAAGGTTAGCAGGAGTTGTTGGGTTTGCTACGATCATGTTATTTTCAGCAGCTAACTGGAGAACTCTTTCTAGTCTTGCACTTGAGTGCTCTGGACCTTGACCTTCATAACCGTGCGGAAGAAGACAAACTAGACCACTTGAACGTTGCCACTTTGATTCAGCAGAACTAATGAACTGGTCGAAAATGATCTGGGCTCCGTTGGCAAAGTCACCAAATTGAGCTTCCCAAATAGTTAAACCGTTTGGCGTTGCAAGTGAGTAGCCATATTCAAAACCAAGAACACCATATTCAGAAAGGTGAGAGTTATAAACTTGGAATCTTTCCTGTCCATCTTTAATGTGGTTGAGGAAAACATACTCAGTTTCATCTTTGGCGTCGATCAATACAGAATGCCTGTGAGAGAATGTACCTCTACGACTGTCTTGACCACTAAGCCTAACAGGACAACCTTCCATTAGAAGTGAACCATATGCAAGTAACTCGGCTAGACCCCAATCGATATTTTTCTTATCAAAGTAGTCTTTGTGACGGCTTTCAATGAGTCTTCTAAATTTAGGGAGAACGTTGAAGTCATCAGGGAAAGTTGTGATCTTCTGAGCGATTTCGTCAAGAATTGCTTTCTTAACTCCAGTTGTTGGAGATTTCTCGAAGTCAGCTTGAGTAGAACTTCTGAAACCTTCCCAAACACGGCCAAGGTAATTGACGTCTAACTCTTTCTTAGACTCATCACGAACACTCTTGAGACAATCTTGTAGGTAATCGTTGAAACCTTGAGTAATCTTTTCGTACTCACTCTCTGTGATCTCATTATTCTTGATCAGCTTGTCTGCATAAATATCTAGAACAGACTTATGCTTGTTGATTGCATCGTAAAGTAGAGGCTGAGTAAATCTTGGTTCATCACCTTCGTTGTGACCGTGCTTTCTGTAACCAAGAATATCAATGTAAACATCGATGCCAAACTTCTGACGAATTTTGATTGCCATTTGGCAGCAGTGAACAACAGCTTCAGGGTCATCGGCATTTACGTGGAAAACAGGACAGTCAAGAACTTTTGCAATGTCAGTACAGTAAAGACTAGAGCGCGATTCACGATAGTTAGCAGTAAATCCAACTTGGTTATTAAGGACAATATGGATGATACCACCAGTTGAGTAACCGTCTAGTTTAGCCATGTTGGCTATCTCATAAACAATTCCCTGACCAGCGATCGCTGCATCACCGTGAACTAGAATTGGTACGATCTTACTGTGGTCTGAATCGTAAAGTCTTTCCCATTTTGCACGACAGCTTCCAAGAACGACTGGATCTACTGCTTCAAGGTGAGATGGGTTAGCCGCTAAAGATAAGTGAAGAGGTTTGCCATCATCAGTAGTAACATCAGCTGATTGTCCCATATGGTACTTAACGTCACCGTCACCACGGATATCATCAGGTAAGTATCCACCTTCAAATTCAGTAAATAGAGACTCGAACTTTTTCTGGAATAAACTAGTTAGTACAGTTAAACGTCCTCTATGAGCCATACCCATAACGAATTCTTTAACTCCAAGGCGAGCACCTTCGTTAAACATTGCGTCCATACCAGGGATAACAGACTCTAGGCCTTCAAGTGAGAAACGCTTTTGTCCAACATACTTAATGTGAAGGAACTTTTCGAAACCTACTGGCTCAACAAGCTTTTTAAGAATTCTGCGTTTCACTGAGTTTGTGAATTGAGGCTTATTAGCTATGCCTTCCATCTCTTCATGGAGCCACATACGAATTTGAGAATTTGGTATGTAGCGATACTCTGCACCGATTGATCCACAATAAGTTTCTTCTAGGTGAGCAATGATATCTTTGAGCTTTGCTCTTCCAAGACGAATTTCGTTACCAACATCAAATTCTGTATCGAGGTCGCTTTCTTCAAGTCCGAAGTAACCAAGGTGAAGGTCACACTGGTGTAGCCTTCTTGCTCTGATAGGGTTGGTTTTAGCAACTAAGTGACCACGTCCACGATAGGCGTTGATCAGCTTCATTACTTTAACTTGTTTGTCGGTGTAAGACACTTCCTCAGTACTGATGTGGTTTTCATCGGCATACTGATAACCGTCAAAAAATTGTTTCCACGTTGGGTCGATTGAGTTGGGGTCTTCTTGATACTTTGAGTAAATCAGTTCTACATAAGCCGGGTTGGCATTTGAGATGTAAGAAGGGGTGTTCATTTCCTGAAACCAATATTTATCGTTTTATTCAATTTTGCAGGACTTTAATTAATTTTTAAAATTCGCAGACAAAAACTAAAAAAAGTCTACTTTTTATAAGGAGAAATACAATCTTCACTAAAGAAGTTTTGACAGGTTTATTTAATTTAATTCTTTTTGCGTCAGTTTTCTTTCTAACATACTCCTAAATGCTATTGTTATGACCAAATAATAATTGAGGTTTTTTATGGTCTCCGTACCACAAGCAAATGATATAATTTTGCAGAATTTAATGCAAAAATTCAATGAGGAAGTTAATATTTTAGAATCTTCAGGTCGAGTACTCGCAGAATCTGTTTTTGCAGAGCGCGATTATCCTCCATTTCATCGAGTCACAATGGACGGAATTGGCATAAAATACGAATCTTATAAAAATGGCCAAAGAAGCTTTGAAATTTCCGGAACACACCCTGCAGGTGCTAAACCCCCTATACTGACCTGTATAGAAAATTGTTATGAAGTCATGACCGGTTCGGTATGTCCAGAGGGCGTTGATTGTGTCATTCCTGTAGAGTTGATCAATGTGGAAAATGGTGTTGCAACAATTGTTGATGAATCACCAAAAATTTCACAAGATTGGAATGTTCACCACCAAGGTAGCGATTGTAAGGCAGGTAAAGAACTTTTGAAACCAGGCTTATTACTGGATTCAACATCTGTTGCGGTTGCTGCATCTGAAGGCAAAGAACAAGTTAAAGTTCTAAAACTTCCTAAAATAGCAGTTGTCTCTAGTGGCGATGAACTAGTTAGTTTGAGTGAAGATCCTAAACCTTGGCAAATTCGCCGTTCTAATAGTTATGCTATAGCTTCAGAACTTCAGAAATGAAAATTGGGCGAGGTAGAGATATTTCACATAGTAGATGATAAAGATGATATCTCTAATACTATAGGTAGTATACTGGAGGACTTCGATTCAGTTATACTTAGTGGTGCTGTTTCAAAAGGGAAGTTTGATTTTATTCCTGGAGTTTTAGAAGAACTTGAAGTCGAAAAGCTATTTCACCACGTATCTCAAAGACCAGGAAAACCTTTTTGGTTTGGTAAAACAAAACAGGGTAAACCAATTTTTGCTTTGCCTGGTAATCCCGTTTCTGCTGTTACTGGTTTTAGGCGATATATCGTTCCGTGCATACTTAAGAGTTTAGGAATTGAAGCTCTAAAAAGAAAAGTAAAGTTGGACGGGGAGTTTAAATTTAAGAAAAAGTTTACATATTTCCTGCCAGTTACTGTGCAATTCAGTGGCTCTAGTTTTATAGCTACACCAAGTCCAGTTAACGGATCGGGCGATTTTTCTACTTTAGCTCTTACAGATGGATTCGTTGAATTGCCAGCAGAAATGGAAGTTTTCCCAGAAGGCTTAGAAGTGGATTATTATCCCTGGAATGAATATTAATGCCAAAACTTGCTGACAAGCTAAATAGACCTTTACTAGACCTGAGGTTGTCTTTAATAGATATATGTAACTTTCGTTGTACTTACTGCATGCCGGCAGAGTACGACTACAAGTTTCTCAAAGATAGAGACCGGATGACTCACGAAGAGATTATTCGCTTAATCAATATATTTACCGAACTTGGCGCAGAAAGAATTCGTCTGACGGGCGGAGAGCCGCTCTTGAGACCTGACTTACCTGCAATTATCCAAGAAATAACAGATGAAGTAGATCTCAAAGACTTGGCTCTGACTACAAACGCTCAACTTCTCGAGAAACATGCTCAAGAATTAAAAGATGCAGGTTTGAGAAGAGTAACCGTTAGCTTAGATGCTTTGGACCCGCAAATCTTTCTGCAAATGTCGGGCCGACGTGGTTCTCTAAACTCTGTAATTAAAGGTATTGACAAAGCCTTAGAAGTTGGATTGACTCCACTTAAGCTTAATTGTGTATTAGAAAAAGGTGTGAATGACTCTCAGATTTTGCCTTTGGCTCGCTTCGCTCATGAAAGAGGGATCATAGTTCGCTTTATCGAGTTTATGGATGTGGGCAATAAAAACCAATGGCTTTTAGATAGAGTTGTTCCATCCAAGGAAGTGCTTGAAGTTTTAAAGAGTGAATTTGAATTAGAAGCATTAGATAGTGCTTTTTATGGCGAAGTCGCTAATCATTACAATTTTAAAGATCGAGATGGTGGTGTGGGCTTAATATCATCGGTAACACAACCGTTTTGTTCTTCATGTACTAGAGGGCGCTTATCTGCAGCTGGGCATTTTTATACATGTTTATTCGCAGGTGAGGGTGTTGATCTATTAACCCCGATGAGAAATGGGGCAGACGACGATGCTGTGAGGCAACTAATAATTGATATATGGAATAACAGAACAGATCGTTATTCTGAGGAAAGAGCAGTTGGGTCGGATAAAAAGCGTAAAAAAGTAGAAATGTTTCATATTGGAGGATAGCGATGGCTAACCATGCTAAAGACGGACTATTTGATAAACCAGTGAACTACATGTATCACCCATATGAATTTTTCTTTTGTGGTTTTTCAAATAGTGGAAAAACAACTCTTATGAGTAAGGTAGTTGAGAAGCTAAGTGATTCTTATGATGTTGGCTGTGTTAAACATTGTAGTCATAGTTTCGATTTTGACCGAGAGGGCAAAGATAGCTGGAAATTTACCAATGCTGGAGCTCAAAACGTCATACTAAATGCACCTGGACGCTGGGCATCACATAATCATATTGAACTAGATAAGTATGAACGTAGCACCATTTTAAATGAACTGGATCTGGTTTTAGCAGAAGGCGCTAAGGAACAGAGCGGTGAAAAGATCTTAGTAGTCGATGAGGGTGAAGATATTCTGGAGCTTTTGAAAGATGGCGAAGTTAAGGATGTAAAAGCTCTAGCAGGAACAAAAGAGCCTGCAGATACTCAAGGTTTACCATTCTTTCACAGAGATGATGTCGATTCTATAAGCCAATTTATTCTATCTGTTCTTAAGGAAAGAGTTCCGCCAATTAAAGCTCTACTTTTAACCGGTGGAAAAAGTAGTCGAATGGGAAAAGACAAATCTTTCTTAGAGTACCACGGAAAGCCGCAGGTCAATTATATGTATGATCTTCTTAAGTCTGAGGTTGATGATGTGTATATTTCTTGCAAAACTAAAGAAGACTATCCTGGCTTCTCAGATAGTTCTTACCTAGAGGACCGCTTTCATGGAATGGGCCCATTGGGTGGGATAATGACGGCTCAGGCTACTGATGCTAAGAGTGCTTGGTTAATTGTTGCAGTAGATTTGCCTTTTATCGATGAAGAAGCTCTAAAGTTCTTGTTGGATAATAGAAATCCTTTCAAAGCCGCTACGGCATTTAAGAGCAACTTCAGGGATTTTCCAGAACCATTAATGTCAATTTACGAGCCTCATTCGCGTCACAGAATTTTTAAATTTCTTGGATTAGGCTACAGTTGTCCTCGAAAAGTACTTATAAACTCAAACGTAGAATCTTTGGATCAACAAAATCCGCGTTGGTTAGATAATGCCAACACTCCAGAAGAGTTTGAAGAAATTTGTCAGGCTTTAAAAAAATGAAAATAAACATTACTTACTTTGCTATTTTACAGGATGAACGAGGACTTCCTTCTGAATCCTTGGAAACATCAGCTTCGAACCCTGCAGAACTCTATGCTGAACTTAAAAATGAACATTCTTTTTCTTTGACTAAGTGCCGTTTAAAAGTGGCAGTTAATGATGAATTTGCAGATTGGGATTCAGCCTTAGCAGAAGGGGATAATGTTGTTTTCATACCACCCGTGGCAGGAGGCTAAATGTCTAAGTTTAGAATTTCATCAGAACCTACTAATCCGGAAGCATTAAAAAGAGAATTGGATGATCCACGAGCTGGTGGCTTTGTTTCTTTTGAGGGCTGGGTTCGCAATAAGAATGAAGGTAAAGACGTTACTCATCTAGAGTATCAAGCTTACGATGCATTAGCCATTAAAGAAGGCGAAAAAATCATTGCCGAAGCCTTAGATAAGTTTGAAGTTGTTGATGCTCTAGTTGAACACCGAGTAGGGGACTTGCAGATTGGTGAAATAGCAGTTGTTGTTCACGTGACGTCAGTTCATCGAGGTCCAGCATTTGATGCTTGTGAGTACATCATTGATGAGCTAAAAATAAGAGTTCCTATTTGGAAAAAAGAGCATTACACAGACGGAAATACTGGTTGGATTGAATGCCATGAGTGTGCTAAACACGCACATTAGGTTTAAGGCTTAAAGTCAAAATAAGTGTAGGAACTCTTTGAAGTTTGCGACTTTCCCATTTTCTACAGGCACGCCTTCTTCAAGAAGTAATTCAATTTTTTTAGCTTGTCCTGAAGCATATTGCCCGATAGATCCATCGCTTTTAACGACGCGGTGGCAGGGAATTTCGATTAGCTTTTCATTCTTCGCCATAGCTGTACCGACAGCTCTAACAGCTTTGGTGCCGACTGCCTTAGCAAGTTCACTATAGGTCGTTACTTTACCTTTCGGAACTTTTATCAGTTCCTTGTAACATTTACTTCTAAACTCACTCATTCAGACCTTACCTCTATCTAACTGTTTTCACATTTAATTTTTCTTGTAAGTATCAAGATGATAAAAATTGGTACTACACTCAAAGCTGTTAAGGTTCCACCTAGAGGAGAACTTAAATAAGCAAGTATATCTTTGAGCATGACAAGATCTAATAAACCATAACCTCTATTGAATACAAAAATTGTATAAACGATAGTATCAATCAATGAAAAGGTTGTTGATATACAAGAACATGATTTTCTTAATCACTTATAAATCCCCATAATACATAAGAAATAAAGGCTATAAATACTATTCCAAAAGTAATAAGAATCCAACCTGCACCTTTAGTTGATAAATCACTTTTTATTAAAAAGTCTGAGGGGTTATCTGGATTATATTTGAGTGTAAAAGTTTTTCCTTTAGCCCAATCTCTTTCGCCTTCCTTCTTATTCCAAACAGGAGAGCTTTTGAGCTTATGAGAGTAAAGCTTTCCATTGACTGTAAACTCAATGTCGAATAATGCAGAATAATTAGGCGATTTTGTACTCGCTTTTCCATACCGTTGTATCTTGTGGAACTTGGTTACTGTACCTGTAGCTTCTGGCCATTTCTCCCAATTTTCTTTGTCTTTGTTAGCATCTAAACCTATACAAATGACACCTGAACCAAAGAGAACGAAGATAATGGCTACTCCAATAACTTTCAGCATTTAACTTAATCTTATTATTAGTTGAATGTTCATTTTATTTGCTTCTGGGGTTTCGTTAACTTATTATTAAACTGTAGAAAACAAGGAGGATATTATGAGAAAGATAATTTGTATATCACTTTTATTAGTTGGAGCGGCATTTACTTCTTGCTGCACTAGTAATTCATGCTCTGGCTGTAAACCTGTTTGTGAATGTAAGAACTGCAACTGCAAGTAAAGTTACTTTTCGATTCTTCATTCATAGTTAGTTTTATTTAAATGAGCCTGTTTTTAAGCCTAGTTTGAAAACAGGTTTTTCTTTTCTCACCCCATTTATTTTAATCCCATTCAGACCCGCCTAATATTTTTTCGACATACCAAGCTGATTTAAATTTTTTCAGTTTAAGATTCATGGTACTTCCAGAGCTTGCTGATGAACACTCAAGTTTAGTCAATGCTTCATTTTCTGAAATGGAATCAACTGTTATTTTTGCAGATTGATTTTTCAGAGGAGCGAACTGACGAATAGAAGCTTCAGCTATTTTTTCTAAGTCGGGATTTTCTTTATCGACTTTATTTGACGTAGAAACTTCAACACCTTCTAAATTTGCTTCATCGAAGCCTTCGATTAAAAATAGAAACTCCTCATCCCACTTGTCCTGATTAACAATAGTATTTTCGATTCGAGTCCACTTATAAAACATCGCAGCATCATCTAAAAACTCTGGCTTAGGATCATTTCTGCTGTAAGTAAAAACCGTTTCATTTTCGTATTTGTAAGCAAGAATCCCCCAATTCATGGCGGCTCTCATAATAGTCTCAATATCAAAGTAAATGCTCATGGATTATTGTTTAGACTTTTCTAAGGATGAGCTCAGAAGAATTGATCCAATGATCCCTAAAACTAATGAAACCGTGAAAGGTAAAAGAAACTCAGCATCATCCATGATGACTAATTTAGAAGTTGCGAGTTTGACTCCTGCACCGACAATGCCGATTCCACAGATAAGAATGCTAATCGAGAATAAGAAGGTATTTTTGATAATCATAAATTTGCTCCCTTTGTGTTTACCCTGAAATAACATAGCCTTAAATTAATAGAGCTTCTAGTCGAATCTTATTCCACAGACTTAATTATTTCTTTCCAGGCTTTTATGGAGTTCTCTAAATTGACTTTTTTGTCTCCTTTAAGAGCGTAGCATTGAAGAGTAACAGGGCCAGAAAACTTCAATTCTTTAAGCTTGCTTAGAAGTCTTTTTTGAGAGAAGTTTCCTTTATCCAAGGTTTTAATGAAGTCACCCCAGTTTTTACCGGTTTCATCTGCTCCAGATGTAGAGACCGCAAATAAATGAGGCGCTGCTTTTGTTAGTATGTTTTCTAAGTCTGTTACTTTTTCTCCCTTGAGAAAATGACAAAGGTTAAAAATGACTCCGAGGTTAGGGTGTTTCACTTTTTCAATTAAGTCCAATGCCTGAGGAATACTGGCAATCGAGAAACCATAATGAGGATACAAAGCCACTTTAATCTTCATTTTAGAAGCTTCTTTTACGGTCTCCAAAACAGCTTGTACCGTTTTATCGGACATTTTACGTACGGTTAATTCGATCATGGCATTTTGCTCTGCAAATGGCTTCATGACTTCCGTAGAAAGAGGCTTGTCATTTACATTGAGGTAAATACTAAGAACCTTGAGTCCAGCTTTCTCATAAGCGGCTATTTTTTTGCTGACGTTCTTATCTTGCTTGATCTGACTGACTCCGTCATAGCCAAGTTTCTTCAAAGTTTCAATTTGCTGCTCAAGAGAACCAAAGCCGAGGCCATTTTCAAAAGCATAAAATTTGGGTTTAAAATCATCCGCATAACAGAAGGAAAGAGTGATAGTAAATATTAAAATCAATTTAAACATATTAGGCCTTGAGTGAAGCTGAGTTTACTGTTTCTAGATCAAGATTATAAAACTTTTGTCTCGCAATCACTATTTAATCAGCTTTCTGAGCTTGATTTAGTTTATCTTCTTTCTGCGCTGGTTTCGACTTTGATTTTTTAGCTTTATTCTCTTTGCTAAATGGGTAAGTGCCAACTCCATAAAGTATCTTGGATGGAGCAACTACTGTATCTCCACCTAAAATTACTACTGTAGTTGGTACCATAAAAGGAAAGAAACTCCAATAGATATCCCAATCATAACTTGGGTCTCCGAAAAAGTTCCTAGTAACTTTATAAAGTTCAGTCGTTTTAACTTTTCTTGAGGGGAATTCAGTATATTTAACTTCTGCATTGTTAGTGATCACACAGCTATGGAGAGTCGATATCACTAAAAGGATTATGAGTGCTTTTATTTTCATGTAGTCTTCTTTCTGGCCCTTGGAATTCTGCTTACTTTGCACACTTTTGATTTATTAAAGCAACTATTTTTTTGTAGTAGCTCTCTGATATATCTAGCACATTAAGCCAATTTCTGAAATATACTTCTAAAACATTGCTTCTTTCATGTGTCCCTAGGTGGTAGATTTCGAAGTCTTTTCGATTTTGAATTTTATCTGCAATTAGCATGTCATTGACGCACT
>Ga0075480_10000697_pt1 | contig 20288 bp, 18 predicted proteins | sample DEB08_DNA_7_FD_81590 | JGI IMG/M metagenome (GOLD analysis project Ga0075480, IMG submission 81590) | Aqueous microbial communities from the Delaware River and Bay under freshwater to marine salinity gradient to study organic matter... | ecosystem: Environmental > Aquatic > Marine > Coastal ... | reverse complement strand
GAAGGACTGTCGAATGATGCTGCCGATGCCACCAACACCGCCTTCAGCCCCAAAATCGGCCTGAACGTGCGGTATGTGAGCTCGGCATCGCACGTGGGCAATGCTTGGGTCAATGCCTCCCGCTCATTCAAGGCACCGACGCTTGACCAACTCTATGACCTGCGCGCCCTGCCCGTTCCTTTTCCACCCTATGAGGTACGCATTGCTAGTCCCCTCCTGACCCCGCAGGAAGGGACGGCGCTGGAAGCCGGAGTATACCACATTGTTGCCCTGGAGAATGGATGGCAGGGGCAGCTCAGTGTGTCCGGTTACACGATGGACATGGAAAACGAGATTGACTTCTCCTTCGAGACCTTTTCGAATGTGAACATCGGCAAGAGCCGCCACCGCGGGGTAGAGTCAGGACTGACGTTCGGTAAGCCAGGGCTCGTGACCATTTTTGCGAACCACACGCTGCAGGACGTGACGCAGCAGACGGGCGAGAACAAGGGCAACGCGGTGAAAGCCATTCCGCTGCACAGTATCAGTGCGGGTCTCTCAGCACAGGCCGGTCCCTTTGGCGCCTCGCTGATCCTGAAAAGCCTGAACGGCATGTGGGTGGACGATGCCAACACGGTCGAGCTTCCGGACTATTCGACCGTTGACGTCCGCCTTTCCTGGGAAATGAAGGATGTGCGCTTGGACGTGGATATCTTCAATGCGCTCAATGCTGCGTTCGACACGACTGCCTATCCTGATCCTGCGGGCTCAGAGGTTATTTTCCTGTTTCCATCAGCGCCCCGCACGCTGTCCATCAGCGCCCAGTATACCTTTTGATTGTCATGAAGCCTGCTCGTCCCCTCCTCCTTCCACTCGTCGTCGCACTGCTTCTGACAGCATGTGCCGATTCACAACCCGTTGACTCACAGGGGATACAGTTGCCCGATGTACCGCATCGCGTGACGTGGGACGGCGCGGATGGACCGAACGCAGAGGGTCCCGGAGCCGGGAAACATATTGTGTTCCTTTCGGGCGATCACGAATACCGATCGGAGGAGATCCTCCCAGCCATGGCCCGCTTGATGGCATGGCACCATGGTTTCCGGACGACCACACTGTTTACGTTGAACGACGAGGGCTTCATCGAGCCGGGCAGTTCGAACATGCGTGGACTGGAGGTTCTGCAAAGCGCCGATCTGGTTGTCATGGGGCTGCGCTTCCAGGATTTTCCCGAGGAAGAGATGCAGCACTTCGTGGACTACCTGGACCGTGGCGGGCCGGTGCTTGGCATCCGGACGTCGACACACGCTTTTGCGGGCATCGAGGGCCAGTTCGAAAAGTACAATTGGAACTACGAGGGCGAAGACTACATGCTGGGCTTCGGCCGGCAGGTCCTCGGAGAGACGTGGGCAGGGCACTACGGCACAAACCATGAGCAGTCCTCCGTGCTGGTCATGGAAGAGGGCGCCGAAGAACATGCTATCATGTCAGGGCTGGCAGGGTTTGACGCCGCGGGCCTTCCTGGTGAGCAGCCCTTTGCGCATGCCGTCTCCGGTGGATACTGGGCCGACCCGTTGCAGCCCTACTCCGTCCTGGCCCGCGGCGTCGTGCTGACGGGTATGGACCCTGATGCCATCCCGGACCCTGAGAAGAAGCGCGCTCCGGTTGCCTGGACGCGTGCGTATTCCGGGGCCGATGGCACCGAGGGCCGTGTCTTCACGACCACCCATGGCGCCTCCGAGGACTTCCTGAATGACGGGTTCCGCCGCATGATGATCAACGCCGCCTTCTGGGCAGCCGGACTGGAGAGCGCCATCACCCCCGATCTGGCCATCGATTTCGTAGGGCCTTATCACCCGGCCCGGTATGCTTTCGATGGGTTCCGAATCGGCGTCCGACCCGCCGACATGGCTGGCTGGGATACCCCGATCATGGACCCAACCAAGCCGACGACGGCGCCCGAGGAAGCCAATTGATCGCCTTTCAGACGCTCCTCGATATCCGCATCTGACGACACCAACGGACCGCCCACTCCTTCCCCCCATGTCCTCTGCCACTGTTCTCCTCGATGATATTGGTCCCGGCCTGAAGCTCCGCTTCGACCGCACGCTGGCGTTCATGCGTGCAGCCGGTTTCGAATCGGGACGCATCTTGGACTTGGGGCCCGATAACACGTTTGCGCAGATTCTGCGTCATGAGGGCTTTGAGGTCATCAATACAGGGACCGTAGACCTCGACCTCGAACCGGAAATAGTTCGGGGGCATGATGTCAACTGCGTGACCTCCTTCGAATTGTTCGAGCATCTGGTGGCTCCGTTCAACGTGTTGCGCGAACTGCCCGATGTGCCCTTGTTTGCCACGGTGCCGCTCAATCTTTGGTTTTCCGATGCCTATCGCAACCCGTCGGATGTGTGGGATCGGCACTACCATGAGTTCGAAGACTGGCAATTCGACTGGCTTCTGGAAAAATCCGGTTGGTCAATTGTTCATCGCGAAAGATGGACATCGCCTACAAAGGATATCGGAGTCCGTCCCCTGCTACGTCGCTTCTGGCCCCGCTATTACGCCGTGACTGCCCACCGCTCCACCCTATGACCCCATTCGCCATGCCCCGCCGCTATTTTCCTCTTCTTCTCGCTCTCCTCCTGGTCTCCGGCTGCACCCGAACCGGTGTCTTTTCCCCTGAAAAAGGTGAAACGATCGTCCTGATTGGCAACTCCTTGGCTGACCGCATGCAGCATGACGGGTGGCTGGAGTCGCAGCTCCAACTGGCCTGGCCCGAGCACGAGCTGGTCATCCGCAACCAGGGATTCACAGGAGACCGGATTGACGAGCGGCCCCGGAGCAGCGGCTTTCCCACCGCCGGCGATTATCTCAATCATTCCGGAGCCACTACCATTTTTGCCATGTTCGGGGCCAATGAGGCGTGGGACGGCGATCCGGAAGGATTCCGCGATCACCTTCAGAGCTGGTTGGACAGTACGTTGGTCAAGCCGTATTCGGATAAAGGCTCGCCGACGGTGGTCCTCTTCTCCCCGATTGCGCATGAAGACCTGGGTACGGAAGATCTCCCTGACGGTGCATCCCAGAATGAGCAGCTGAAGGCCTACACGGAGGTGATCCGCGAGGTAGCCCAGATCAACAGCGTGCCTTTCGTGGATCTATTCGATGCATCGAAACGCCTGTACTCCCGGGCGGACGAGCCTTTGACCATCAACGGTATCCATTTGACCACAGAGGGCAACCGGCAGCTTGCTGATGTCATCATCCGTGAACTGCACGGTAGCGTGCCGTCTGCCTCCGAGGAGCGCATCGAAATGGTAAGGCAGGCCGTGCTGGACAAGAACTGGCACTGGTTCAACCGCTACCGCGCCACGGATGGTAACGATGTGTGGGGCAGCAGGTCCCTGCTCACCTTTAACGACCAGACCAACTTCGAAGTCCTGCAGCATGAGCTGGTGCAGTTGGACCTGATGACGGCGAATCGGGATCCGGTCATCTGGGCGGCGGCACGCGGAGAGGTGCTGACGGCCGATGATTCCAATGTGCCGCCGCCCATTCCCGTTGAATCGAATCTGGATGAAGAGCAGGTGCAGAACGGCGTCAGCAAGGTCGGCAAGCCCGAATACCTGACGCCGAAAGAGGCCATGGCGCAGATGGAATTACAGGATGGTCTCGAAATCAATCTGTTTGCTTCGGAGGAGATGTTTCCCGAGCTCGTGAACCCCGTTCAATTGGGTGTGGACACGCGCGGAAGGATGTGGGCCGCCACGTGGGCTACCTATCCAAAATGGGAGCCGACCAAGGCCATGGACGACCGTCTGGTCATCTTGCCGGACGAGGACCGCGATGGCGTGGCCGATACGCTCATCACGTTCGCCTACGTCCACAACCCGACCGGATTCGAATTCTGGAACGGTGGCGTGCTCGTAGCTTCGCCCCCCAACATCCTCTACCTCGCGGACACCGACGGGGATGACGTGGCCGATGTCCGCATTCCCATGATGGGCGCCATCGGCTCGGCCGATACGCACCACTCGGCCAACAACTTCATGTACGGGCCTGACGGCTTCCTGTACTATCAGCGCGGCGTCTTCAACGTCTCAAACGTGGAGACGCCATGGGGACCGCCACAGCTCTCGGATGCATCGGCCATGTACCGCTGGAATCCGCGTACGCATGCTTTCAGCTACCACGCTGCCAACCCGCCCAATGCGCACGGCAGCGACTTTGACTACTGGGGCTATCACTACGCGACGGATGCGACCGGCGGACGTGCCTATCAGGTCAAGACCGACCCGGAGGGCACCTTTCATATGCGCAAGCTGCTGGACCACACCGTCCGCCCCGTCCCCTCGAGCGGCATCATTTCCAGTGAACACCTCGGACCGGCCTTCGAAGGCAATTTCATTATCCTGAACGTCATCGCCTTCCTTGGCATCAAGCAGTACACGCTGGATTACGATGTCGAAACGGGTAATGTCTCCGGCATCGAAACGAGCGACCTGCTTCGTACGGACGACCTGAACTTCCGCCCCTCGGACTTCGAGATAGGGGATGACGGCGCGCTTTTCGTGGCCGACTGGGCCAACGCCATTATCGGCCACATGCAGCACAACATCCGCGACCCCAATCGTGATCATGAACATGGCCGTATCTATCGTGTGACGCGGTCGGGCGCGCCGCTCTCCCAGCATGTGCCCATTGATGGCCGCCCGATAGAAGAACTGCTCGAAGCACTCGAACACCCGGTGAATGGCATCCGGCGGCGCGCCCGCGTGGAGCTCTCCGAACATGACACGGACGAAGTCATCGAAGCTGTTCAGAACTGGATCCTGAAAATGGATCCCAGTGACGAGGCCGACGCCCATCACCTCCTTGAGGCGCTCTGGGTCCACCAGCAATTCAACGTCGAGAACCGTGAGCTGCTGGCCCTCGTCATGAGTTCCCCCAACCCCCACGCCCGCATTGCCGGGCGGAACGTGCAGATCATGTGGGATGCGGACCTTTACACACCGGAAACCACACTCATCACCGCTGAGGCCAGCGCTGAACCCTCCTCGCCAGACGGGCGCCCAACGCCTCCCGAAGATGCCATCGTCATCCGCACGGTGACTGAGGAAATGCGCTACGACACGCCCTCCTTCCAAGTCAAACCAGGACAGGAAGTAGCTATATGGTTCGAAAATGCGGACTACATGCCGCACAACCTGGTGGTTGGAGAGCCCGGCTCATTCGAAGAAATCGGTGCGGCAGCCGATGCGCTCGGCGCGGACGGATTCGAGGTCCAATTCATCCCCGAGAACGACCGTATCCTTGCCTTCACCGACTTGATCGAATACGAGGGATGGCAGGTGCTGACCTTCACGGCCCCCGAGGCGCTGGGCGTCTACGATGTCCTGTGTACGTTCCCGGGCCACCGGCATTCCATGAACGCCAAAATGTGGGTGATAGAATAAGCGCTTGCTTTGGCGCGCGGCACATGCCGCGCGCCAAAGCAGGCCAATCGTTCAGCTCAATTCCGCGGCAAGCCCAATCCTTTCTGCCACACGTTCAGACCACATGCGATAGATCTCGGGTCCGGGATGAAATCCGTCGTCGGCCATCAGAGCGGGGTCTTCGGTGAAGTCGATATGGACGAAAGGCTGTCCGCGTCTGCGAGCCAGCCGCTCCAGCGCTCGCGTATACTCTTTGGCTTGCTGCCCAAGGACCCATCGCAGCGGTTGGGGAAGTGCGGGGAATCCATGGACGGGAGGCATCCCGGACAGGACGACCGTGCCAATGCCAAATCGGTCCTCAAGCAATTCGATCAGGGCTTCCTGGCGGCGGATCCAGGTTCGCGTGGATACGCCACCCGTGATATCGTTCACCCCCAGGCTGATCACGGCGACATCGTACGCGCCTGACGGCAATCGGCCGAGGCGTCGCAGGGTATGCTCGGTACGGGCACCGGTACGGGCTTCAACTCGGAAAGTCACCTTGAAATCAGACGCAAGCATCCGCGTTGTCTGGGCATAGAGCGTCCTATCCTGCGTTCCTGCCCCAACGCCTGCCATCGCCGAGTCACCCACGAACAAAATGCACAGGTCGCTGCCATTCCCGACTGTCCCCTCCCTTGGACCCTCCGGCTCTGTAAGCACAGGAATGGTCCGCCTGAGCGATGTGCCCTGCGAAATCAACAACGGGGCCAACAACAGGCCTGCCACCTTGTGAATCATACCGCCAATCGTTCTAAACTGAGCGCAGAATTGCCACCATCAGGCTGTTCAGTTTATCCGATTTCTCCGGTGTTACCACGGGACACGCATCACTTCCCGCCGTCTTTGAGGGTGATGATGATGGTGCTTCCCTGAAACGCGGAGACGCTGCTTCACACGGAAATGCACACAAGGACCCGCTTTTCCGTACAAACCCCACCCGACTCATGAATCGTCTACTGATCCTCCTGCTTGTTTTCGGCCTGACCGCCTGCAGCTCACAGCCCAAGGAGGCGGAGCTTGGGACTGATTCGCGCGTGGCCTACGCCCCCACTGCCGTCGATGAACTTCCGCCTGCCGTGCTTGGCAAAGGAGGCGACCTGCTGGGCGTCACAGTCAACTACGTCCCCGGCGACATGTCGACGGCTGGCTACCTGTCCGTGCCGCAGGGCGAGGGTCCCTTCCCTGCCCTCATCATCATCCATGAATGGAACGGTCTTGTAGACCGCGTTCGTCACATTGCGGATGATTTTGCCGCCGAGGGCTACATCACTTTGGCTGTCGACCTCTACAGCGGTCAGACGGGCACCAACCGTGACGAAAACATGGCACTTATGTCCGCTGCCTCTGGAGACATGGCTACGGTCATTGCCAACCTGAACTCAGCGGTGGCTTTCCTGAAGGAGCGTGACGACGTCACCGGCCGCGTCGGTGCCATGGGCTGGTGCTTTGGCGGTGGCATTGCCCTGTCCTTCGGCCTGGATGGCGTCGAGCACGAAGCCACTGCCATTTTCTACGGTCGATTGATCGATGATCCCGAGCGGCTGCAGCACATTGACCACGAGGTCTACGGCACATTTGCACGCCTCGACCAGGGGCCGGCCCCTGCGGATGTGGAAGCATTCGAAGCGGCTCTTGACGAGATCGGCATTGAAAACGACCTGCATATCTATGACGAGGTCGGTCACGGCTTCTGGCTCCGCATCGACGAAGATGTCTCCACGCGCGCCGAACCGGGCCTCGACGCATGGCAGCGCCTGAAATCCTATCTCGACCGGACGCTTCGCACGTCCTGATCATTTCCCATCTTTCAGAACATGCGCGGGGCGGCGCGGACCAAGTGTCCGCGCCGCCCCGCGTGGTATCAAGCCCGCTATACGTTCGGCTATTCCACCGTGATCGTGATCTTCTCGCTCACTACCGGTGGGTCGTGCGGGATGTGCAGATGATTGCCCAGCACGATCTGCAGCGTGTGTTGGCCGGGAGACAGCGCGAGCTCGGTGCTGGTCTGTCCCTTACCGAAATGGACGTGCAGGCTGTCAGCGGGAATCGGCATATCCAGCGCTGGAAGCTCATCCTGATCGATGATCAGATGATGGTGGCCGGAATACTCCTGCTCCGTACCAGCCGGAACTACATCCATCCCCTCAAGCCCGAACTCCACATTGAACGGACTGGAGACGGTATCCCCATTCTCGAGGTTTGCAAAGAAAATGCGCGCATCCGCCGCCGATGGGGACCGCAGATCGCCCATGGCCGTCGCGGCGGCGTCCTGGTCGGTCATTTCCGGAGCTTCTTGCTGACCACACGCAGCAGTTGAAATCAGCAAGGCAAATACGAGTGCGTATCGGGACATGTGTTGCGTCAGTGATGATGGATAAAGCCTTCCGCAAGTTACGATGAACCGACCGCCGGTACGTTACGCTTTTGGTGTCTGGGGGTCATTTTTGCACATCCGCAGATTGTTGTACGACTTGTACATCGATTCGCGCATGACCCAAAACCAGCTAGGCAGGCTGTTGACACGTCCAAGACCAACACCAGAAGGCCTACAGGCTGACGACATCTTACACGAAGCCAAGGAGAGGTAAGAAATGAGATATGACCCTGTGTGGCGGTTGGAGAGCCCGCGCAATGCAGAGCGGCATCTCAGAAGTCACGAGAGAGAAAACATCCTTGTAGACCCGACGGCTGTTGCGGCAGCGTGTTTTTGTCCGCGATTACGGACCGATCTCACGAATCTGCTCAACAGCTCTCAGCTGGTGGGCCCGGGATCTCTTTCTTCCGATTGGACCAGGCTCCTCTCGCATATGCATCAGTCAAAACTCATATCGTTGAAGGCTGCTCGTGCTTGCATTTGCCTGCTGGAATCACTTCCCATTCGGATGGTGCCGATCAGACCTGACCGAATTTTCGAACGCGTGCGTCATACCGACCTGGACGCCCGGACAGCCACCTACCTCGAAGCAGCCAAAGAGACCCGGGCTGCCGTATTGACCATGGATACCAAAACGATAGCAGCCTGCCGCAGGTCGCACATTCCCAGATTCATCTATAACGGGCCTCACCAGTACGCTTGGAAAATCGGGAGAGGCAGATGAAAACGCACGGAGCATCCGAGGCCCGGAAGCACTTCTTCCAGTTGCTGGATAACAGCCAACGCGGGGAGGTCGTCAGGGTCATGCATCGGGACGGCAGATTGTTCGAACTGACCATGATTCCAAAGCTGGTTCGGTTTCCTGATTTCCATCCCGAAGACGTCTTGCCAACCGTACTCGAAATCGCCTCTTCATGGAGGGAGACCGTACGATAAGCACCCAAAAAAGGGCGGCGCCTGGAAGGCGCCGCCCTGGGGACGGTCGGACGGGAGTCCGATCGTCAAGCTCGAAGAGCTGTGCAGGATTACATGGCGGCTTCGACCGTCATGACACCACGCATCGTGCCGAAGTGGCCAGGGAAAGAGCACAGGAAGTCGTACGTGCCAGCGGCAGGGGCCGTGAACGTAAGGGTTGCTTCTTCGCCAGGACCGAGCAGTTCGGTGTGGGCCAGGACCCAAGCTTCCATGTCAGCCGGGATATATCCGGTAGCAGAAGCGCTGGCAGCGGCCACACCAAATTCCTGCACATCACCTTCGGTCAGGATGACCAGGTTATGCCCGCCCATCTCCTTGGCCATCTGGCCAACATTCTTGAGGATGATGGTCACTTCTTCGCCTTCGGTAACAGAAAACTCTGTTACCGAAAACTGAAGCATGTCCGTGGCTTCGATGACAATGGCGCCGCTATTTGCGGCCTCTGCGGACTGATCCGCAGTTTCAGCCACTGCCGACGTGTCTGCCGATTCGCCGCCGCAGCCAACAATGAGGAGGCTCGCAAAAAGCAGCGCGAAAAGAGAGTTGGTGAATGTACGCATGGGTGCAATCGGTGTGAGTTGATGCAGGAAAACGTGCCGAGACCCCCGGTGGGCCTGCTGTATGGCCGTGATTACAGGTTTTTGTTGCTGCTGATCCGCAGGCAAGCATTGTTCATTGGATTTTCCAACGCCTGATGGGGTGACACGGCACTTCGTGGAGATGCAGGCCTGCACCCAATCACGGGCCACCTGCAGGCACATCCGACGTACGACGATCGGGATCGGCCATCAAATGAAAATGGATCAGGATATCGTCATGGGCTTTTACGAGACCCAGGAGCGCTGTCGGGGGATCTATACCAAAGTCGGTCATCCTGACCTCGAGGCTGCCTCGCCCGTGCAGTCGCTGCCCATCGTCCAGCCAGCCGGAGAGCTGAATCTCCATGTCGCGTGAAGCGCCGGCCAGCGTCATTCGGCCGTGCAAGACAACCCGGGGTCGACTGTCCTTCACGATGGATGCGGACGTATCCCATGGCATATCAATCTGGAAAACGTCCAGTCTGATCTCAGGAAAGGTGTCTGCTTGCAGCGCCTCCCTAAGGTCTCGATTCATTCTACGATTGTCGCAATCCAGATCGCGAATGGGTACGATCATTGAAACGCCGGGCAACGTAAAGCCGCGCCCTTCGATTTCATGATCAACTTCATGGTCGAATCGAAGGGTACCGGCTTCGCATTCGAAGGAGCTTAGTGTCGACGTACCCGCGAGCCAGAGCTGACTCGAAGGCGAGAGCACATAGCGCTGCGCTTGTGCTGACGCCGACCCGACAGCCAGCCAGGATGCGAGCAGGAGAACGACGATGGGTATGGATCCCTTTGGGTACATACGTGGATGCGGAACGGTACGAGGACGGGGGGCGCCGCAAGCGGCGCCCCCCGGGCCTCACGAGAACTGATCGTCCAGATAACTTCCAGGATCAGAAGGCCACGACACCTTCTACGGTGAACCCGTTGAATTTCCCGTCTTCCTGAATGGATCCCACAGGGAAGTCCTCATAGGTCTGCTGCGAATAGATGGCCTTGAGCAGAACATTCGGGGTCAGGAACCATCCGGCACCCGCCTGGACCCGATTCACAGTCACATCCGAAGGATAGCCAAACTCTCCGGAGACCGTGTTGTAGCGCAGACCGACGTAGACGTCATTCATTCGGTAGATGGCATCTACAGCCATCTGGTCTACTGAGCGTGTATCAGTCTCGGCTGCCGCTGCCCCTGTGGCTCGCTCGTAGACACCATGCAGCTCAAATCCCTGGAAGATGATCATGGGATTGACCTGGAAGGCCGTCACTTCGCTGCGGAAGCCAGGATTCATGCGGCCGTTCCGGAAATCATCCCCTGCGTTCTCGACCATGACATCGTAGTAACGGGATCCTGCCCGGTCTCCAGCATACAGGGTGTTGTTGAGGGATGCTGACGTGGTGTATACGGATCCGGAAAGTCGCACCCTCAGATCGTCGTTCAACTGCCGGTCGACACCGAGCTTTCCGATGTAGGCAAGTGCGCGATCGTCAGGACGCGTAATGGCTCCCTTGATCTCTCCGTTCGTGACGCCCACGACACCAAAGAAACCATTGTTCTGGATGGTAACATCCATCCCGATTTCCGTGGCAAAGGAGTCCATGATAAGATTCCCGACAAACGGGTTGAAGAGTGCGTTTCCGTTGTCCGTCCGCCGGAAGTGGGCATCGCCATAATTGATTTCAAAGTGGCCGGCGCGAACGGTCATGTACTCGAAGAGCTGATCAATGGCATCAATACCAAGCATCTCCATGCTGTTGACCTGCAAGTAGCCCCCTTTGACCCATGCCTCCGGGTGGTGCAGTGAAGACCAGTAGCTCTCGACGGCCACTGTTATTCCCTTGGCCAGGTGGGCTCCCATATTGAGATTTGCGGTTGCCAGGTTGAAACCGTTTCCGAGTTCGACCAGCGGCACGCCGCCTGCATTTTCATGATCCAGGGCCTGAAACTGCTGTGTGAACGCAGCCCCCCAGTACACTTCGAGACCGTTGAACGCAGCCAGATCGCCTTTGGGTGCTTCGAAGACCGTCAATCCGTCCGTAGACATGGGACGGGTATCCGGGCCGACTTGCGCGGTGGCCGTCAGGGCCATCAGCAATAGTGTTAAAAAGGCGATTAGGTTGTGTACGTAGCTGATTTTCATGATGCTCACCATGTGGAGGTTTGCGTTTTTGTTGGTTTTCTTCGGGTTCGGCGCCTACATGCTCGCAGCAATAACCACGAACCGGACGGTGACTTCGTCACCCGTCTTGAGGCTTCCTAGAAGAGCAGTGGGTGGATCAATACCGTAGTCTGTCTGCAACAGCTTCCGGGATCCCTCGAAGTGGATGGTCCCATCCGGTCGTTTCCGCCCCTGGGCCGTTAATTCAATGCATTGAGGAATACCCGCAATGGTCAACATGCCCGAGATGATCATGCTGAATGAACTGTCTACATCTGCCGTGACATCGGCCGCTTGCAAGCGGAAATCGATGGAATCTGCACCGTTTTTGCGTAGCGCATCGCTCAGCTTGCCGTTCATGATCCGCTTGCCACAATCAATGTCTTCCACCAGGATGGAGACGTCTCCGGTGTCGATACCAAACCCCTCGCTGCCCTGCGCCTCCGAGGTGGTAAATGCCCCCCTGACAACCGGTATGGTGCAGGTCCAGTCGTGAAGAGATGAGGTACCATCGATGAAAAAGGAGGTCTCTTCGGTAAATGCGAACAGGCTGGTTTCTTGAGCAAGGGTACCGTGGCCGATTCCGGCGACGAACATGCATGTCGCGCACAGGGAGAGAAGGGTTCGACCGTTCATGTTGAATGCTGTTATGGTGCCCGGATTGCTTCGATTCGGACGCCATACTAGCGCTGACCCGGGTAGGGGGATGCCCGATAAACGACTACGGATATGTACGGGGCTCCTTACCCGATCTGTAGTGGCGACTACTACAGATCGGACCTGAATGCAACGCGGCGCGGCGGGCTTTCGCCCGCCGCGCCGCTTCTTGCGTAACGCTCATCCCAAAGAGCCGTGAGTACGGTTATACCCGCTCAGGTATCAGCACGGCATGTATCCGGTCCATTTCCGCCTCCGAGAAGGGAGGCGCCTCCAGTATGCCCAGTGCATCATCAATATGAGCCACCCGGCTGGCTCCGATAAGCACCGACGTAACGGCCGGAATGCGAGCTACCCATTGCAGCGCCATCTGAGCCAGCGTTTGTCCGCGCGAGAGCGCTATCTCATGGAGCGATCGAATCTGGTCCACCCGCTCCATGGTCAACGCTTCGGGCCTCAGGAAACCGTGCTCTTTCGCCGCCCGCGAATCGTCTGGAATGCCGTTTAAATACTTGTCCGTCAGCATGCCCTGGGCCAACGGAGAAAACGGGATACACCCCATTCCTTCGTCCATGAGCACCTCCGTGAGCCCATCCTCAATCCATCTATTGAACATCGAATAATTGGGCTGATGAATGAGACAGGGCGTTCCCAGCTCGCGCAGAATGCGGGCCGCCTCGCGTGTTTCCTCCGGTCCATAATTGGAAATACCGACGTACAGCGCGCGCCCCGAGCGCACGATATGGTCCAAGGCGCCCATGGTCTCCTCAAGAGGCGTCTCCGGATCGTACCGATGGGAATAGAAGATGTCCACATACTCCAAACCCATGCGCCGCAGGCTCTGGTCGCAGCTGGCCACCAGGTATTTGCGCGACCCCCATTCTCCGTAGGGTCCCTCCCACATCAGGTACCCGGCCTTTGAGGAAATGACAAGCTCATCGCGGTGGGATTTCAGATCCGAAGCCAAGACACGACCGAAATTCGATTCCGCCGAACCCGGCGGCGGACCGTAGTTGTTGGCCAGGTCGAAGTGGGTAATGCCTGCGTCGAAGGCATGGCGAATCATGCGGCGAGCATTTGCCGGATCGTCGACATCGCCAAAGTTGTGCCACAGCCCGAGCGAAATCAGGGGCAACCGCAGGCCACTGTTACCGCAGCGGCGATAGATCATGGAGTCGTATCTGGCCATAGCCCGAATCGCTTGGTGAAGAGTGGAAGGTAGAAGGTAATGGATGGGCGATTTGGATTCTTACCTTCCCAAGACCAGATTAAGGGCAGTAACCACGATTCGTCGGCGGCCCTGAATGTCATTGATCTGAACCATGCGTCACCTCTGGATTCTGTTTTTTGTGCTATGCACCGGCTGCCGTGAAGAGGCAGACGTTGTCATCATGGACGGGGATGTTCAAGTGAACGTGGACATTGTCGACCCCGCGACCATTCCGGAAGCGCCCGTTCGTGCCGCCGCCGAGGCGATAACCGATTTCGTTGTTGAGGAGGGATTCTCCGTTGAGGTCGTGGCCACCGAGCCCGATGTGGTGGACCCGGTGGCCTTGAGCTTTGACGAGGACGGGGCGATGTGGGTCGTGGAGATGCGGGACTATATGTGGACTACCGATGGCGACAAGTCTGGTACCCCGGCAGGGCGGATTGTGGTTCTCAGGGATACGGATGGCGATGGGTCCTACGATGCCTCCTCGGTTTTTATGGACAACCTCTTCCTGCCTCGGGCCGTCGCCGTCTATGGGGATGGCATCTTGGTAGCGGTTCCCCCCGCCCTGTATTTCGTGGAGCGGACCGGCGATGGCTACACGGCGGGCGAGACAACCGTTGTAGACTCCTCTTACGCTGTGGGCGGAAACCCCGAGCATCAGCCCAATGGACTGATGCTCGGCTTGGACAACTGGATCTACAATGCCAAGTCTGATGTGCGCTACCGACTACGCGATGGCGTGTGGGAAAAGGAACGCACCGAGTATCGCGGTCAGTGGGGTATTTCCCAGGATGATTGGGGACGCCTTTTCTACAACCACAACAGTACGGTCCTGCAAGTAGATGACATGACGCCCGGTGCGGTCCAGAGGAATCCGCACCGGGACATCGGGAATCGCCGCATCTACGGCGAGGCGCGAGTGCCAACGCGGGTGTGGCCACGGCGGGTAACGCCAGGGGTGAACCGGGGATATCGTCCCGGAACGTTGGACAGCACAGGCAAACTGATCAATGTGACAGCCGCCGCAGGGCCTGTCATTTATAGGGGCGATCAGTTTCCGGAGGCCTACCGGGGGAACGCCTTCGTGCAGGAAGCGGCGGGCAATCTGATAAAGAGGGTCGTGCTCTACGAGCAGGAGGGGCAACTGCGCGGCCGGAGTGCCCCGGAGGAAGGCACCGAATTCCTGACGGCAACCGATGAGCGTTTCCGCCCCGTGAATGGGTACACGGCTCCCGATGGGTCCCTATTCGTGTTGGATATGTACCGTGGGGTCATACAGCACAGCACGTATCTGACCGAGTACCTGCAACGCCAGATAGCCATGCGCGACCTGGACAGGCCGCTCGGATTGGGACGCATCTACCGCATCCGGTGGAATGATGCACCGCTTGGTCCCACGCCTCGGCTCTCAGAGGCCACGGATGAAACATTGGTAGGCCATCTCGCCCATCCCAACGGCTGGTGGCGGGATACCGCGCAGCGGTTGTTGATCGAGCGGAACGCAACCGGGATGCAAGCCCCGCTCGAAGCATTGGTCGTAGGGGCGAAGGATGCCCGCGTGCGGGTTCATGCACTGTGGACATTGGAAGGGCTTGACCTCGTAACGCCCTACACGCTGCAACAGGCCGCCGCGGCTACACATCCGATGGTCCGTTCGGCGGCTGCGCGTGTCGCAGCCGCCGTTGGAGGCCAGGTGGCACTCGAGGTCCTTCGAGGCATGCGTCGCGAGGCGGACCCCATGGTCGCACGGTACGTGGCCGGTGCTTTGGGGCAATTGACGACCAACGTATGGTTGCGCGACGCCGCATGGCGAACCCAACAGGAACTGGCGGATCGTCACCCGGGAAATGAATGGATAGCAGACGCCATCATCGGCAGCTTGGAGAATCAGGAACAAGCTTTCCTGGACGTAACGGGCGGCGGCGTGCTTCGAGCTGCGCTCGAGCACGCCGCCGGAATGGCCCTGGTGCAGGACCTTGATGACGTCCGTCTCCTTCCAGCCACGTTTGAGGATTCCTTCGAGCGCGGACGCACCATATATGATGCCTATTGCGCCTCCTGTCACGGACAGCAAGGGGACGGACTTGCCTCGACAGCCCCACCCCTGATCCGGTCCCAGTGGGTCCTGCAGGACAAGGAGCGACTTATCCGTCTGGTCCTCGATGGCATCCAGGGGCCCATCGATGTGGATGGAGTGACCTACTCTGCTCCCGATGTGGTCGCCTACATGCCCGGCATCCGCACCATGAAATACAGCGATCAGGACATTGCCGATGTCCTGACCTTTGTCCGCAATGCATGGACCAACCAAAGCGGAGGCGTCACCGAAGACGATGTGACCAGCGTGCGGGCAGAACCGACGCAGGGCGCGTGGACAGCCTCTGCCCTGCGCCAGAGCGAAGATGGCTGGCAGACGCTTTTCAACGGTACCGACCTCAACGGGTGGGTACAGCGAGGTGGAACGGCGCGGTATGAAGCGCGTGATGGCGTCATCGTTGGAACGACAGTGGCAGGCACACCAAATTCGTTCCTGACGACCGAGCGTAACTGGACTGATTTTGTGCTGGAACTCGAGGTGCGTGTGGATTCGCTACTCAATTCAGGAATCCAGATCCGGTCGAACAGTCTGCCCGACTACCAGAACGGAAGGGTCCATGGATACCAGGTTGAAATCGATCCCTCCGAGCGGGCCTGGAGTGGCGGTATCTACGACGAGGGACGCCGCGGATGGCTCTTCAACCTGCAAGGGCGCAGTGCCGCACAGAAGGCATTCAAACAGGGCCAGTGGAATCACTATCGGATCGAGGCCCGCGGCAATCACATCCGAACCTGGGTCAACGGCGTTTTGGCGGCCGACCTTGTGGATTCGATGACCGCAGAGGGCTTCATCGGCCTGCAGGTCCACTCTATTGGACATCCCGGATTGGCTGGAAGGACGGTCGAGTGGCGCAACGTGCGCGTCAAGGAGCTTCCCTAGTCCTACCGACCCGTGCCGAATGCACGGTGGACGTTGAACCCCCATCCGAAGTCCATTTCGGAGGGTGGCGTCCGGGACCAGGCAATGGCATGGTGCGGTGTTGTCCACTGCGAGGAGGAGAAGAACATCTGAAAGACATGACCTCCGGTCTCGACGTCCACACCGAACGAGAGCACATTGCTCGTACCATCCGACGTATTGCCGACCCGGGCAAGATATTCAGCTGTCAGCGAAACCATTGACGTCAGCTCGTATCGGGTCGCAGTGCCCACCGAAACGTGGTTGTTCTGGCTGATCAGAACCCCACCGGAAGGATCGAGCTGATCAGGTGCGAACACGAATCGGGTGAATGCCGGGGCCACCTGCACGACCAGACGATCCGACACCTTTCCACCCACCAGCAGCGAACCGTGGTAGGAAAGCCGGTCCACTGTCTTGCGGCCATCCTCCGGTGTTTCGAGTGCTGCGCTGTAGAATGCGGCCACCTGCCACCCGGCCAGGTCTGCGAGCCGAGCTTTCAGGCGTCCATCCCACACCTTGCGGAAACGGGATCGCCCGAGACCCAGCATGATGCCATCCGTCAAACCGTAGTCCAAACCGAACCGGATATTGGCCGCAGCATCGAGGCCAAAAAGATTGTTGAATCCACTGGAGACGGGACCGAACGCATGGTATATGGTGAAATCCAGATCGCCTGCCTCCAACGAAGTGGTCGATGGCAGGATGATGACGGCCGGTGACCAGAACATCTCTTCCGCGGGCTGCTCCGCAGCCCGCTCCCGCGCCATCTGTCCCACCGCTTCCGATGCAAACGGGAGCGTTGTCAGCATCGCCATCATGAAACAAACGCGCGCAAACTTGCTCTGCCGGGACCACTTCGCCATGATATTCCTCACTCAGGTCTCAATACAATGTCCATGGTAATCTCCTGCTCCTCATCGACCTTGATGATGAGAAGACGGGGCGGCTCGATATCGTAATCCTTCAGGTTCAGAATCCATGAGGCCTGCACCCGCACACCCTGTTCAGAAAAAGTCAGCGTGCCCGGTATGCGAAGGGAGCGGGTTATCCCATGAACGCTGAAATCCCCTACCACTTCCACTTCTTGTGGTTCGGTGGACGTTGCATCCACCGCCGTCTGCAGGGCCCCGAAAAACTCGGCAAACGGGTATTGATCCGTTTTGAGGGTCTTCCTCATATCCTTGTCGCGCTTGCCGATACCCGTATCCAGCGTGTTCAGGTCGACGTAGAAATCGACCGTGTTTTCAGCCAGGTCAATCCTGCCCACCAAGACATCGGAGACCCCCACGAAGGAGTGCAGCGGAACGTTGGAAAGGAATTCGACATGACCGTCATCAGCGAAGAAGGCCTGCCCCATGCTCTGAGCGGGAGCCAGACTGGCCAGCAGCGAGAGGACGGACAACGAGATGGACAGGAAAGAACGCATGACGGGGCTGGAAAAGGATGTGACGCGGCGGCCGGGCATTGTCGCCTCAATTGTTGGGCGCACCTGCGTCTATCCAATCGGCAATGGCCTGAATGGAAGCAGACGAAAGTGGTGCCCGCCCGAGCGGCATGCGTGACCCGAACCGCGGCGAGGATGCCAGTTTGTCCACCAGTGGACTCGCACTGCTGTTGCCGGCAATGACCGTTGGACCACTGTATTGGACCCCTTGGCTGGCCATGGTGGCAGACCACGATGCCAGGTTCACCCCGGATGCACTCGCACCGATGTGACATCCAGAGCCCCCACAACTGGCTGCAAAAACAGGCAGGACATCGGTTGAAAAACGGATCTCCCCGGCCTCTTCTCCCCCTCCATCATCATCGGGCGGTCCCGGATCGACGAGAGCGCCGTTGTCGGAATCAGAACTACAGGCCGCAAGAAAGAAAACGAGGATGAACAGGGTGGCACGCATGGCACTGGACAATGGATATGATGCGCTGTCGCGGACAAGAAAACACTCGAAGGGGACCTCTCTGCTCTCCAAACACCCTTTCCGTTACAGCAATGCGTCGAACGTGTATATTCGTATGCCCACCATTCTTGACCGAATTCTGACCCATCATGCATCGCATCCAGCGCTACGCCCCACTGCTGCTCATTGCAGCCCTCGTTTTCACCGGCTGCCAACCCGCCGAAGAAACAGAAGACCAGATGATCGAACGCGCTCGTGGGATCCACGAGCGCGTCATCACGCTCGATACCCATGACGATATCAACGTGGCCAACTTTACGAACGAGCGGAACTACACCATGGATCTGCCCACGCAGATCACCCTGCCCAAAATGCGGGATGGAGGACTGGATGTAGCGTGGCTGGTTGTATATACCGGACAGGGCGACCTGGATGAGGCGGGCTACGAAGCCGCCTACGAGAATGCGATATCCAAATTCGAAGCCATCCACTGGCTGGCGGAAGAAAAAGCCCCCGACCAGATCGAGATTGCCTACACCTCGGATGATGTGCGCCGCATTGTGGGCGAAGGCAAGCTCGTGGCGATGATTGGCGTTGAGAATGCCTACCCCGTCGGCCTCAACCTGGAGAACATTGCCGACTTCCAGGAACGCGGTGCCAGGTACATGAGCCTTTCGCACAACGGACACAGCCAGTTCGTGGACTCGAATACGGGTGAACGGGATGACATCTGGCTGCACGACGGCATGAGCGACCTGGGCCGTGAAGCCGTTGCCGAGATGAACCGCGTCGGCATCATGATTGACCTGTCCCACCCCTCCAAAGAGGGTAACATGGAGATGATCGCCCTCTCGCGGGCACCGGTCATGGCCTCGCACTCGTCGGCACGCGCGCTGAATGACCACAGCCGCAACCTGAGCGATGAAGAGCTGCTGGCCATCCGGGACAATGGCGGTGTCGTCCAGGCGGTGGCCTTCCGCAGCTATGTGGACCAAGACAAACATGCGGCGTGGCAGGAAGCCCAGAATGACCTGCTACGGTCCATTGGGGAGGAAATGGGTGTCCAGGTCATCACGGATCGGGCCGAACTGCGGGCCATGAGCAGCGAAGACAGGGCCGCCTACATGGAAGCCATGGGTCCAGTGCGTGAGGCTGCAGAGGCCCGGATGGGAGAGATCACGGCCGAGCCGGTCAATGTGGCCGACTTCGTGGACCACATCGATTATATGGTTGAACTCATGGGCCTCGACCACGTCGGCATTTCCTCCGACTTCGACGGTGGCGGCGGTGTGGAGGGTTGGATGGACGCATCCGAGACGTTCAGCGTAACGCTTGAACTCGTTCGCCGCGGCTATACCGAGGAAGAAATCGGCAAACTCTGGAGCGGCAACCTGCTGCGTGTCCTCGACGAGGTACAGGCCGTAGCTGCCCAGATCCAGGCCGAGGGCTGACACGTCTTATTCTTCCCCAAGTGGAAAGAATCCGTATCGGTTCAATCCACTCCCTCCGTTCGAACCGGCATCAAATACATAGCCGTATACGGCCTCTCCGGAGCGGTCCAGCACCTGCCCCCGGATCCATTGGGCATTGACCCCTTCTTCGACCGGTACAGGCGCTGAGAACGGGCCGGTACGGCCTGCCGAGGCGTAATACACGGTGCCGGTACCCTCCTCGATGAACAGGACGTGCGTACGTCCTTCATGCACCACCACATCGGCGCCTGCCTGATCGGAATCGACGGCATTCTGGACAACGCGCATATCACTGACGCGCCGCTTCGACGAAAGCTCGCCACCCGGATGCACCCGCCGCTCGTACAGAAGGCCATCACGTTCGCGAAACACAACGAAGACGTCTCCCGAGATGCTATCAAGAGCCAGCGGCAGGATGGCTCCAGCATCACTTTCCGTGGTGTCCAACCGGGCACTGACCAACATGCGGTCGCGCAGCTGTCCGGAAGAGGCCAGCCTGCGG
>Ga0075480_10000696_pt1 | contig 20303 bp, 21 predicted proteins | sample DEB08_DNA_7_FD_81590 | JGI IMG/M metagenome (GOLD analysis project Ga0075480, IMG submission 81590) | Aqueous microbial communities from the Delaware River and Bay under freshwater to marine salinity gradient to study organic matter... | ecosystem: Environmental > Aquatic > Marine > Coastal ... | reverse complement strand
GTTGATCTTTACCCCGATGATCGAACGCTTGGTCATGCAAAGTCGGCGCGCATAATTTGATGAGATGAGGGCTTGCACCCTTTCCTTGTGCTCTTTAGAGCATGAAGCACGTCCCTAATCCGAGAGCTAAGATGACATTTAACAGGTCTATCAAAATCGCACCGTCCATTCTTTCGGCGGACTTCGCAAATTTTGGTCAGGAAATTGAAGCTATTGAAACGCAAGGATGCGATTGGGTCCATGTTGACGTCATGGATGGGCACTTCGTGCCCAATCTGACATTTGGCCCCCCCCTTTGTGCGGCCATACGCAAACATATCAAAACGGTCATGGATGTGCATTTGATGATCGCCCCAGTCGATCCCTATATTGAGGCCTATGCTCAGGCTGGTGCAGACGTGATTACGGCCCACATAGAAGCAGGGCCGCACGCCCATCGCACCATGCAGGCCATACGTGGCGCAGGGTGCAAAGCCGGCATCGCGCTAAACCCTGCCACACCGGCAGAGGCGGTGGAATATCTTTTGGATATGGTCGATCTTGTTTGTGTGATGACGGTAAACCCGGGTTTTGGCGGGCAAAAATTCATTCATTCGCAAATCGAAAAAACCCGCAAACTGCGCCAGATGATTGGGGACCGTCCGATCCATATTGAAATTGACGGCGGTGTCACACCCGAAACTGCGCCTTTGGTGGCAGAGGCGGGCGCAGATGTGCTCGTCGCAGGTTCTGCTGTCTTTAAAGGCGGGTCAGTTGCGAAACCAGAGATTTACGGTAATAATATACGCGCTATTCGGGATGCAATCGAAGGATAAGACATGGCTCAAGTGCCCTCAGTTTGTGATTTCGGTTGGAAGGCACCAAGTTTTTCACTGCCTGCCACTGATGGAAAAACCTATGATTTGAGCGACGTAAGTGGCCCCAATGGGACATTGGTGATGTTCATTTGTAATCATTGTCCTTATGTCCTATCTGTTTTGGACCGTATTATTCGCGACGCGCATGATCTGCAGGCTATGGGTGTCGGTGTGGCAGCGATCAGTGCCAATGATGTTGTTGCTTACCCTCAAGACAGCTTTGAAAACATGGGGAAAATGGCAATCGAACATGGTTTTCCTTTTCCCTATTTATACGATGAACCGCAAGATGTGGCGCGCGCCTATGATGCGGCCTGCACCCCAGATTTTTTCGGATTTAATCGGGATCTTGAACTTCAGTACAGAGGACGTCTGGATGCTTCGGGACGGAACGCAGGCCCTTCGGACCTGCGGCGCGATTTATTTGAGGCGATGAAACTGGTGGCTGAAACCGGACAGGGCCCCAAAGATCAAATTGCATCAATGGGTTGTTCGATCAAATGGAAATCCTGACGCCTTTTATTCCTCTACTATCTCTCCCGAACCGCCCATCTCGGCAGGAAAATCTTTGAGTTTTGGTAATCCGTCTTTCATGGGAAGAACGGTTTCAGAGTAATTAACATGCACAGCAGGCTGAAAGTCCAAAGTCGGGATTGTCGCCGCATAAACATCCGTCAGCCCCATTTGAGGATGTTTTGTGAAAAGGTTGCCACCACAATGTGTGCAATAGTGCCGGTCACTGTTGGGGGTTTTCATGAAATGCCCCAAATGATCATGTCCTTTTATGATTTTGACTGTGTCGTCTTTCCAAAGGCTGAAGGCATTTACGGGTCCTGCCGACCACGACCTGCACGACCTGCAATGGCAATATCCCATTACTTCGGGCGCCCCTGATACTTCAAGTTCGACCGCACCACAAAAACAACTTCCTTTATGCGTTACCATATTGATTTCCTCTTGCAAAACGATTTTGATTTGAGGGTCTACTGTGGGTTGAAATGCCTTGATATTCAAGATGTTTCTGTTTTTTGATGCACTTAATCGGAAAACGTAGTCCTATAGATGAATTTTCAATCCTTTGGGGGAATTCGGAACACAAAACAGGTCGTCGATCCCGTGGCATAGAGTTTTCTGTTCTCTGTGCCTATGATTTGCGCCGATGCAACTCCGGTGGAACGACCTGCGTGGTCTGAAATTCCGATGATGTCTACTTCCATCTCTATTGGGATGGGGCGCGTGATGTTGATTTTAAACTCAAGAGTGGTGGACATAAATTCTTTGGGAACGCGCGTTGACACTGCGCATGCCATGGCGCTGTCAAGGACGGTGCCATACCATCCCCCATGTACAGCCCCCATCGGATTCAATGCATCAAACGTGGGCGCTCCTCGGAATATCACTTTGCCTTCCTCAACCTCGATCAAGCGATAATTCAATGTCCGGCTAATCGGTGGAGCGGGAAAATCCCCGTTCAACATGCCGCGCATATATTCCAATCCGCTCACGCTTGTGATGTCTTCCAAGGAGCGAAATTCATCAAGTGTCTGTGCAATATGATACCTGGACATGAACCTATTCTTTCTTTCTGGGCGGCCTCAAACCATGCGGAACAGCGAATTGAATTGAGTTATACCGCATTTATGGATTCAGCCCTGATCGTGTTTTTTGGCTTCTCCACCGCGTCCAAAATTGGGTTGATCCGTATCCTGTCCCGCATCAATAATACTGCGCCGGATCGCACGGGTCCTCGTGAAATAGGCATGGAGGTGATCGCCGTCCCCCAGACGTATCGCCCTTTGCAGCGCAAAGAGTTCTTCGGTAAAGCGGCCAAGTATTTCAAGTGTCGCGTCTTTGTTACTCAGGAACACATCTCGCCACATCGTGGGATCGGATGCGGCAATACGGGTAAAATCACGAAAACCTGCCGCTGAATAATTGATCACTTCGCTGTCTGTCACACGTCTCAGATCGTCTGCAACACCGACCATCGTATAGGCGATCAAATGGGGTGCATGGCTTGTCACAGCAAGCACAAGATCATGGTGGTCTGCGTCCATCACATCTACATTTGCTCCCATGCCTTCCCAAAGACCACGCAGCTTTGTCACGGCTTCTGGGTCCACCCCGTCTTGAGGCACAAGTAAGCACCAGCGATTGTCATAAAGGCTTTCAAATCCGCTTTCGGGTCCGGAATGTTCTGTTCCGGCAATGGGATGTGCAGGAACGAAATGCACGCCGTTTGGAATGTAAGGTGCGATTTCGTCGATAACGGCGCGCTTTACCGAACCGACATCACTCAACGTGGCCCCCGGTTTAAGAAAAGGAGCGATTTCCCTTGCAACTTCGCCCATTGCCCGCACTGGGATGCAGAGCACAACCAAATCGGCGTCTTCCACTGCCTCATGTAACGACTCACATACACGGTCGCAAAGTCCAATCCGGCGCGCCGTTTCTCGTGTTTGCGCTGATCTGGCAAAGCCCCTGACTTCCCCGGCCAGTCCGGCGCGTTTCATCGCCCAGAACATCGATGAAGCGATCAATCCTAGACCGATGAGCGCGACACGATCGTAAACAACACTCATGAACGGCCCGCCTTGAATTGCCCGACACAATGCGCCACACGCCGACATGCGCTTTCGTCGCCCACCGTGATGCGTAGGCAGTGGGGGAGTTTATATCCTCCTACCCGCCGCACGATCAGCCCCTCGGATTTCAGGAAATCATCGCACGCCTCTGCCTCTTCCTGATTGCCAAACCGCGCGAGAATAAAGTTTGTTAAAGACGTGTCCGAAGGCACCCCATGTTCTGCCAAAGCTTCTGCAAGCCAGCCGCGTAATCGATTGTTTTCATTACGGCATTTTTCAACATATGCCTGATCTAGAACCGCGGCCTCTGCGGCGGCAAGAGCCGCGGCAGACAGATTAAAGGGGCCGCGGATGCGGTTGAGATTATCGATTATATCTTTTGGACCGTAGCCCCAGCCCACACGCATTCCGCCCAATCCATAAAGTTTGGAAAATGTGCGCGTCATGAATACGTTGTGGCGGTCTTCGACCAGACGCGCTCCCCCATCATACCCTTCAACATAATCGACATAGGCTCCGTCCAACACCAGCAATGCCCGATCCGGTATATGTTCGGCAAGATACCTGACCTCTGCCTCGGAAATCATGGTTCCTGTTGGATTGTTCGGATTGGCGATATAGATCAACTTGGTACGATCGGTACAGGCTGCCAAAATGGCGTCGACATCGGTGACGCGCTCGCGTTCGCGCACTTCGACAGGCTGGGCCCCAGTTGCCAAGGCCCAGTTGCGATAGAGCGCGAAACCATGTTCGGTAAAGATTACCTCTTCACCTGGCCCGGCATAGGCTTGGGCAATAAGCCCGAGCACTTCGTCACTCCCAACGCCGCAGACGATGCGTAGAGGATCCAGATCAAATACGGACCCGATAGCTTTGCGTAGATTACCATGGTCGGTTGAGGGATAACGATGGAGGTCAAAAGATGCCCTGCGAAAAGCTTCAATCGCCGCATCACTTGGGCCAAGCGGATTTTCGTTCGAGCTTAACTTAATCACATTGTCGCGCCCGTCCAATTTAGCCAATCCGCCTTCATAAAGGCTAATTTGCTCAATCCCTGGCTGCGCTGTCACTTTTAACATTCTCAGGACTCCATATATCCGTGACTTATTACCTCTGCCTTTCTTCCATGACCAGAGAAATAAAAAAGGGTCGTGACAGTTTCCCGTCACGACCCCGCGTCAGAATTCAGTTTGATTAGTTCTGTGCGTAATATTCGATGACGAGGTTTGGTTCCATTATCACTGGATACGGCACATCGCCAAGACCTGGAGTGCGCACAAAGGTTGCAGTCATTTTTGAGTGATCGGCATCCACGTATTCGGGAACATCACGTTCAGCCAGTTGAACCGCTTCCAAAACGGCCACCATTTGCTTGGAACGATCACGCACTTCAATCACGTCTCCTTCTTTGACGCGATATGAAGGAATGTTCACGCGACGACCATTTACAAGCACATGCCCATGGTTCACAAACTGACGCGCTGCAAAAATCGTTGGAACGAATTTAGCGCGATACACAACGGCGTCCAAACGGCGCTCCAGCAGGCCGATCAGGTTTTCACCTGTGTCGCCTTTGATCCGCTCTGCTTCTGCATAAATACGGCGGAACTGTTTCTCGGTCATATCGCCATAGTAACCTTTGAGCTTTTGCTTGGCACGAAGCTGCAGACCAAAGTCAGACAGTTTGCCTTTGCGGCGCTGACCATGCTGGCCGGGTCCATATTCACGGCGATTGACTGGGGATTTCGGACGACCCCAGATGTTTTCACCCATCCGGCGGTCAATTTTGTACTTGGCAGCAGTTCTTTTCGTCATCTGCTGATCTCCTTCTTAAACGCGACGCCCGAAGGGCGACTATGAAGGGCGTTGTCCTTTGGAACCTGATGCCGCAAAGCGTCTTTGTCCTGACAGGCATCCCCTCGCGGGGGCCACCAACACCAATGAAGCCTGCCGTATATAGCAAAGCGTGGCGGTGTCAATAAGGGAGAAAGTCATTGTTTGCAAACATCCCTCCCTCACTTTCGGGTTTAAACGTGTTGCGCTGTGCCGATGCAAGTCGTTAGCAGTTGCGTCTTTATTTTGAGGATCATCAATGTCTGAACGGGCAGGTGATCAAGTGATCATTGATCAATCCTGCGGCCTGAAGAAAGGCATAGACCGTCGTTGGGCCGCAGAATTTGAACCCCGCTTTTTTCAGGTCCTTGGAAATCTGTCGTGACAGAGGTGTTTGGGAGGGCACCTGTGAAAGGTCTTCCCAAGCGTTGAGGATCGGTTTTCCATCCACGTAGCGCCAAAGGAAATTGCCAAAGCCAATATCGTTTTCAATGCTTTGCCAGGCTTTCGCATTTGACAAAGTGGCCTCGATTTTCCCGCGATGGCGGATGATCCCGGGGTTTTGAAGGAGGTGGTTGACGTCAACCTCGCCCCACATACAAAGAATATCGGGATCGAATTCTGCAAAGGCCTTTCGAAAATTTTCGCGTTTTTTCAAAATTGTGATCCAACTGAGCCCAGCCTGAAATCCTTCGAGCATGAGCTTTTCAAAAAGTGCACGACTGTTATGTTCGGGGACGCCCCATTCGGTGTCGTGGTAATCAATGTAAATCTGATCGGGACCCGCCCAGTTGCAACGATTTTCTGCTTGCATCGTGAATTCCTTAAAAATTTTTTGTCGTATTAGGGGTTTGTTATCCAATTACCGCCAATTTATCGATAAAATACTGTGAGGTGAATATGGCCGTTCTGAACCGACTGGATATCAACACCGAGGAAGAAAGCCCGCTTGCTTATGCAGAAGCGGTTCGCGCAAAATCTTTGATCGAGGTTGTCGAAGATGCCGTGCGACAGGGACGTGCGATGCTGGCCTTCCAACCTGTTGTGTCGAGCGATCCTTCTCACCAAGTCGTTTTTTATGAGGGATTGATCCGTATTCCCGATCAAACGGGACGAATCATTCCCGCCGGTCACTTCATTGAAAAAGTCGAAGAACGCGAAAGCGGGCGGCTTATTGATTGTCTTGCACTGGATATGGGCTTGCGCACTTTATCGCGGGTGCCCGGACTGAAATTATCGGTCAATATGTCCGCGCGCTCGATTGGATATAGTAAATGGATGGAACTCCTGATCCGAGCGCTTCGTAGCGATGCCACTCTCGGCGAACGCTTGATTTTGGAAATTACTGAAAACTCGGCGATGCTTGTGCCCGAATTAGTCAGCAAATTTATGGCAGACATGCAGAAAAAAGGGGTTAGTTTTGCGATTGACGATTTTGGTTCCGGCGTCACTTCTTTTCGACATTTGAAGGAGTTCCGGTTTGATATTCTTAAAATTGACGGTCAATTTATCCGTGGCATCGAGACGAATTCTGACAATCAAGTCTTGACGCAGGCTTTGCTTTCGATTGCGGAACATTTCGGCATGTATGCTGTTGCCGAATCCGTCGAAACCGAAGCGGCTGCGCATTGGTTGTCAAGCGTTGGAATTGATTGTTTGCAAGGGTTTTATTTCGGGCGTCCAACGGTCAATCCCCCTTGGCAGGTAAATGCCAGCAAAACAGGTGGCGCAAAACGCACGTAGTGTCATTACTGCCTTAACTGTTGCCGCGCCGCAGCAATTCATGTATCAGACGCCCGACTGATATTTCTTCTTGAATTGTTGCTGCTGGAGACTCACATGACAAACGTAGTTATAGCCTCTGCTGCCCGAACTCCGGTCGGCAGTTTCACAGGATCTTTTGCCAATACGCCCGCCCATGATCTGGGCGCGTGCGTTCTTGAAGCGCTTGTGGCGCGTGCGGGGATCGATAAATCTGAAGTTTCTGAAACGATCTTAGGACAGGTGCTCAGCGCAGGGCAGGGTCAAAACCCGGCACGTCAAGCGCATGTCAACGCGGGGCTTCCAATTGAAAGTGCCGCTTGGGGGATAAATCAGGTTTGCGGATCCGGTTTGCGCGCAGTGGCGATTGCAGCCCAGCATGTGCAGCTTGGCGATGCAGATATTGTTGCGGCCGGTGGTCAGGAAAATATGTCTTTGTCGCCGCATGTTGCCCATCTGCGGGCGGGTTACAAAATGGGTGACGTTTCCTATGTGGACAGTATGATCCGCGATGGTCTTTGGGACGCGTTCAACGGCTATCATATGGGGCAAACGGCTGAAAACGTTGCCCAGAAATGGCAAATTAGCCGCGACATGCAGGATGAATTCGCTGTGATGTCGCAAAACAAAGCCGAAGCTGCCCAGAAAGCGGGCCGTTTTCAGGATGAGATAACTCCCTTTACGGTAAAGACGCGTAAAGGTGATATTGTCGTGGATCAGGATGAATATATCCGCCATGGCGCCACCATTGAAGCGATGCAGAAATTGCGCCCTGCCTTTACCAAAGATGGTTCGGTGACCGCTGCAAACGCCTCTGGTCTAAATGATGGTGCTGCCGGCGTTCTTTTGATGAGTGATGCAGAGGCCGAAAAACGCGGCATTAACCCATTGGCGCGTATTGCTTCTTTTGCCACTGTTGGCCTTGACCCGTCCATCATGGGTGTTGGCCCGATCTATGCCAGCCGCAAAGCGTTGGACAAAGCAGGATGGTCCGTATCTGATCTTGACCTTGTTGAGGCTAATGAAGCTTTTGCAGCGCAGGCCTGTGCGGTGAACAAGGATATGGGATGGGATCCTGAGATCGTGAATGTGAACGGTGGTGCTATTGCAATTGGTCACCCCATCGGAGCCTCTGGAGCGCGCATCTTAAACACGCTTCTCTTCGAAATGAAGCGTCGCGATGCAAAGAAAGGGCTCGCAACCCTCTGCATTGGAGGCGGTATGGGTGTTGCCATGTGTCTGGAGCGCCCATAACAAAGATCCAAATAAGGGGCCGCGGGCCCCTTATTTTTCATTTCGTCGGTAAAAGTAGAATTTTGTCGCGAAATAATATTGCGAAATATACACATAAATTGTAATAGTGTTACCAAACCACCCACCAGTAAGGAGACCCCAATGGCAAGAGTAGCTCTTGTAACCGGCGGCTCGCGCGGTATCGGCGCGGCCATATCAATCGCATTAAAGGACGCGGGATATTCTGTCGCCGCCTCATATGCGGGGAATGACGAAGCCGCGGCGAAGTTCACAAATGAAACGGGCATCAAAACCTATAAATGGAATGTTGCTGATTATGACAGCTGTGTGGAGGGTATCGCCAATGTCGAAGCAGAGCTTGGCCCAGTCGACATCCTCGTCAACAATGCAGGCATCACGCGTGACGCGCCATTTCATAAAATGACCCGTGAACAATGGTCTGATGTCATTGATACGAACCTTTCCGGAGTGTTCAACATGACACATCCAATATGGCCAGGGATGCGTGAAAGAAAATTTGGACGTGTTATCACGATCAGCTCAATTAACGGACAAAAGGGGCAGTTTGCGCAGGTGAACTATTCTGCGTCTAAGGCGGGAGATCTTGGTATTACGAAAGCATTGGCGCAAGAAGGCGCGCGCTTTGGTATCACTGCGAATGCAATCTGCCCCGGTTACATCGCAACCGATATGGTTATGGCTGTACCTGAGAAAGTCCGTGAAAGTATCATTGCACAGATTCCCGCGGGACGTTTGGGCGAACCAGAGGAAATCGCACGCTGTGTTGTCTTCCTTGCCTCTGATGAAGCGGAATTTGTGAACGGTTCAACAATCACAGTAAACGGCGGGCAGCACTTCGTTTAATGTGCTGTGCCGCAACCTAGAAATATTGAAGCGGCGCGTTCAAAGCTTATCTTCACTCTTGTAAAGCAGGAGTGAAGCCTTTGATAAATGATATCCTTGGGATCCATCATATCACCTCAATCGCCAGTGACCCCATAAAAAACAACCATTTCTCTACCGAAGTTTTGGGATTACGGCGGGTAAAAAAGACGGTGAATTTTGATAACCCGTCTGTCTACCACCTCTATTTCGCTGATCCAAAAGGCACGCCTGGCACAGTTTTTACCTATTTTCCTTTTCCTTCACGCATTCGCGGGACTCGGGGGATTGGGGAAGTCGCGCAGGCCAGATTTGCAGTCTTGCCCGGTCGGCTTGATTTCTGGGAAGATCGCTTGGCGCAATACGGAGTGAGCGACCTTTTGCGGGTTGAACGATTTGCGACAGAGACATTGGAATTTACAGGACCCGACGGAGAGCGCTTGGCAATTTGCGAAACAAATGGGGCCAGCCTTCCGCCCGCGGATGGTCATATCCCCGCGCAAGAGGCCCTGAGGGGGTTTCATTCAGCTGAATTTTGCGTTGATGCCTCTTCCGAGGTTGGGGATTTGCTTACATTTATGGGATTTGTCACGCAAACTCGGGAGGGAGAGACCCAACGGTTTGAACTGCCTTCCATCGGGCCTGCATCCATCATTGACGTGCACTACAAAGCAGGCGGGGAAAAGGCACAGGAAAACGCGGGCTCAGTCCATCACATAGCTTTTGCTGTAAAGGATGACGAGGCGCAGCAAAGGGTGAGGCAGGCTTTGATCGCGTACGGCTGTCAGGTGACAGGCGTCAAAGATCGAAGTTATTTCAAAGCCATCTATTTTCGTACCCAAGACGGCATTTTGTTTGAAGTGGCGACAAATCCGCCGGGATTTGCCACCGACGAACCTTTGGAAACTATGGGCGAAAGGCTGTGCCTACCAGAGCAACATAAAAGCCTAAGGGATAGGCTGGAACGCCAGCTTATCCCTTTGTGATCATAGCATTGACGGGACAACCTGATCTGGCGGGCGATGACCATCGGCAAAGGTCTTGATATTAATAATAACCTTTTCCCCCATCTCAATGCGCCCTTCATGGGTGGCAGAGCCCATATGAGGAAGCAGGACAATGTTATCAAGGGTCAACAGCTTTGGATTGATCTCACGACCGCGTTCATAGACATCAAGCCCTGCACCGGCGAGTTCTTTGTTCTGCAACATCCGTGTCAGAGCGTTTTCATCAACCACCTCACCGCGAGACGTGTTGACAAGGACCGCATCCGGTTTCATCAATTTCAGCCGGCGCGCGTTCATCAGGTGAAATGTGGATGGCGTATGTGGACAGTTGATCGACAAAATGTCCATTCGTGCGACCATCTGATCAAGGCTTTCCCAATAGGTGGCCTGATAGTGATCTTCCAGTTCCGAGCGCAGTCTTTGACGATTGTGATAATGAATTTCCAACCCAAAGGCTTTGGCACGCACAGCAACTGCGCGCCCAATGCGCCCCATTCCCAGGATACCCAAACGTTTTCCCGTCAGCCGGCTGCCCATAAATGCAGTTGGGGCCCAGCCATCCCAGTGACCAGACTGCATAACGGAAAGCCCTTCGGTAATCCGACGGGTGACCGCTAGCATCAGGGCCATGGTCATATCCGCCGTGTCTTCAGTCACGACACCAGGCGTATTGGAAACTAAAATGCCCCTTTGTAAGGCTGTTGCAACGTCGATATTGTCAAATCCAGCCCCAAAATTTGCGATCAGCTTGAGCTTTGGGCCCGCTTGCGCCAACATCGGCGCATCAATGACGTCTGAAATGGCAGGCACAATAACATCGACATCCTGCATCTGTTTTATTAAATCAGCTTTGGACAGAGGCGTGTCGCTGTCTCTTAATCGGACATCAAATAATTCGGCCAATCTCTTTTCGACCACATCGGGCAATCGGCGGGTTAATGCTACCTTTAGGCGGTCATTTTGCATTTTTTCATTCCATCGCGCAACATTCTGATAGAAATAGATTGGCGTAAGTTGGATGAAGTCACAAGAACCTGAGGAAAAAAACTCATGCCTAATATAGTAAGACGACAGTTGGGTTTTGGTATTTTATGTGCTGTCTTGGCAGTTTTCTCTGCCGCAGAGGTGAGTATTGGGCAAGAACGCGGGTCGGTCACTAATTTACCCATTCCAAGATATGTTTCGCTCAAAGCAAGCAAAGCCAACGCGCGGCGTGGTCCATCACTCTCTCATCGCATAGATTGGGTGTTTACGCGTAAACACATGCCTCTTGAAATTTATGGAGAATATGAAAACTGGCGGCGGGTGAGGGATATTGACGGCGCGGGAGGGTGGATCCATTATTCGCTTTTGTCAGGGGCACGCACAGCAATTCTGACGGTGGATATGCAGCCTTTATTAAATTTGCCGGTTGAGGGAAGCATGATTGTGGCAAGATTTGAAAAAGGTGCCATCGCTGACGTTGAAAAATGTGATCCGATGTGGTGCCAGCTGAGCGCCGGAGGATACAAGGGATGGGTGCCAAAAGAGGCAATATGGGGCGTCCATCCGGAGGAGATTAAAGAATAAAACGGTGTTATTCACACATAACGCGTGAATGTCGCCGATCTCGATGAAGGCAAGAACTGTCCAATGTCTTTCAATGCGTCCCAGATTCGTTTTTGAAATGGGGCATTTATGTGGCGAATACCAAAATTATCACCCAATTAAGCGCTAATTTTAGCACATTTTCACTATAGTCCTTATTTTGTGAATTATTCAGGAAAACCTGCATTTTTAAAAATATTATTCAAAAACAATGTCTTGTGTGGGTGTGTCTTTGTGCAATATCCGCATGTTCCAAGGGTTTTTCTATTCATTGAAGAAAATGAAACAAAATTCATACTTTTATGTATTTCTGTCAATCATTTGCCACTTTTGTGTTGTTTAAAGTCTTTAATAGAAAAGGTGGTAGTGAAATGACGGTATGTAATGTGGTGATAGTGAAGGAAGTGATCGAACTGATCAAACAGTCTGATTACTTTGTAGATGGCGAGTTGAACTTTGACCTGAAGCTGCAAAAAACAGCCGATTTTTTGAATAGTTTCGGGCCAGAGGGGCTGAAGCCGGATGAAAAGTTATCAGATAGTGAAGAAAAAAGATTGATCTCTCGTGCGTACCATGACGCCAAAGTTTGGGAAATAGCAGAAACCTATGTGAACTTCATGGTGGCCAGCCGGAACAAGTTGTCTTCTTTTGCTGACGCGTTTTACACCTATGTAAAATCGGGAAATCAACCCGTTTGGGAGGAACACCGTAATGCAACGGCCCATCGCGAAGAGTTCATCTCAACGCTTTTGCAGTATTTGGTGAACCGATATGATTTACGCATTAATAAGGCCTTTGGCGATCGCCGCAGCGCGCCAATGGTGATCATAGAGGCCTTTCGCCGACTTGGTTATGACGATGGCGCTACGGCAGAAATTTACGGTCAAATCCGTCAAAAGAATTTAAACAGATCCCCTTATGCAAGAAGTTTTTTCTCGCACAAGGCAGATCAGTTGGCCTTTTCGCGGGTACAAATCGAGAGTAGTTCAAATAGTAGCATACGCCTTTTCCGCTCTAAGCACATTTTCGTCGCGCCATTTAAAAAATGGGTAGCATAGAACTCTGCGCTGCCGCCTAAAGTGTGTATGCACGTAAAGGATGATAGATTTACCAAAACGCCATTTTCTGTGCTGAGCAAATGCGACGTGATTGATCCCGCAAAACAATAGGACGTCGAACCTCTGCGCCCGCCAGTTTATTTAGATCCTTCGACGAAAAAGGTAGAAAAAGTCTTTAATGTATCCATCAATCTCATCAAATGTTGAAAAGTTGGCAGGTCTGGGTTGTTCTAAACCTTTGAAATCCCATATCTAAGATAAAGTCCATACAATGGGATGAGGTTATGCATACCCCGATTATATCTTTGAGGGACGTTCATCTGTCCTTGCCCAGCAATGCTGGGGTCGTTCATATTTTGAAAAATGTCGATCTGACCGTTCACAGAGGTGAAACTGTAGGACTAATCGGTCCCTCGGGGTCAGGAAAATCATCTCTCTTAATGTTAATGGGCGGGTTGGAGCAGGCGAGTTCTGGCAAGGTGGATGTGCTCGGACAAGATCTTTCAATTCTTAACGAAGATGCGCTGGCGCGGTTCCGGCGTTCTCATATGGGCATCGTATTTCAGTCGTTCCACCTTATTCCGACAATGACGGCGCTGGAAAATGTCGCCACGCCACTAGAACTGGCAGGCGTCAAAGATGCTATGGAACGCGCGCGCGCCGAATTGGCCGAGGTCGGACTTGCAGAACGCGGCGGGCATTTCCCCGCACAGCTTTCTGGGGGGGAACAGCAAAGGGTTGCTTTGGCGCGTGCCGCCGTTTTGCGCCCTAACATTCTCTTGGCAGACGAGCCCACCGGTAATCTCGACGGGCAAAATGGTTCGGTCATCATGGACATGTTGTTTTCACTGCGTGAAAAACATGGATCAACTCTTGTCCTAGTCACCCATGATCCTGTTCTGGCAAAGCGCTGTGATCGCATGATTGCTTTATCAGACGGGCGGATCGTCTCACAGTCCGAGGCTGCGGCGTGAGCCTCGCGCTGTCGGCCCGCCTAGCAAAGCGTGAATTGCGCGGTGGCTTCAAGGGGTTTCGCATCTTGATTGCATGTCTGGCGCTCGGTGTCGCCGCTATTGCTGCAGTGGGTTCAATCAAGCAAGCGATCGAAACGGGCCTTTCCGCTGAGGGGGCAACCCTTCTTGGTGGGGATGCTGAAGCAGAATTTACCTATCGCTTTGCATCGGATGAGGAACGTGCATGGCTCTCTGAAATTAGTGAACGCATGTCTGAAGTTGTGGATTTTCGATCCATGATACTTGTAGAAAGAGACGGTGAAAAAGAACGCGCCCTCACACAGGTAAAAGCCATTGACGATGCATATCCTCTAAGCGGTCATGTGCATATGGTGGACGGTTTGGATTTTCGCTCGGCACTAATGCCGAAAGACGGGCTTGCCTCTGTTGTCATGGAACGGTTGCTGGTGGATCGTCTTGGAATTGTTGCCGGTGATGAGGTCAAAATTGGGACCAAAACTTTTCGGCTTGGCGGAATTTTGAAAAGCTTACCTGATGGGGCGGGCGAAGGATTTGGGCTAGGGCCCCGCACATTGGTCTATAAAACAGACTTGGATGATGCTGGACTTCTTGTTGCAGGCACTTTCTTTTCGTCAAAATATCGTCTTGATCTCCCGCAAGGCAGTGATTTTGATGCGATAGCAGATCTTGCTGAGTCTCGTTTCGCTAGTTCTGGATTGCGCTGGCGAGATGCGCGAAACGGCGCACCGGGGGTAGCGATTTTTGTAGAACGGTTGGCAGCCTTTCTTGTTTTTGTCGGTTTATCTGGTCTGGCAGTTGGCGGGGTTGGTGTTTCTGCAGCAGTCAGCAGTTATCTTTCGATCAAGAAATCTGTCATTGCGACCTTGCGAAGTCTGGGAGCCACAAATGATATCGTCTTTCAGGTCTATTTTCTGCAAATTGCCTGTCTTTCTGCCTTGGGAGTTTTTATCGGTATCATATTAGGCGTTGGGCTTCCAATTCTCTTTGCTCCGATCATTGATGGGGCGCTGCCCTTTCCTATCAGGATCGGGGTTTACGGCGCAGCGATCCTGCAAGCTGGCATATACGGCGTTTTGATGGCGGTGATTTTTACTCTTTGGCCCTTGGCTAAAATTGAAAACATTCGTGCAACGCAGCTCTTTCGTGACATGGGAGAGTCGGGAACTAAGGTTCCTGCGGGCCGATACATACTCGGGATGTTTGTTTTGCTTGGCGTCTTGCTGGCATGTGCAGCCTTTTTTACGGGTTCGCTCGTCTTAACGCTCTGGTCTGCGTTTGGTATTGCCGTTGCACTTGTTGCGTTGTTGATAAGCGCCCTCTTAATGAAGCGGATCGCAAAATGGGCCTTGGTTTTTGCGGGAGGGCGACCGACGCTCAGGTGGGCTCTGGCTTCGGTGAGCGGTCCGGGGGAAGCAACAGCGTCAGTCATTTTGGCACTTGGATTGGGCCTGTCAGTGCTGTCCAGCGTTGGTCAGATTGATGGTAATTTGCGCGATGCTATTCGTCAGGATCTTCCTAAGGTGGCGCCGTCTTATTTCTTTGTGGATATTCAAAAATCCCAAATGCCGACCTTTTTATCGCTGATGGCCCAAGAAGACGCTGTCAGCAAAGTGGAAACAGCCCCGATGCTGCGCGGTGTGGTGTCACAAATTAACGGTCGGCCTGCGCAGGAAGTCGCAGGAGATCATTGGGTGGTGCAGGGGGATCGTGGGCTCACCTACGCAGAAACCCTGCCCGAAAATTCAAAGCTGGTGGCCGGCGAATGGTGGCCGGAAAATTATTCTGGGGAAAACCAGATCAGCTTTGCCGCCGAAGAGGCGGAAGAAATGGGTTTATCTCTCGGGGACGAGCTGGTTCTCAATATTTTAGGGCGGGATATACCGGCAAGGATTACCAGTTTCAGAGAGGTGAATTTTTCAACAGCCGGCATTGGATTTGTCATGACGATCAACCCATCTGCCATCAAAGATGCGCCTCATTCGTATATTGCAACCGTTTATGCCGAAGAAGAGGCTGAAGCACGTGTTTTAAGAGTTTTGGCGGATGCCTTTCCCAATATCACGGCAATCAGAATAAAGGATGCAATTGAAAGAGTATCGGCCCTGCTTTCCGCCATTGCCGCAGCGACGTCTTACGGGGCGGCAGTAACCTTGCTGACTGGTGTTCTGGTGCTTATTGGTGCCGCCGCTGCCGGCGAACATGCGCGTCGTTTTGAGGCGAGCGTGCTCAAAACCCTTGGGGCAGGGCGGGGACGGATTCTGTTGAGTTTTGCGCTACGGGCCGGTATCATGGGGGCAGCATCTGCAAGTATCGCTTTGCTGTGTGGCTTTGCTGCGGGCTGGGCGATCTGTCGATTTGTGCTTGATACGGATTTTCATGTTATTTGGCCAAACGCGGTCGCAATCATTTCTGGCGGTATTTTGGCCAATATTGGCGCGGGGTTGATATTTGCACTTCGCGCATTAAACGCCAGACCTGCGCGGGTTTTAAGAAATTATGAATAGTGCCGAGACGGCACTCTGACATTTGTTGGGTGCCTATTGACGAGGGGGCTGTGGCATGGATCAAAATTCTGTCTCTGATCACCTAGTGTCAAATTTAGAACCAATTGTTACAATTATCAGGAAAGTCGCACAGTCAGAAATTCTTCCCAGATTTCGGAATTTAAAGTCGACAGATGTTTCATGTAAATCGTCTCTTGATGATCCTGTGACAGTGGCGGATTTGGCAGCAGAAGCTTTGATCGCTTCAGAGCTTTCGGCATTGTTTCCAAAGGCGTATGTTGTGGGGGAAGAAGCATTTGAAAAAGACCCGACAATACTCACACAGGTCGCACAAAGCGAATTGGCCTTTATAATTGATCCCATTGACGGAACGTGGAATTTTGCCAACGGTATTTCCGTCTTCGGGATCATCCTTGCTGCGACACATTTTGGAAAACCGGTTTTTGGGCTCCTCTATGATCCATTGAACGATGATTATCAGTTTTCTGCCCTAAGCGTCGGAAAAGCGCTGCATATTTCAAAATCCGGCCAAAAAAATACGCTTGAGGTCGCAAAGCCGAAACCGCCCCACATGCTCAATGGCCTGGTAAGTATACATCTTTTTGACCGAATGCTGCGCGCAGATCTTTCATATGCGCTTAGCGATTTTAATCGGATCACCTCTTTGCAGTGTTCCTGTCATGAATATCGATTGGTTGCACAGGGGGCATATGATTTTTGTCTTTCAGCTTTTTTAAAACCCTGGGATCATCTGGCCGGCTCTTTTATTGTTCAACAGGCCGGAGGGTACGCTCGTATGCTGGATGGTTCAGAATATTCACCAAACATGCGGCAGGGTCACCTTTTGACAGCGAATAGCAAATCCAACTGGATGTATATCCGTGATAAATTGGTGGCGATCCTTTAGAAGAGGCCCCCTAATTTTTAAAGCATTTGAGAACATCTTTTTTAAGAAATGGCGGTGTTCCTGAAGCGCTTGGGATTATTTTCTATCGTCGTGTTTGCCAATAAAGTCGGCGGCAAACTCCCCAATCATTTTGCTGGTCTTGCGGGACGGATGGATGCGATCCAAAGAAAAATAACTGGCGTCACCGCGGGGAACAAGATTTTGCATGGATGCAAAGTAAATATTCTCCTCACTGTCCGCAAATTTTGCTAAACGGGCTTCAAAAAGGTCACCTTCATTTTTGCAATGTTCAATTGGAGTAAGAAGGCCAGGACTACGTAAATAACCTATATACAGGATTTTGGAGCCGTTATCGCGTATTGTTTTCAGAAAATCCGGTATTTTGCCATCCCTTGCATTTTCAGAAACCATCTCATTAATGGTGTCGTCGCAGGCCATGCACCCACAACCCAAAAGTAAATCGTTTCCACCACCTGTCATGACGGTCCAGTCCCAGTCTTTGGCAATATACTGTTCCGGTATGCTCACTGCCGCACCTTGGCCCGCATTTTGTTTGAAAAGCATCACTGAGCCGACCTGAGATCTGTCCACCACCGATTCATTCAAGTTTTTTGAGATCACTTGCGCAATAGAATTCCCTGAGAGGGCATTCCATCGCATAAGAGAATCCCCAATTGTAAGTATTCTGGGTTGCTTTTCATTGCCAAGCTCTGGCCCGTTCGCCCCACCAAATTGCGAAACGCAGGCCTGCAATACGCCTATGGCCAATAAAAGAGAGATTGTTCTCAACCGCATGACTTTTAGACGACTCATCATTGACAGCCTTATCTCACCAATTTTGCATACAGTTTCTTAAAGTAACGGCTAAAATTTCGTTAATTATGGCGTCAAATTCACCTTAATTCAAAAAAACTAAATTTTCACCTAGATTTGTCCTGATCTACCTTCTGACAAACGACCAAAATCCCATGGTTATGATAACAAGGAATATCAACAAGGTAAATTGGGAAAATGGATATTGCGAGCGCTTCATCGCTAGGCTCAGAGATAAACTACTCAACGGTGAAATATTCTTCAACCTACGGGAATCACAGATCATCATCCAAAAATGGAGGAAATCCTATATTTGAAAAGCCGACGCAGTGCATCTGGTTCTCAACCATCAGCGAAGCCATCATATCCATGGGTCAGAGGCCAATAATGCACTAACAATCAACATCTAACAGTCAGATGCGGCTGTCCGCGCGCTTCCCAGAGCTTCTCCTCCTTACGTCCTTGGGCATCGGTTAAAAATCGTCGCTTCTGCCAACGGTGCAGTCTATGCTTTGATTGTGATAAGGGGGCACCTGCAAAAAAGGCTGGAGAGAAGAGATGCCGAGAAAAACCTTTGACGAATTTAAGAAGTTCATTGCAAGGGGAAATGTGATTGACCTTGCAGTTGGTATTGTTATTGGCGCGGCCTTTACCGCAATTGTGCAAAGTCTGGTAAAGGACATCGTCAATCCGTTGCTCGGGATTGTCACAGGAAATTTGGACTTCTCCAATTATTTTATGGCGTTAAATGGTCGAACATATGAAACGCTTGCACAGGCGCGAGAAGCGGGAGCGCCCGTGCTGGCATGGGGCAGTTTCATTACAGCGATTATCAATTTTATGATTATTGCATGGGCGGTCTTTTTACTCATAAAGGCCGTGAACAAAATTGAAGATTTGGTAGATGGAGAAAACGAGGAGGAGATGGAGCCAAGACCCAAGCCGCCAACTGCAGAAGAGTTACTTACCCAAATACGTGATGAATTGCGCCACAGCAAAAAATAAGAACATTTGGGATAAAAGCCCCCGAAACGACGTATGTGGAAATCGAAATGGAGCCTTGTTTCCAAGGCGATAAATCACCTCTCGCGCGATGCCAGCGCGACACGGTCCAGCTTAGACGCTATCGATCGCAACGCCTCTTTGATGTCTTTTATCTCACGATTATGGGCCAGTTTGTCAGACCAAATCTGCGCCTCAAGCCCGGCCAAACGCCGCCACAGAAGCGGCAAGCCACTGGATGATAAATTCCACCATTGCAAACATGCTACTTCTTAGTGCCTAAAACTTGGCCTGCGCCTTCATCAAAATTATCGTTGCGGGGCTTAAAAATCATTGCATAGCCCCCGAGAACAACGAAAAAACATAGCAAGCTGGCAACTATTATCTTGGGCATACTCATGTTCGTACCTCATCTCATAACCAACAGTTTAACCCAAAAGCTTCTTAAAATCAAAAAGGTCAGGCCAGATCGTCAATAATCTCTCTTCGAAAAAAATCCAAAGTTTGGAAACGTTTCAATCACGCTAATGCCCTCCGATGAGCGTTACTTGATTAGCAACCGCCACAATGCCAAAGGCGCTCTTCGCCTTATGTATCGGATGTAAAACTATCCTTTGAAATTATATCGGCACGAATTTTGCTTTCCTAAGGATACTTATGACTTTTTTCCTCGTTTGAGGTAACGGGCAGCGTAAAGGGTTAGAGGCACAGCATTCCCCATCACCATGCTATGTGTCTCTGACCCTAAACTTCGTTAATTTGCGTCCCACTCGCAATAGTCGATCCTTGGATGAGCAACTCATCACCTGACGGCCATTGATGTGAAATTCATTCTATCGTCGCCCCTGTTATTTTAATGATGGTGGCAGGCGGTTGAAGTTGTTGCTTTATGGTCGATACAAAAAATGCCCGATCACAAAATGCACAAGAACTTTAAGGAGTTTTCAGTGTCTAACGTCAGCACCTTTGGGACAGATTTGAGGATTTGATCGACTTATATGCCAATTTGCGCATCCGCATGCAGCGGCGAGCGCGGGTTACACCACATAGTATTTTCTATCAGAAAGAAGGTGGACAAAAGGGCGCAAAAAAGGCCGTTTCTAAGTTATTGATTTATATATTTTATATTTGTTTAATGGTGCGGTCGAGAAGAGTTCTACTCCTAATCCCTGCGCTGAATTACCGCTAACACTCTGATTTTATTGATATCAGTAGTTGCGAGTTCATAGCAATACGGCGTATTTTGGTCAGTAATTTG
>Ga0075480_10000693_pt1 | contig 20341 bp, 20 predicted proteins | sample DEB08_DNA_7_FD_81590 | JGI IMG/M metagenome (GOLD analysis project Ga0075480, IMG submission 81590) | Aqueous microbial communities from the Delaware River and Bay under freshwater to marine salinity gradient to study organic matter... | ecosystem: Environmental > Aquatic > Marine > Coastal ... | reverse complement strand
GTCGCGCCCGGCGCGCCTCGCGGTGCCGGCGCCGGTGCTGGCCGAGCTCGACGCGAACGGGCTCGGCGTCACCGCGACGCTGGAGGCGGTCGAGGAGCGGCTGGCCGCTCAGGTCGCGTCATCGCAGGCCTTCGTCGACCGCGCTGCCCGGTACCTGATCGACGCCGGCGGGAAGCGGTTCCGGCCGCTGCTGGTCGCGCTGACCGGACACCTCGGGGACGCGACACGGTCCGAGCTCGTCGACGCTGCCGCCATCGTCGAGCTGGTGCACCTCGCGACGCTGTACCACGATGACGTCATCGACGAGGCCGCCGCGCGGCGCGGGACCCCGAGCGCCAACGCCCGATGGGACAACACGGTCGCCATCCTGACCGGCGACTTCCTCTTCGCCCGGGCGTCCGAGCTGTCGGCCCGCCTCGGCGTCGAGGTGACCCGGATCATGGCCGACACGCTGGCGCGGCTCTGCGAGGGGCAGATCGGCGAGGTCCAGGCCTCGGCCGGGACGGTCCCCGCCGACGTGCCGCTGCTGCCCGCGACCCGCGCGCACTACCTCGAGGTCATCGCCGGGAAGACCGCGTCGCTGATCGAGACGTCCTGCCGGTACGGGGCGATGCTCAGCGGGGTCGAGCCCGACGGCGTCGAGGCGGCCGCCCGGTACGGGTTCGAGGTCGGGATGGCGTTCCAGCTCTCCGACGACCTCATCGACCTGCTGGCCCCGGCCGAGGTCTCGGGCAAGGTCCCCGGCACCGACCTGCGCGAGGGCGTGCGGACGCTGCCGGTGCTGTACGCGCTCGAGGACGAGGCGGCCGCCGGTGGCGACGAGCTGGCCGGCCTGCTCGCCGGTCCGCTCGGTGACGCGGAGGTCGACCGGGCGCTCGAGCTGCTGCGGGCGTCGAGCGGGCCGGACCGCGCCCGCGCCGAGGCGGGGGAGCGGGTCGACGCCGCGATCGCCCACCTCGCGCGGTTCGGGGACCGGCCGGTGGTGACCGCGCTCGAGCGGCTCGCGCGGTACGCGCTGGACCGGCTGGGCTGAGTGGCTCTCGACGACTTCGTCGGCCCCGGCTGGGCGGAGGTCCTCGCTCCGGTCGCCGATCGCATCGCAGAGCTCGGCGAGTTCCTCCGGTCCGAGCGCGCGGCGGGTCGGACGTTCGCGCCGGCGGGCGACCGGGTGTTCGCGGCGCTGGCGATGCCGTTCGACGCGGTCCGGGTCCTCGTCGTCGGTCAGGACCCGTACCCGACGCCGGGGCACGCGATCGGGCTGGCCTTCGCGGTGGACCGGGGCGTCCGGCCGCTGCCCCCGAGCCTCGCGAACATCCACGCCGAGTACGCGGCGGACCTCGGGCTGCCGGCACCGTCGCACGGGGACCTCTCGGCCTGGGTGGCGCAGGGGGTCCTGCTGCTGAACCGGTGCCTGACCGTCCGCCACGGTGCCCCCGGGTCGCACCGGGGGTGGGGCTGGGAGGAGGTCACGGACGCGGTCGTCGCCGGACTGCTGACCCGGGACCGGCCGCTCGTCGCGCTGCTCTGGGGTCGGGACGCACAGCGCCTCGCGCCTCGCCTGAGAGCCGGCGGGGCGGCGGTCCTCGAGGCGCCGCACCCGAGTCCGCTCTCGGCCCACCGGGGGTTCCTCGGGTCGCGGCCGTTCACGGGGGCGAACGCGGCGCTGGCCGCGGCCGGGGCGGCGCCGGTCGACTGGACGCTGCCGGCCTGACGGGCCGGAGGTCCGTCGCCGCGGACGGGCGAGAAGGGCCCCCGCACGGGCCGTCACGGCCCCCTTGCTACCCTCCCGCCGCACCGCGGCACCCGTGGCCGCGCGTCCGCCGTCACATCGAGGCGCCGTCCGGCGCGAGGACCGCGAGACCATGGGGAGGCCGGCGTGACCCTCGGGGGCCAGTACGGCACGGTCGCCGTGATGGTCGTGTTCGGGGCCGTCCTGTACGCGATCATCATGCTGCTGAACCGGCTGATGCGCCCCTCGGTCCCGTCGCCGCTGAAGCTGTCCACGTACGAGTGCGGGGTGGACGCGGTCGGCTCCGGCTGGTCGCAGATGAACATCCGGTACTACGTCTTCGCGTTCCTGTTCGTGATCTTCGACGTCGAGGCCATCTTCCTGTTCCCGTGGGCCGTCATCTTCGGCGACCTGACGTCCTCGACGACGCCGTCCGCGCTGTACGCCCTCGTCGCGATGTTCCTGTTCATCGCGACCCTGCTCGAGGGGCTGGCGTACGCCTGGCGCAAGGGGGTGCTCCGATGGGAGTGATGGACCAGGTCGAGCTCCCGAAGCCGATCAAGTACGTCTTCAACTGGGGCCGGAAGTACTCGCTGTGGTGCTTCAACTTCGGCCTCGCCTGCTGCGCCATCGAGTTCATCGCCGCCTCGACGTCGCGCCACGACTTCATCCGCCACGGCGTGATCCCGTTCGCGCACGGCCCGCGCCAGGCCGACCTCCTCGTCGTCTCGGGCACGCTGACCGACAAGATGGCCCCGGCCGTGAAGCGCCTGTACGACGAGATGCCCGAGCCGAAGTACGTCATCTCGTTCGGGTCCTGCTCGAACTGCGGCGGCCCGTACTGGGACTCGTACTCGGTCACGAAGGGCGTCGACCAGGTCATCCCCGTCGACGTGTACGTCCCCGGCTGCCCCCCGCGGCCCGAGGCGCTCCTCGACGGGATCATGCGGCTGCAGGACCGCATCCAGAACGAGTCGCTGCCCGAGCGCATCGCCGAGCGCCGCCGCGATCCGGCGAACGTCGGCGCCGAGGCGGGTCTCGCGCTCGACCCCCACGCCGTCCACACGGCCGCGCCGGTCCTCGGGCCGACGGGCGGTGACGCGTGAGCGTCCTCGCCCGCCGCGACCGTGCGCTGACCCCCGACGAGACCGAGGCGCTGCTGCGTGACCGCCTCGGTGACGGCATCGTCGGCGCGACGCTGGCGCACCGCACGTTCACGCTGCACGTCGCCCCTTCGGCCTGGGTCGAGGTCCACCGGCGCTGCCGGGACGAGGACCTCCTCGACATGGACCTGTTCGACTCGCTGTTCGGGGTCGACGCCGGTGACGACGGCTTCGACGTCGTGACCGTCCTGTACTCGACGTCCACCGGGAACCGGCTCTGCCTGCGCACGCGGTGCGAGGGCGGACGCGAGGCACCCGTCTGCCCCTCGGTCACCGACGTCTACCGCGGCGCGGACTGGATGGAACGCGAGACCTGGGACATGTACGGCATCGAGTTCCCCGGTCACCCGGGTCTCGAGCCGCGCATCCTCACCGTCGAGAACTTCGAGGGCTGGCCGCTCCGCAAGGACTTCCACCTCACCTCCCGGGTCGTCAAGCCCTGGCCGGGCGTGAAGGAGCCGGCGGAGCTCGACGAGGACGGCAACGTCATCGAGCGGGAGGCCGGCGTCGGCGACGCCCCCGGCCCCTACGCCCTTGACGAGGCGATGGCGAAGCAGGCGCTCGAGCGCCGCCGCGCCGCCGAGGAGGCCCTCGCGGCCGCCGCCGGGAACGCCGCCGCCGTCGAGGTCGGGGACGGCCCCGCCGCCGACGCGCCGACGTCCGAGCCGGAGGGCGACGCGTGAGCGACCTCGACACCCGCGAGCGGGTCCTGCAGGGCACGGCCCCCGGCGAGGGCCTGGCCATCGAGCTGATCGGCGATGGGGACCTCGTCACCGCCGACATGTCGCTCTCGATCGGCCCGGCGCACCCGGCGACCCACGGCGTGTTCCGCATCGTGTTCGAGATGGACGGCGAGCGCATCGTCCGGGCCCGGCCGGTCATCGGGTACATGCACCGCGGGTTCGAGAAGCTCGCCGAGCACCGCGACTACCGCCAGATCATGGCGCTGGTGAACCGCCACGACTGGCTGTCGGGCTTCGCGAACGAGCTCGGCGTGGCGCTGGCCGTCGAGCAGATGCTCGAGATGGAGGTCCCCGAGCGGGCGCAGTGGATCCGGATGCTCATGGCCGAGTGGAACCGGGTGCTGAACCACCTGATGTTCATCGGGTCGTACGCGCTCGAGCTCGGTGCCATCACCCCGATGTTCTACGCCTTCCGGGAACGCGAGGACATCCAGCACCTCCTCGAGGCCGCGACCGGTGGCCGGCTCCACTTCACCTACAACCAGGTCGGCGGCGTGAAGATCGACCTGCCCGCCGGGTTCCTCCGCGAGTCCGAGCGGCTCGTCGGCGTGATGCGCCAGCGGATGCCCGACTACTTCGACCTCGTCCACGGCAACGAGATCTTCCGCGGCCGGACGGTGAACGTCGGGCCGCTCCCGGTCGACGTCGCGACCTCCATCGGCGTGACCGGGCCGGCGCTCCAGGCGACGGGTCTCGCCGAGGACGCCCGCGTCACCGAGCCGTACCTGCAGTACGACAAGGTGGAGGTCGAGGTCCCCGTCGGCGCGAACGGCGACGCCTTCGACCGCTTCGACGTGCTGCTCCGTCGTATCGTCGCGTCGATCGACGTCATCGACCAGATCCACGGGCACATCGGGGCCGGGCCGGTCAACCAGAAGCTCCCGAAGATGGTGAAGGCCCCCGAGGGCTGGACCTACGTCCGGACCGAGAACCCGCTGGGGCAGCTCGGGTACTGGCTCGAGTCGGACGGCGGCCGGACCCCGTGGCGGCTGAAGATGCGCACCCCGTCGTTCTCGAACGTCCAGGCCATCCCGTACCTGGTCGAGGGCCAGCTGCTGGCCGACGCCATCTCGATCCTCGGCTCGGTGTTCTTCGTCGTCGGGGACATCGACCGATGAGCCTCCTCCTCGCGGGCGCCTACGCCCCGTCCGAGTCCCTCCTCGACTCGTTCGACGGGGTCCTCGTCCCGACCCTGCTGAAGATCGCGTTCATCACCGTGATGTTCCTGGTCGTCCCGCTGGTCGGCGGGTACCTCGAGCACAAGGGCATGGCGCGGCTGCAGGCCCGGCGCGGTCCGGTCGAGGCCGGCCCGGCCGGGTCGCTCCAGCTGGTCGCCGACGGCATCAAGTTCATCCAGAAGGAGGACATCATCCCGCGGGCGGCGGACCGGCGGGTCTTCGCGCTGGCCCCCGGGCTGGCGCTCGTCCCCACGCTGCTGACGTTCGCCGTCATCCCGCTGGGACCCGGCCTGTTCGCCCTCGACCTCGAGCTCGGCCTGTTCTACGCGCTGGCCATCTCGTCGGTCTCGGTGCTCGGCGTGATGATGGCCGGATGGGCAAGCGCCAACAAGTTCTCGCTGATCGGCGGCCTCCGCGCCGCCGCGCAGCTGATCGCGTACGAGCTGCCCCTGATCCTCGTCGCGGCCACGGTGGCGCTGCAGGCCGGGACGCTGTCGCTCGTCGGCATCGTCGAGGCCCAGCAGGCCTTCGAGGTGCCGGGGCTCGGCATCAACCTCTGGTACGTCTTCCCGCAGGTCCTCGGGTTCGGCATCTTCTTCGTCGCCGCGCTGGCCGAGCTGTCCCGGCCGCCGTTCGACATGCCGATCGGGGACTCCGAGCTGGTCTTCGGCTACATGACCGAGTACACCGGGATCAAGTTCGCGATGTTCCTGCTGACCGAGTACGCCGGCATGATCGTCATGAGCGCGCTGATGACCGTGCTGTTCCTCGGCGGGTGGCAGCCGCTCCCCGGCGTCGACCTGCCGGACGGGCTGCTCGGCACGTTCCTCGGGGCCGGGGTGACGCTCGGCAAGGTCATGCTGCTGGTCTTCATGATGGTCTGGATCCGCGTCGCGTACCCGCGACTGCGGGAGGACCAGCTGCAGCGCATCTCCTGGACGGTGCTGGTCCCGCTGTCGCTGCTGAACCTCGCCGTCGTCGCCGTCGGCAAGGTGGTCGTCCAGTGAGCGGGACCACGATCCCCGGGACCGGGCTGCTGAAGGGCCTCGCCGTCACGATGAAGAACCTGGTGCGCGGGCCCGCGACGCAGATGTACCCCCACGAGCGGCCGACCCTCGCGCCGCGGACCCGTGGTGTCATCGCGCTGATGGACGAGAACTGCACCGTCTGCATGCTCTGCTCCCGCGAGTGTCCCGACTGGTGCATCTACATCGACTCCCACAAGGAGACGGTGCCGGCGGCGAAGGAGGGCGGACGGACCCGGACCCGCAACGTCCTGGACCGGTTCGCGATCGACTTCTCGCTCTGCATGTACTGCGGCATCTGCGTCGAGGTCTGCCCCTTCGACGCCCTGTGGTGGTCGCCCGAGTTCGAGTACGCCGAGTACCGGATCGACGACCTCCTCCACGAGATGGGTCGGCTGCGCGAGTGGGCCGACACCGTCCCGCCGCCGCCGATGCTCGACGAGGGCGCCGACGCCCCCGCCGAGGTCGCCGACGCCGTCGCGAAGGCCGACGCGGCGCTGCGCGCCGCCAGCCGTCCGACCGTCCCCGCCGGGGCCGCCGGGAAGGGCGAGCGCGCGGCCGCACCGGCCGCGACGGCGGCCGCGCCGGCCGCCGCCCCGAAGCCGGCCGAGGTCGAGGTCGAGGCCGGCGAGCTCGACCAGGAGACCTACGACCGTCTGATCGCGGAGGGCAAGTCCGAGCGGATCGCCCGCGCGAAGGCGAAGGCGGCCTGGGTCCGGAAGGAGAAGGCCCGCCTGGCCGCCGCCGCGCCCGCGGAGGCCCCCGCCGCGGCACCGGTCGTCGAGGAGGCGCCCGCCGCGGCGCCCGAGCCGGCGGCGGAGGCCGCTCCGGCACCCGCCGACGCCGCGCCGACCCGCCTCGCCGACGTCCACGTCGAGGGCTCCGGCGAGATCGACCAGGAGACCTACGACGCCCTCATCGCCGAGGGGAAGGGCGAGCGCATCGCCCGCGCCAAGGCGAAGGCCGCCTGGGTCCGGAAGCAGAAGCAGGCGAAGATCCAGGAGGGCGGGGCATGACCGGGCTCGACCTCGTGCTCCTCGGCGTGGGGCTGCTGACCGCGGCCTCGGCGGTCATGACCGTCATCTCCCGCAACCTCGTGCACGCCGCGCTGTTCCTCGCGGTGGCGCTGGCCGGCATCGCCGGGGTGTTCCTCGTCCTCCGCGCCGACTTCCTCGCCCTCGTCCAGCTGGTCGTGTACGTCGGTGCGGTGGCCGTGCTGTTCCTCTTCGGGCTCATGCTGACGCGGGCCCCGATCGGGCGCGAGGCGCTGGACAGCCAGCACCGCGGCCTCGCGCTCGGCGTCTCGGGGACCCTGTTCGCCGTCCTCTCCTGGCTCATCGTCGACGCGTTCGGCAACGTCCGGGTCGAGGAGGTCGCCGGACCCCGCATCGGCGACCTCGGCATCGCGCTGTTCCGCGACTGGGTGCTGCCGTTCGAGGTCCTCTCGATGCTGCTCCTCGCCGCGCTGGTCGGCGCCATCGTGCTCTCGCGCCGGGAGGACGGGGAGTCGGGCGAGCCCGAGCCGGTCGTCCCGATCGCCCTGGCCGTCGATCCGGACGCGGATCCGGACGCCGCTCCGGACGCCGCCGGGGAGGTGCGGGCGTGAGCCTCGTCATCCCCCTCCTGCTCGCGACGTTCCTGTTCTGCGTCGGCGTCTACGGTCTGATCGCCCGGCGCAACGCCGTGCTCGTGCTCATCAGCGTCGAGCTGATGCTGAACGCCGTGAACATCAACCTCGTCGCGTTCCAGAACCTGCTGTTCCCGGCCGAGGCGGCCGCCAGCGGCCAGCTGTTCGCGCTGTTCATCATCGGCGTGGCGGCGGCCGAGGTCGGCGTCGGCCTCGCCATCGTGTTCAACCTGTTCCGGAACCGTGCGACCGTCGACGTTGACCGCGTCGACGCGATGCGCTGGTAGGGGGCGGACCGTGGAGAGCGTGCTCGCCCTCGCCTGGCTCGTGCCGGTGCTGCCGCTGGCGTCCGCCGCTGTCGTCGCCGCGACGGGGAAGCGGCTGCCGTGGGGTGGCGCCGAGGTCGGGATCCTCTCCGTCGGTGCGGCGCTGGCGCTCTCGGCGGCGATCGCGTGGGAGACGTTCACGAACCCCGGCGAGACCCTCGAGCGCGCCTTCGCCTGGTCGCCGCTCGGCGGTGGCTTCGTCCTCGAGCTCGGCATGCTCGTCGACGGGCTGACCGCCATGATGTTCCTGCTGGTGACGCTCGTCTCGCTGATGGTTCACGTCTACTCCCGCGGGTACATGGAGGGCGAGGCGCGGTTCACCTACTACTACGCGATGCTCTCGCTGTTCACGTTCTCGATGCTCCTGCTGGTCATCTCGAACAACACGCTGCAGGCCGTCGTCGGGTGGGAGCTGGTCGGGCTCTGCTCCTTCCTCCTGATCGGGTTCTACTGGGAGGAGAAGTCGAACCAGGACGCCGCGAATAAGGCGTTCCTCACGACGAAGTTCGGCGACGTCGGGCTGATCGTCGGCGTCATCGTCCTCTCAGCCGGGATGCTGGGGCTGAGCGACACGCCGTTCAACTTCGGCGAGACCATCGACGCCGCCGTCTCCGGCGAGCTCGCGACCGGCACGATCGTCCTCGGCATGCTGCTCATCTTCGTCGGGTGCATCTCGAAGTCGGGGCAGATGCCGCTGCACGTCTGGCTGCCCGACGCCATGGCCGGCCCGACGCCCGTCTCAGCCCTGATCCACGCCGCGACGATGGTCACCGCGGGCGTCTTCCTGCTGGCGCGCCTCTTCCCGGTCCTGGCCCAGTCGGCGCTGGTCATGGGCGTGATCGCCGTCGTCGGCATCCTGACGCTGTTCTTCGGCGGACTGCTCGCGCTCGTCCAGGACGACATCAAGAAGATCCTGGCCTACTCGACCATCTCGCAGCTCGGGTACATGGTCGCCGCGATCGGCGTCGGTGGGTACACCGCATCCATCTTCCACCTCTTCACCCACGGTTTCTTCAAGGCGCTGCTGTTCCTCGGGGCCGGCTCGCTGATCCATGCCGTCCACTCGAACGACATCTCGGCGATGGGCGGGCTGCGCCGGCCGATGCCCGTGACGTTCTGGACGTTCACCATCGGGTCGCTGGCGCTGGCCGGGTTCCCGATGACCGCCGGGTTCTTCTCGAAGGACGAGATCCTCGTCTCGGGCGACCTCTGGGCCCTGAACGGCTTCGCCACCGGGACGTACGTCTACTGGGTCGGGATCGCCGCCGCCTTCGTCACGACGTTCTACATGGCCCGGGCCTGGTTCCTGATCTTCACCGGCGAGCACCGCGGGGCGCCGCACGCCGCCGACGCGCACGGCGGTCACGGCGCCGACCACGACGCGCAGGCCGACGCGCACGCGGACGCCCACCACGCCGCCCCGAACGAGTCCGGGCGGTGGATGCTCGTCCCCCTCGTCGTCCTCGCCGTGCTGTCGCTGACCGCCGGGCTGATCGGATCGCCGTTCCTCCAGGACGAGCCGAACTTCGAGGCCTGGACCGCGACCGAGGTCATCGAGGGGACGACCTACCCGTTCCTGGCCGAGTACGCGGCCGGGGCCGGCGTCGTCGCCGCCGAGAAGGGCCCCAGCGCGAAGATCCTGCACGGCCCGCCGACCTGGCACCTCGACCTGCTCGGCATCGTGCTGGCCGCGTTCGCCGGTGCCGTCCTGCTGGCCTGGCGGCTGTACGGGAAGGGCCTGCCCGACGAGGACCCGACGCTGCGCATTGGGCCGCTGTCGCGGGCGCTCGTCGCGAAGTACGGCTTCGACGCCGCGGGGTACCGGTACGTGGTCGTGCCGGTCCGGGACCGGCTCTCGGCCTGGGCGACCCGCGTCAGCAACGACGTGATCGACGGCGTCGTCGGGGGGACGGGGGCGGCCGCGAAGCGGCTCGCCGGCGTCACCTACGCGACGGTCGACCAGGGCATCATCGACGGCGGCGTCAACGGCGCCGCCTTCAGCGCCGCGTGGTGGAGCGCGCGGCTCCGCAGGATCCAGTCGGGCGACGTCCAGCGCTACGCCGGAGCCCTCGTGGCCGGCGTCGTGCTGCTCGTGCTCGCGTTCGTCGCGATCCGCTGAGTCCAGGGAGGACACGAGATGGACCCCAACACCGCCGGCTGGGCGCTCGTCGCAGCGCTGCTCCTGCCGGTCGCCGGCGCGGTCGCGATGCTGCTCATCCCCGCCGAGGCCGACCGCACCATCCGCCGCTTCGCCGTCGTCGTCACCGGGGTCGCGTTCGCGCTCGTCGCGGCGCTGACGGCCGCGTTCGACTACGGCCGCTCCGGCGAGCTGCAGTTCGTCACCGACGTGCCCTGGATCCCGGCCATCGACGCCCGGTTCCATCTGGGCATCGACGGCATCTCGCTGCCGCTGTTCTTCCTCAGCTTCCTGCTGCCGTTCCTCAGCGCGATCTACACGACGAAGCACCTCCCGGAGCCGGGGAAGCCGAAGGCCTTCCTCGGGCTGATGCTGCTGCTCCAGACCGGGATGGCCGGGACGTTCGTCGCGTTCGACCTGATCCTGTTCTTCATCTTCTTCGAGCTGGTCCTCGTCCCGATGTTCTTCATGATCGGGATGTGGGGTGGGCCGCGCCGCGACTACGCCAGCGTCAAGTTCTTCCTCTACACGCTGTTCGGCTCGATCTTCATGCTGGTCTCGTTCCTCGCCGTCTACTTCCAGTCCGGCCTGCGGAGCTGGGACATCGTCGAGCTGTCGCAGGCCGCCGGGATCGGCTCGGTCACCTTCCAGACCTGGGCGTTCCTCGGGATGTTCCTCGGGTTCGCGATCAAGGTCCCGATGTGGCCGTTCCACACGTGGCTGCCCGACGCCCACACCGAGGCGCCGACCGTCGGTTCGGTCCTGCTGGCGGGGGTCCTGCTCAAGATCGGGACGTACGGCTTCATCCGCATCGCCCTGCCGATCCTCCCGGACGGGGCGCTCCGGTTCGCGCCGGTCCTCGGTGTCCTGGCCGTGATCGGCATCGTGTACGGCTCGCTCTGCTGCCTCGCGCAGACCGACGTCAAGCGCCTCATCGCGTTCTCCTCCGTCGGCCACATGGGCTTCGTGATGCTCGGCATCGCTGCGATGAACGAGGCGGGGATCCAGGCCGCCCTGTTCGGCAACATCGCCCACGGCGTCATCACCGGGATGCTGTTCTTCCTCGCCGGGTCGCTGCACGAGCGCTACCACACGCGCGACATCGCGGTCATCGGCGGCGGCATGCTGATGAAGATCCCGCGGTACGGGGTCCTGCTGACCTACGTCGCGGTGGCTTCGCTCGGCCTGCCCGGGCTCGCCGGGTTCTGGGGAGAGTTCGGCGCGATGTGGGCCGCGATCAGCCCGGGCCTGGGCCTGTCGGACACCTACGGCGGGCTGTACCTCGGCCTGGTGGTCTTCGCCGCGATCGGCACGGTCCTGACCGCCGGCTACTTCCTCTGGATGCTCCAGCGCGTCAACCTCGGGCGCCCGTCCGAGAAGTGGGCCGCCGCCGAGCTCGACGACGTCATGCGCGTCGAGTGGGTGGCCTGGGCCCCGCTGCTGCTGCTGATCCTCGCGCTCGGCGTCTTCCCGCGGCTGGTGTTCGGCGTGCAGGACGCCGCCGTCACGGCGCTGCTGCGCAGCATGGGCGGCTGATGGCCATCGACTTCGGGGCGCTCGGGCCCGAGATCGCGCTGGCCGTCACGGCTCTCGTCGTGCTGGCCGCCGACCTGTCGCTGCGCGGCCCGGCGAAGCAGCTGGTCAACCCCGTCGCCGCAGCCGGGACGGTCGTGGCGATCGCACTGACGCTGCGCCTCTGGGGCGACGAGCGGAGCACCTTCGGGGGCACGTTCGTCATCGACTCGCTGGCGCTGACCTTCAAGCTGCTGTTCCTCGGGACGCTGCTGGCCGTGCTCGGGATCAGCTGGCGGTTCTTCGCCGAGGGCCGGTACTTCCAGGGCGAGTACTACTTCCTGATCGTCACCGCGTTCCTCGGGATGGTGCTGATGCCGTCCGCCCGGGACCTGCTGACGCTGTTCGTCGCCCTCGAGACGGTCTCGATCCCGGCCTTCGTGATGGTGGGGCTCCGCAAGCGCGACCTCTACTCGTCCGAGGCCTCGCTCAAGTTCTTCCTCATCGGCGTGCTCTCCGTCGCGATCATGCTGCTGGGGATGTCGCTGGTCTACGGGTTCACCGGGACGACGTCGCTGACCGGCATCGCCGAGGCGATCGCCGCGACCCAGACGCCCGGGTCGGAGACGCCGCTGCTGCTGGCCGCCGTGCTGCTCATCGTCGTCGGGTTCGGGTTCAAGGTCAGCGCCGTCCCGTTCCACTTCTGGGCGCCGGACACCTACGCCGGCGCCCCGATGCCGGTCACCGCGATGCTGGCGGTGGCCTCGAAGGCCGCCGGATTCGTCGGGCTGACCCTCGTCGCCTTCGCCGCCTTCGCGCCGCTGGCCGGCGCCTGGGCCCCGGTCCTCGGCGTCGTCGCACTGGCGACGATGACCGTCGGGAACCTCGGGGCGCTGCAGCAGCGCGACGTCGTCCGACTGCTGGCGTACTCGTCGGTGGCGCAGGCCGGGTACATCCTGCTGCCGTTCGGCGTCGCGCGGGGCGGGACCGACGCGCTCTCGCTCGCGGTGAACCAGACCGCGTTCCGCGCCGTCCTGCTCTACCTGGTCGCGTACGCGGTGATGAACATCGGCGCGTTCGCCGTCGTCATCGGCGTCGCCCGCCGGAGCGGCCTGCGGGCGACCGCCGACTACGCCGGGCTCGGCGCGCGGTCGCCGCTGCTCGGCGGGGCGATGACGGTGTTCCTGCTCTCGCTCGGCGGCGCGCCGCTGACCGTCGGCCTCTGGGCCAAGTTCGCGATCGTCGAGGCGCTCACCGTCGACGTGACCGCCTTCGGACTGGTCCTCGCCGCCGGCCTCGTCGTGAACTCGGTGATCGCGTTCTTCTACTACCTGCGGCTGATCCGGGGGATCTGGATGGAGGCGCCCGCGGAGGGCGCGCCCGTCCCGCAGCCCGGGTTCAACCTCTCGCTCGTCGTCGTCAGCCTCGCGGCCCTGACCGTGGTCCTCGGTGTGCTGCCGGCGCTGGTCACCGACACGACCTCGGTCGTCACGCTGGCCCTGGGCCGCTGACCGCACCGTCGTCGGACGACGGGTCCTCCTCGGCGAGCGCCGCCTCGCGCTGGACCCAGCGCGTCAGCAGCACCACGAGCCCGGCCAGCACGACGAGTCCCGCGACCGTGATCCAGACGCCGTAGCGGTCGTACGCGTCGCCGAGGGCCATCCCGAGCCCGACCATCAGGCCGAACGAGGCCACGGCCCCGACGAGGTCGGCCGCGAGGTACCGACGGCCGTCGACGTCGGAGGCGCCGGCCGCGGCCGCCATCACGGTGGGCGGCAGCGCGGCCAGGCGGCCGAGCACGGCGATGACCGGGCCGCGGCGCGCGAGGACGCGCCGGGCGACCGAGAGCTGCTGCGGCGGGAGGATCCGGGTCAGCCACCGCGGGGCCTCGCCGGCGTCCAGCGCCGGTCGGAACATCCGTCCGAGGGCGAAGAACGCCCAGACGGCGGCGACCATCAGGGGTGCGTACGCGGCGGCGAGCACGGCGACCGATGGTGCGCCGGTCCGTGCCAGGGCCGCCCCGGAGAGGAGCAGGAACTCCTTCTGGGGCCGGAGCAGCACCAGCAGGCCCAGCCGGTCGGCGGCGATCAGGAACGGGATGGCGGGGATCGCGGCGATCGGGACGGCGTAGCGGAGGACCGCGACGGCGATGACGGTCCGACGGAGGAGCGGGCTCACCGCACCGTCATCGGGCCGACGTCGTCGGCGGCCTGGACGAAGAACGCCTCGAAGTTCAGGCCGGCCGAGCGGAACGGGACCAGCGTGAACCCGTTGTCCCCCGCGAGCCACGTCATCACGGCGGCACGAGCGCCGGCGCCGGGTCGGGTCCCGAACGTGAACCAGTCGTCGACGGCGAGCAGCGTCCCGGTCGCGAGCAGCGGCGTCACCCACCGCAGCGCGGTCAGGGTCGAGTCGTAGAGGTCGCAGTCGAGGTAGACGACGGCGGCCCGGGTCAGCCCCAGCCGCGTCCGCAGCGCGTCGTCGAGGACCCGGTCGTAGTAGCCGGGCACCAGCGTCACCCGTCCGAGGTCGACGCCGAGTTCGGCGAGGTTCGCGCGGACCGCCTCCTCGCCGACCGCCATCGCGCCCAGAGGCCACCGGCCGGCCTCGGCCTCGCGGTGCGCGTCGGGCAGGCCCTCGAAGCTGTCGAACCCGAGAAACCGCATCCCGTCGAGTCCGCCGGCGACGGCGCCGCGCCACGCCGCGGCCAGGCTGTCCCCACGGAACACGCCGAACTCGAGGTAGTCGCCGTCGAGGCCGGCCTTCCCGATGATGCCGCGGATGGCCTGCTCGACGAGGACGGTCTTCGGGGGGAGGGCGGGGCCGCGTCGGCCGCGGAGCAGGTCGATCCCCGCGCGCGCGAGGCGCTCGAGCCGGTCAGCCACGTCGGCGTCCTCCGCGGGGGCCCCGGACGCTACCGCCGCGCCGCGGCCGTCCCGGTGGCGGCTGGCAGGTCTCGCAGGCGTACGCCCACCGGCCGGCGAGGTCGTACCGCCGGACCTCGGTGCCGCAACGGCGGCACCGCTCCTGCTTGTAGACATAGGTGGCGTCCGCGCGGCGCATCCGCGACCGGGGCACGCCGACCTCGGCCGGATCGACGGTGATGATGCGGCGCTCCCGCACGCCCCGGCGCAGCCAGGACACCAGCGTCGTCCACATCGCCTCCCAGGTCTCCCGGTCGACGGCGTCCGCCGGGACGTCCGGGTGCAGGCCGTGGACGAACAGGACCTCGGCCCGGTAGACGTTCCCGACCCCGGCCAGCACCGACTGGTCCATCAGCGCCCGGCCGATCCCGCTGCGCCGCCGCTGTAGCTTGACCCACGCCCGCTCGGGATCGGCGTCGTCGCGGATCGGATCGGGTCCGAGGCGGGCGACGAGCGCCTCCACCTGCGCCGGGTCGAACAGCTCGCAGGCCGTCGGACCGACGAGGTCGATGGCGTGGCCGGCGCCGACGACCCGGTACCGGACGGTGTCCCGCGGTGCCGGTGGTCGACCGCGCGGCCCCAGCGCGTGATGGCGGACCTTCCCGAACAGCCCGAGGTGGACGTGGACCGACCGGCCGCCCTCGTAGCGGTGCAGCAGGTGCTTCCCGTACGCGTCGGTCGCGACCAGGCGCCGGCCGTCGAGGTCCGCGGTGCCGAGGAACCGCCCCTGCGGTGAGGAGACCCGGACGCGCCGGCCCGCGAACCACTCGGCGTGGTCGCGGGCGAGGCGGTGGATCGTGTGACCCTCGGGCACCGGTCGGCCGGCGTCAGCGGTAGTTCGTGAAGCGGAGCGGGGCAGGGTGGTCGGCCTCGCGGATCATCGCCTGCACCGCCTGGAGGTCGTCCTTCGACTTCCCGGCGATGCGGACGCGGTCGCCCATGTTCGTCGGTGTGACCTTCAGCTTCGACGCCTTGACGTCCTTGACCAGCTGCTTCGCGAGGTCGGTCGGCATCGTCGTCACCAGCGTCACGTCGATCCGGCAGCGACCGCCGCCGACCTCCCGCGGGTCCGCGACGTCGAGGGCCTTCAGGGAGACCTTCCGCTTCACGCACTTGTCGCGCAGCACCTCGAGGGCCGCCCGGGCACGGTCCTCGGACGCGGACTCGACGACGATGCCGGTCTCGCCGGCCCACTCGATGCGGGTGTCGGTGTCCTTGAAGTCGAACCGGGTCGCGACCTCCCGGGCGGCCTGGTTGATGGCGTTGTCGACCTCCTGGCGGTCGACGCCGGCCTCCACGTCGAAGCTGGACTCGGCCATGGCGGGCTCCTCGTCGGGACGCGGTCCGGCCGCTCGCGGTGCCGTGGCCGCGGTCGGGGCCCGGTCGGCGGTCGGGGTCGGTGAAGGTAGTGGCGGCCCCTCCGACGGTCCCGGGGGCCCCGCGCGGCGCGTACCCTGCGCGACCCCGGTGGGATGCCCGAGTGGCCAAAGGGACCTGACTGTAAATCAGGCGGCTCAGCCTTCGCAGGTTCGAATCCTGCTCCCACCACCCGCGCCCCGGCCCCCGGCCGGGGCGTCGTCGTGCGCAGTCAGGCGTCGGGCGGGACGGGGTGCTGCGGCGCCTCGCCGCGGAGGACGCGCAGGGCGTCGGTCGCCGCGGTGATCCCCATGCGGTCGACCGACTCGCGGCTCTGCCCGGCGACGTGCGGCGTCAGCAGCACCCCGGGCAGCCCCTCCAGCGGCGACCCCGCGGTGACCCCGTGCGCGTCGAGCGCCGCGACGGCGACCCGGCCGTCCGCGAGCGCCGCGGCCAGCGCGTCGTCGTCGATCAGCTCGGCCCGGGCGGCGTTCACGAGGACCAGCCCCGGTCGGACCCGCGCGAGGACCGCCGCGTCGAGGAGCGGCCGGCCCAGCGCCGGGGCGTGCAGCGTCAGCACGTCGGACCGTCCGACGAGGTCCTCGAGCCCGGCCGCCGCTCCCGGCAGATCGTCGGGGAGCGGCGCCCCGACGGTCAGCATCGGGTCGTGAGCGATGACCGCGGCGCCGAACGCCGCGGCGCGACGCGCGACCGCCCGGCCGATGCGCCCGAGCCCGACGATCCCGACCGTCATCGCACCGAGCTCGCGGCTGGCGAGCGGCGGTGGCATGGTCCCCGCCAGCGAGAGGGGCAGCTGGCGCAGCGCGGCCAGCATCAGGAGCAGCGTGAAGTCGGCCACGGTCTCCGCGTTCACGCCGGGCGTGTTCGTCAGCACGACGCCCCGTCGCGCGAGCTCCGCCCGATCGACGGCGTCGACCCCCACCCCGTACCGGGCCACGACCCGCAGGTCGGGCGCGTGGTCCAGCTGCGCCGGACCGATCGGACCGACACCGGCGATCCAGGCCACCGCGCCGGCCAGCGCCGCCTCGAGGCTCGCGGGGTCGTGGGACGGGTCCGCCCGGACGACCTCGAGTCCGGCGGCCGTCAGCAGTCCCTCCGGGTCGGCGTCGCCGCTCCCGAAGGACCGGGTGGTGACGACCGCCCGGCCCACCAGTCGGTCCCCCGCCATGTGCCGCCCCCGGTCGCCCGTCGTCGTCCGCGCGGGGTGCCCGCGCCGGGATCGACGCTACTCATCTCGCCGTCCCGCCCCGGGTCCGCGGGGCCCCGCTGCTAGCGTCGCCGCGTGATCCGCATCGTCGCCTCCATGCTCACGGCCGACCTCGCCGACCTCGGGGGCGAGGTCCGCCGGCTCGAGGCGGCCGGGATCGACGGCATCCACTGGGACGTGATGGACGGCATCGCCGTCCCGTCGCTGACGTTCGGCCCCGCGGTCATCGCCTCGGCGCGGCCGCACGCCACGGTGCCGTTCGAGGCGCACCTCATGATCCGCGACCCCGACGACCTGATCGAGCGGGTGGCGGCGGCCGGATGCACGACCGCGCTGGTCCACCCGGACATGCTGAGCCACCCGTGGCGGACGTGCGAGCGCATCCGCGAGGCCGGCATGCGCGTCGGCGTGACCCTGTCGCCGGGGATCCCGCTCGAGGACGCGCGGTGGCTGCTGCCCCTGACCGACGTGCTGATGATCATGACCGTCGAGCCGGGCTTCGGCGGGCAGGCCTACCTCACGGCGATGGAGGCCAAGGTCGCCGAGGCCCGCCGCCTCCTCGACGGGTTCGAGGGGGAGTGGGAGCTCGAGATCGACGGCGGGGTCGGCCCCGGGACCATCGCCGGTGCGCACGGGGCCGGAGCCCGCACGTTCGTCGTCGGCAGCGCCCTGTGGCGCGCCGGCTCGTTCGGCGAGGCGCTCGAGGCCTGCCGCGCGGCCTGCGCGGACTGACCGCCGGACGGCCGGGTCCCCCGCCCGCGGGGTCGGAGGGCCACGCCGGTGGGTGGTGCCGCCGCGCTCAGTCGAACGTCGGCTCGTCGATGAACGGGATCATCGCCCGGACCTCGCGCCCGACCCGCTCGATCTGGTGGTCGCGACCGGCGCGGCGCCGGGCCAGCAGGTCGGCGCCGCCGTTCTCGACGTCGGCGACGAGGGTGCGGGCGAACGTGCCGTCCTTGATCTCGGCGAGGATGTCGCGCATCGCCTGCTTCGACGCGTCGCCGATGACCCGCGGACCCGAGAGGTAGTCGCCGTACTCGGCCGTGTCCGAGACCGAGTACCGCATCCAGGACAGGCCGCCCTCGTAGATCATGTCGATGATCAGCTTGGCCTCGTGGAGGCACTCGAAGTACGCCGCCTCGGGCTGGTAGCCGGCCTCGACGAGCGTCTCGAACCCGGCCTGGATGAGGTGGCTGATCCCGCCGCACAGCACGGCCTGCTCACCGAAGAGGTCGGTCTCGGTCTCCTCGGTGAACGTGGTCAGCAGCACGCCGGCTCGCGTCAGCCCCAGCGCCGCCGCGTACGACTTCCCGAGCTCGAGCGCGGTCCCGGAGTGGTCCTGCTCGACGGCGACCAGGCCGGGCACGCCCTGGCCCTGCTCGTAGGAGCGGCGGGCCATGTGACCGGGCGACTTCGGTGCGACCAGGAGGACGTCGATGTCCTCCGGGGGCGCGATCAGCCCGTACCGGACGTTCAGGCCGTGCCCGAACAGCAGCGCCTTCCCCGTGGTCAGGGTCTCGCGAAGCCCGTCCTCCCACATCGCCTTCTGGGCGGTGTCGGGGGCGAGGAGGACGACGAGGTCGGCCTCGGCCGCGGCGTCGTTCGTGTCGAGGACCTTCAGTCCCTGCTCCTCGGCCACGGCGCGGCTGCGGGATCCCGGCCGCAGGCCGACCCGGACGTCGACGCCGGAGTCGCGGAGGTTCAGCGCGTGGGCGTGGCCCTGGCTGCCGTACCCGAGGACCGCGACCCGCCGGGTCCGGACGAGGTCGTGGTCGACGTCGGCGTCGTGGAAGATGGTGGCCATGCCGGCTCCTGAGCTCGTGGGTCCCGGGGCGTACGTGCCGCGCGGGGATGCTAGTGGCGATCCGGGCCTAGACTCCCCGCCGCCGAAGCACCGCACCCCGCCGGAGGACCCGCGTGAGCCGTCCGCGCACCGTGATCGAGAAGGTCTGGGAGGAGCACCTCGTCCGCCGCGAGGAGGGCCGCCCGGACCTGCTGTACGTCGACCTCCACCTGACCCACGAGGTGACCTCGCCGCAGGCCTACGACGGGCTCCGCGCCGCCGACCGACGGGTCCGCCGGCCCGAGCACACGCTGGCCGTCATGGACCACAACGTGCCGACGCTGCCGGCCCAGGTCCACGGCGAGCTCCCCCTCGAGGACCAGCTCTCGGCCGCGCAGCTCGAGGCGCTGCGCCGCAACGCCGAGGAGTTCGGCATCACGCTCTACCAGATGGGCATGCGGAACCAGGGCATCGTGCACGTCATCGGTCCCGAGCTCGGCCTGACGCAGCCCGGCGCGGTCATCGTCTGCGGCGACTCGCACACCGCGACGCACGGCGCGTTCGGGGCGCTGGCCTTCGGTATCGGCACCTCCGAGGTCGAGCACGTCCTCGCGACGCAGACGCTGCCGCAGAACCCGCCGCGGACGCTGGCCATCGAGGTCGAGGGGTCGCTGCCGCCGGGGACCGTCGCGAAGGACCTGATCCTCCACATCCTCGGCGTCATCGGCGTCGACGGCGGCGTCGGTCACGTCATCGAGTACCGCGGTCAGGCGATCCGCGACCTCTCGATGGAGGGGCGGATGACCGTCTGCAACATGTCGATCGAGGGCGGCGCGCGGGCCGGGCTGGTCTCGCCCGACGAGACGACGTTCGCCTACCTCAAGGACAAGCCGCTCGCCCCGCAGGGCGACCTCTGGGACGCGGCGCTGGCCCACTGGCGGACCCTCGCCACCGACGAGGGCGCGACGTTCGACCGCACGGTCCGGATCGACGCGGCGGACGTCGCGCCGACCGTCACCTGGGGCACGACGCCCGCCCAGAGCATCAAGGTCGGCCAGCGCGTCCCGACCCTCGACGACGCGCCCGACGAGGGCACGCGGAAGCAGTGGGCCCGCGCGTTCGAGTACATGGGGCTCGAGGGGGGTGAGGAGCTCGGTGCGCTGAAGCTCGACAAGGTGTTCATCGGGTCCTGCACCAACGCCCGCATCGAGGACCTCCGCGAGGTCGCGCGCGTCGTCGACGGGAAGCGCGTCGCCGACGGCCTCGAGGTGATGGTCGTCCCGGGTTCGGGACTCGTGAAGGCGCAGGCGGAGGCCGAGGGCGTCGCCGACGTGCTGATCGCCGCCGGGATGGACTGGCGCGAGCCGGGCTGCTCGATGTGCCTCGGCATGAACCCCGACCAGCTCGCCCCAGAGGAGCGCTGCGCGTCGACGTCGAACCGGAACTTCGAGGGTCGACAGGGCTACAAGGGCAGGACCCACCTCGTGTCCCCGGCGATGGCGGCGGCCGCTGCGATCACCGGCCACCTCACCGACGTCCGGGAGCTCGTGCGATGAGACCGTTCACCACCGTCCGCTCGCGGGCCTGCCCGATCCCGAACGACGACGTCG
>Ga0075480_10000692_pt1 | contig 20346 bp, 16 predicted proteins | sample DEB08_DNA_7_FD_81590 | JGI IMG/M metagenome (GOLD analysis project Ga0075480, IMG submission 81590) | Aqueous microbial communities from the Delaware River and Bay under freshwater to marine salinity gradient to study organic matter... | ecosystem: Environmental > Aquatic > Marine > Coastal ... | reverse complement strand
TACCCCAACTGCTCGAAGGCCAGATGGGGAAACGCATCCTCGGCCAATTTCGTCTCCTGAAGACACAGAACGTCGGGACGAACGTCGTTGATCCATTCCTCGACTCGCGGCAGACGGGCCCGCAACGAGTTGACGTTCCACGTGGCGAGCCTCATCGACGCCCTGAACCGGTAGTTGCTTTCTTGGTCGGAGTCTTCGTCACCGACTTCTTCTCACCGGCCTTCTTCGACACGGCTTTCTTCGGTGCAACCTTCTTCGGCGCGGCCTTCGTCGCTGCAGCTTTCTTCGGTGCAGCTTTCTTCGGTGCGGCTTTCTTCACCGTGGCCTTCTTCGGTGCCGACTTTTTGGTGGCGGCCTTCTTCTCGGCAGTTTTCTTCGGTGCGGCCGTGGAGACAGTGGCCTTCTTCGGTGCCGACTTCTTCGGCGAGGCCTTCTTCTCACCGGCCTTGGCGGGCACTGTCTTGTCGGCGGAAGTCTTCTTCGCGTTCTCGGCCCTCGGAGCACTCGGCTTCAAATCGATACTTCGTCGCGAAGCGACCACCGAGACGACTTCCAATGAGACGTGATCGCCGATCGCCATGACGTCTCGGGCTGAACGAGGCGGCGGATCGCTGATCATACGCAGGGGCACATACCCCCGGACGTCGCCGATCTGCACGTAGGCGCCGTGCGAGGAATAGCTCTCGACACGACCTTTGACCGACGATCCGACCGGATGCTTCTCGAGGAACGACAGGAAGGGAAGCACGTCGTTGACGGCTTTCGACGAATTCGACGGCACCGCCGCCTTGGCCGCCTTGACCACGTCCTTGTCGATGGCCTTCACCGAATTCTTGGTCGGCTCTCTCGACGCACTCGATTTACTCGGCTTCTTCTTGGCCGTGCCGGGTGGCGGCGACTTCGGGACTGGCATCGGCTTCATGGCCTCCGCGCTCACCTTCGGCGTCGCCTTTTGCACACTGCGCCGACTCTTCTCGCCGCGCACTGGAGTGCGCGTGACGAACACCCACCCGACATGAGGCACCGGTTTGCCACCGATCAATCGACCTTCGTGAAAGAGCCATGGGTACTGCCCGTGGAACTCTTGATAGCTGTCGTTCGACAGAATGCTGGCACCGACCTTCTGAGCGATCATGAGCACGAAGGCATCCCCGCGCCCGACGGTGCCGGCCGGTGGCGCCACCAATTCGTTGTTGGCGATTCCTTCGTCGAACTCGGCGACTTCCTTGCGGTCGATCCGATGGCCGAACGTCGCATCCACCACCACGGTGATGATGTCTTTCGGGTTCTCGGCCATGAAGGCCACGACGGCGTCGTTCAACTGCTTCAGGCTCGGTTTCGACCGTCCTTCAGTGGCGATATTCGAACCGTCGACGATCACGTGGCGAGCCATGGCGTCTAGTCAACCACTGGTCGCCCGATCGGCACGTCATCGCCCTACGATCAGGCTGTGACCCTTGAGCCAGCCGCCGATCGAGCCTCGAATCCTGCATTCCGGGCCGTGCTGTGGGACTTCGGCGGGGTGATCCTCTCGAGCCCCTTCGAGGCTTTCAACCACTACGAGGAGGTTCGAGGACTCCCGACCAACCTCATCCGATCGATCAACGCGACCGATCCCGACACCAACGCCTGGGCCCGCTTCGAAAGAAGCGAGATCACCGCCCAGGAGTTCGACACGGCATTCGCCGACGAGGCCCGTTCTCTCGGTTTCGAGATCAGGGGCGCTGACGTGCTGTCACTGCTCCGTGGAGAGATCCGCTCCGAAATGGTCGCCGCACTCGACATCGTCCGTACGCGTGGCTTCCTGACGGCCTGCCTCACGAACAACATGTCGGGAGGAGACGGTCGACGGGAGGCTCCGATCACCGATCGCGACACCGCGATCGAAGCCGTCATGCAGCGTTTCGATGCCGTGATCGAAAGTTCGAAGGTTGGCGTTCGAAAACCCGAGGTCCGCTTCTACGAAATCGCCTGCAAGACACTTGGTGTCGAACCCGCCCAGTGCGTGTTCCTCGACGACCTCGGCGTCAATCTGAAGCCGGCTGCGGCCATGGGGATGACCACCATCAAGGTGTTGTCGGCCGAGCAAGCACTCTGCGACTTGGAGTCGGCACTCGGCTTCGGCCTGCGATCGTCGAACGACTGATCAGAGCCCGGCGAAGGTCTCGTCCATGAGATCGGCCAACTCCTGCTGGTGCACGGTCATCGACCCTGTCGCCGGGCTTCCACTCGCCACGCGCGCCACGTGCCGCAGGTCGTATCCCTGTTCTTTCACCCGCCACACTCGGTGCTCGACGAAGTGCCAAGGGCCCATGTTGCTCGGCTCTTCTTGCAACCAAACCACTTCCCGAGCATTCGGGTAGCGACTGAGCAGGTTGAACATCTGCTCGATCGGGAACGGGTACAACTGCTCGACGCGAACGACAGCAACGGGAGCATTCCGCTTGTCTCGCTCCGACATGGCGTCCCACGCCACCTTTCCCGAGCAGAACACGATGCGCTTCACGGCCGCCGGGTCGGCCACGAAGGGATCGTCGAGAACTTCCTGGAACGAACCGTGTTCGAGAGCCGACAACGGCGAACGGCTCTCTTTCATTCTCAACGGCTGTTTCGGCGTGAAAATCACCAGCGGCTTGCGAACCTCACGATGCATCTGACGCCGCAGAACATGGAAGTACTGGGCCGCCGTGGTCGCATTGACGACTTGGATGTTGTCCTCGGCGCACAGTGTGAGGAACCTCTCGATGCGGGCCGAGCTGTGTTCGGGCCCCTGGCCCTCGTAGCCGTGCGGCAACAACATCACGAGACCGTTGCGCTGCGCCCACTTGTCTTCGGCGGCCACGATGTACTGGTCGATGATGATCTGAGCGCCGTTCACGAAGTCGCCGAACTGAGCCTCCCAGAGAACCAGTGCTTCGGGGTTCGAATGTGCGTAGCCGTACTCGAACCCAACCGCGGCATATTCGCTCAAGAGTGAGTCGTAGACCCAGAACTTCTGAGCCCCTTCGAGTTCGGCCAGGGGGATCCAGACACGTTCGTTCTCGTTGTCGACGAGCGCCGCGTGTCGATGGCTGAAGGTGCCACGTCGCGAATCCTCTCCAGCGAGGCGCACCGGGTAGCCCTCGACCACCAGAGACCCGATCGCCAATGCTTCACCCGTGGCCCATTCGACCTCACCTTGTTCGTAGAGCTTCGAACGAGCCTCGAATTGACGGGCCAATTTGGGGTGGGGCGTGAAGTCGTCGGGGTAATCGGTCAATTGCCGGAAGACACGGTCGAGGACGGCACGGGAGGCTCCGGTCTCGACGTGGGGCAGAACACCCACCGGTCGCGGGGGTTTGGCCACCTTGGTGGGAGCTGGCGCTTGGGCGCGCGTCTCGTCGAGAGCGACCTGCAACTTGCTCTGGAAATCGTCGAGTGCCTGTTCGGCCTCGTCGAGGGTGATGTCTCCACGTCCGACCAGTGTCTCGACGTAGAGCTTGCGCACGCTGCGCTTCTCGGCGATCGCTTTGTACATGAGGGGCTGCGTGTAACTCGGATCGTCGCCCTCGTTGTGACCGTGGCGCCGATAGCACACCATGTCGATGACGACGTCTTTGTGGAATCGCTGGCGGTACTCGAATGCCAAACGAGCGACGCGGAGACAGGCTTCGGGATCGTCGCCATTCACATGGAAAATCGGCGCCTGAACGGTCTTTGCAACGTCGCTGCAGTAGATCGACGACCGGGCGAACTGTGGCGCCGTGGTGAAGCCGATCTGGTTGTTGATGATGAGATGGATGGTGCCACCTACGCGGTAGCCCATGATGTCGCTCATGGCCAGACACTCGACGACCACACCTTGGCCGGCGAACGCTGCGTCACCGTGAATGAGGATCGGTAGCGACGGGAAAGACCCGGGCGGATCGATCTGATCTTGATGAGCGCGAGCCATACCGAGCACGATCGGGTCGACCGTCTCGAGATGGCTCGGATTGGATGCCAGTTCGATCTTGATCTGGTTGCCACGAGGGCTGCTATGACTGCCCGAGGCACCGAGGTGGTACTTCACGTCGCCCGATCCCTGCACGGTGTTCGGATCGACGTGACCTTCGAACGCCTTGAAGAGCGAGCCCAGACTCTTGCCCATCACGTTGGCCAGAACGTTGAGGCGGCCACGGTGCGCCATGCCGAGCACCGAAGAGTCGAGCCCGTCGTCGGCGGCGAGCGACAAGATCTCGTCGAGAATCGGAATCGCGCTCTCCGCTCCTTCGAGACCGAATCTCTTGGTGCCGACGTACTTCGTGGCGAGGAACTTCTCGAAGGCTTCGGCGGCGTTCAGACGCTCGAGAACTCGATATTTCTCATCCTTCGACAACTGGAACTCGACACCTTCGAAGTGCGATTGAATCCAACGCTGCTCTTCGGTGTCCTGGATGTGCATGTACTCGACGCCGATCGTGCGGCAGTACGCATCGCGCAGCACTCCGAGAAGATCGCCGAGCGTCATCTTGGAAACACCAGCGACTCCACCGGTGAGAAATTCGCGTTCGAGATCCCAGATGGTCAATCCGTAGGTGGCCGGGTCGAGTTCGACCGGCATCTTCGGCTCTTTCCAACGCAGCGGGTCGATGTCGGCGATGAGATGACCACGCACACGATGTACGCGAATCAAGGTGGCCACCTGCATCTGCTTGTCGAGCATCGACTCCTCGCTGTCGAGCGAGGTGTGATCGGTGCGCCACTTGACGGCTTCGTACGGGACTCCGAGGCTTGCGAAGACCGACCGGTAGAAATCGTGTTCGCCGAGAAGCAATTCGTGGACGTGCTTCAAGAAGAGTCCGCTCTCGGCGCCCTGGATGATGCGATGGTCGTAGGTGCTGGTGACGGTGACGACCTTGGAGATACCGAGGGTCCCAAGAGTGTGCTCGTCGGCACCTTGGAATTCGGCCGGGTAGTCGATGGACCCGACACCGACGATTACGCCTTGTCCCGGCATGAGTCGCGGCACGCTCTGGACGGTTCCGATGGTTCCCGGATTGGTGAGACTGATCGTGGCCCCTTGGAAATCGGACACCTGCAACTTGTTCTGCTTCACCTTGCGAACCAGCTCGTCGTAAGCCACGAGGAATTCGGCGAAATTCAGCGTGTCGGCATCGCGCAGCACCGGCACGACGAGCGTCCGCGATCCGTCGGACTTGGCCACGTCGACGGCGAGCCCGATGTTGACGTGTTCGTGCCGTACGACGCGGGGTTTTCCGTCGGCACCCTCGACATAGGAGCTGTTCATCACTGGTACCGCGTCGGCGATGGCCCGAACGATCGCGTAACCGATGAGGTGGGTGAACGAGACCTTGCTCAGACCGTGGCGTGACCGATATCCGTTGATCACCTGGCGATTGACTTCGAGCAATTTCGCGGGAACGTTGCGGAAACTCGTGGCCGTCGGCACCGACAGGCTGCGCTCCATGTTGGCGACGATCGCCACTCCGGCGCCACGTATCGGCTCACCTTCGGGTGCCGTCGGTGCCGGTTGCGGGGCCGGTGCACTCGGAACCGCCGGGGCTGCGCCGTTGCTCGACTCGGCGACGGCTGCCGGGGCGGGCGTGACGGCAGGAGCCGTGGACGCCACTTCGGCCTGCGTCTTGTAGTCGGAGAAGAATTCCTGCCAGGACTCTCCGACCGACGCCGGATCGCGCCGGAATTGTTCGAACATTTCGTCGACGAGCCAGCTGTTGGCGCCGAAATCCGTCGCCGAGTCAGGGGCTTTGGGGGCGATGTCGGTCACACTCTGAACTGTACCCCTCGAGTGCGAATCGACGATGGTGATCGGTCACATGTCGCCCGAATTCGGGCCGATTGCGATGGTCCGAGCCGACGAGTGACGGGTACATTCGGCTCATGATCCCCCGCACCTTGTTGGTTCTCCCCTTCTTCGCCCTCGCCGCCTGCGGCGGTGGCGGCGAGACCGTCGAGACCGTGGTTCCCGACGGCACAGACCTGGTCGTGAAGGCCGTCCCGACGATCCGCTGGGACTCCTCGTCGTACACCGCCCCAGCTGGCGAGATCGACGTGTTCCTCGCCAACGACGACAACGTGAAGCACAACCTCGTGGTGCTGCAGGACGACAAGGTGGTGGGCGACCTCGAACTCGAGGTCAACAAGAAGGGCGATACCGCTTCCGGCACGATCACGCTCGAAGCAGGCCAGTACTACATCTACTGCACCGTGCCCGGCCACGGCAGCATGAAGTCGACGCTCACTGTCTCGTAACAGTTCTCTCGAGCCCAGGCGCGACAGTGGCCGCCTCGCGGCGGCCACTGCACGATGAACTGAAGTCGTCGAAGGATCAGGCCTTCAGGAAGATCTCCGTCAAGATGTAGAGAACGACCCACAGACCGATCGCCGTGTAGATGGCGTTCTTGTGGCTCTCGAACGGCCAGAGCAACTTGTTGGTCGCCGCCGTTCCACCGATCTTGCCAAGAGCGAGCAATTCGAAGATTGCGCCGATCACGACGGCGATGATCACGAAGGTCCAGGACTTTCCGGCCGAATCTCCGTCGAAGAGCGGACCGAAGAAGTGCGACGCCCCGACCATGAAGAACAACATGCTGAGCGAGTAGATGGTGTTCATGCGGCTGGCGAGCAGAGCCTTGCGGCCGGCGCCGGCTGCGGCCGGATCGGCCTCACCGCCACCGAGGACGTTCACTGCGTTGGCCAGAACCACTCGCTGGGCGGGCCAGATGACCATCCAGACGTTGGCAGCCATGGTGATGCCGAACAGCATGCCGACGAGAATCGCCGAGTTGTGCGGAAGGCTGTAGGCCGAGTCCTCACTCATGAACCCCTGCATGTAGTTCTCGGTCACGCCGATGATGAGCAAACCGAGCACAAGCGTGGCCAGGGCCGCCCAGCGGAACCACCACAGAGCGCGGCGAGCGACCTTGTCGATGGCGATGTTGCGAGCCTTGCCCTCGTCACCGAAACCGGCGAAGGCCGGAACCTGCACGAAGTTGAAGTAGTACAAGAGACCGATCCAGGTGATACCGGCCAGGACGTGCAGCCAGCGCATAGCGAAGGCCAGTCCTTCTTGATTGAAAATTTCCATGTGATCCTCCTCACAGAGTTGCGGCACGAGTCGCGAACCCCTTCACCGTACCAATCAGGAACAGCGCGGTGGTGAAACGGTGATTCGACCGGCCCTCATGACCTGCCAGAAGCCGAGCGTCCACCACTAGTCTCACGACAGTGGCTCACGAGTTCATTTACACCTGCTACAAGCTGGCCCGCCACTACCCGCCCGACCGCACGGTGCTCGAGAACATCTCGTTGTCGTTCTACCCAGGCGCAAAGATCGGGGTCCTCGGAGCGAACGGTGCCGGAAAGTCGAGCTTGTTGCGCATCATGGCCGGCCTCGACGACGGTTTCACAGGCGAAGCCCGCCTGACCCCGGGATTCAGCGTCGGATATTTGGCCCAGGAACCTCAACTCGATCCGGCCAAGGACGTCCTCGGCAACGTGATGGACGGTGTCGGACCAGTTCGCGATCTCCTCGACCGATACAACGAGGTGATGGCGATGTGGGGAGACCCCGACGCCGATTACGAGAAGGTCGGAGCGCTACAGGCCGAACTCGAGGACAAGATCGCCGCCGCCGACGCCTGGAGTCTCGAGCGAAACGTCGAGATCGCCATGGACGCGCTGAGGTGTCCGCCGAACGATGCCGATGTCACCTCCCTCTCTGGTGGAGAACGACGTCGCGTCGCACTGTGCCGGTTGCTCCTCAGTCGACCCGATCTCCTTCTGCTCGACGAGCCCACCAACCACCTCGACGCCGAAAGCGTGCACTGGCTCGAACGATTCCTCCAGGAGTACGCCGGGACGGTGGTGGCCATCACCCACGACCGCTATTTCCTCGACAACGTCGCCAAGTGGATTCTCGAACTCGATCGCGGTCGCGGTATCCCCTTCGAAGGCAATTACTCCAGCTGGCTCGATCAGAAGCGGGATCGACTCGAGAAGGAAGAGAAGAGCAACGAGAACCGTCGACGGACTCTCGAGCGCGAACTCGAGTGGGTGCGAATGTCGCCCAAGGCCCGTCAAGCCAAGGGCAAGGCCCGACTGAGCGCTTACGAGAAGTTGCGGGCCGAAGCCGAAGCCGCCGATCGGGGCCCGTCGAAACTCGAAATCGCCATCCCGGCCGGCCAACGTCTAGGCGACACAGTGATCCAGGTCGAAGGTCTGAGCAAAGGCTTCGGCGACCGGCTCCTCATCGAGAACCTGTCGTTCTCGCTCCCGCCGGCTGGCATCGTCGGCATCGTCGGCCCGAACGGCGCCGGCAAGACCACGCTCTTTCGCATGCTCACCGGCCAAGAACCACCCGATGCCGGCACGATCAAGGTCGGCGACACCGTTCAGTTGTCGTACGTCGATCAGAGTCGCGACGCGCTCGATGCCGACAAGACGGTGTACGAAGAGATCACCGATGGCGTCGAACACATGAAGGTTGGAAACCGCGAGATCAACGGACGCGCGTACGTGGCGAGTTTCAACTTCAAAGGTAGTGACCAGCAGAAGAAGGTCGGAGACTTGTCTGGTGGCGAGCGCAACCGCGTTCATCTCGCCAAACTTCTGAAGTCAGGCGGAAACGTCTTGTTGCTCGACGAACCCACCAACGACCTCGACGTCGACACCTTGCGCGCCCTCGAAGACTCACTCGAGGCCTTCCCGGGCTGTGCGGTCGTCATCAGCCACGATCGCTGGTTCCTCGACCGCATCGCCACCCACGTTCTCGCCTTCGAAGGTGAGAGCCAAGTTCGTTGGTTCGAGGGAAATTTCAGCGAATACGAAGCGTGGAAGAAGAAGGAGCTCGGCGCGGCCGCCGACCAGCCCCATCGCATCAAGTACAAGCCCCTGGCTCGCTGAACATGAAGTCACCGCTCGTCACCGGCATCCGCATCGCCTCAGCGGTCGTGTTCGTGGCGTCGATCGTCGGCCTGATCGTGACGTCGATCAACGGAAACAACGAAGGTTGGGTCCTCACGATCGGCATGGTGAGTGCCGTGACGGCGATCCTCCTCATCGTCACCTCTGCCGTCGCATCCACACGACGTATCCCCGTGTTCGTGGATGCCGATGCCGAACTCGTCGAGATGCGCGTGAGAGAACTGGTCGATAGTGGAGCCGACGAACATCTCGTTCGCGAACTCGTGAAGCTGTCGGTCAAGTTGGGTCGAGGTTCGTGAGCACCTCTTCTTCTGGCGAATCCGACCAGCAGATCGCCACCCGGGTCGCCACCGAGGCCGGCGTGATGCTCGTCGCGTTGCGCGAGGACCTCGACGCTCGGGGCACCCATTACTGGGACATGAAGGACGAAGGCGACGTCGCCGGACATCGGTTCATCATCGACGCGCTCCGTCAGGCCCGACCTGACGACGTGATCCTCTCCGAAGAAGGCAACGACGATCGCCGCCGACTGTCGGCCGAGAGGGTCTGGATCGTCGATCCGATCGACGGAACGAGTGAATTCGCCGAACCGCCTAGGTGGGACTGGGCCGTGCACATCGCTCTCTGGGAGCGGGGCGAACTGACCGCCGGCGCGGTCGCTATGCCGTCGCTCGGCCGTACCTTCGCCGTCGATCCGCCCGAAGTCCTCCCGCCGTACGAGCGCGAACAACCGATCCTCGTGACCTCGCGCAATCGCAACACCTACGCGGCCGTCGCCGTTGCCCGGTCACTCGATTGCCTCGTGGGACGACTCGGATCGGCCGGTGCCAAGACGATGGCCGTCGTCATGGGTGAGGCCGACGTCTACGTACACGACGGCGGCATGTACCAATGGGACACCGCCGCCCCAGCCGCCGTGGCCGCTGCCGCTGGATTGCACGTCAGTCGAATCGACGGTTCACCACTCGTCTACAACCGACCCGACCTCTGGCTTCCCGACTTCCTGGTGTGCCGCCGCGAGATCGCCGACGCCACCCTGAGCGCTCTCACGGGAGGCTGACCACTGTCACGGTCGCCGTTGCTCCATCGACGGTGACCACCGCCCCGTCGGGAATTCGTTCGGTTGCGTCGGTCACGCTCACCACACACGGAATGCCGAGCTCACGACTCACGATCACGGCATGACTCACGAGCGCGCCCACGTTCACCACGACGGCACCGGCTGGCACGAAGAGTGGCGTCCACGCCGGATCGGTGATGGGCGCAATGAGAACCTCGCCAGGCTCGAGGGCGAACGGATCGGCGGGGTCGAGAACCACTCGGGCACGACCCGTATACGTACCCGGGGCTCCCGACATCCCGGTCAGGACGTCACCGGCTCGAACCGTTTCGGTCTCGACCGAACCCTTGCGCTTCCAGTGCGTCAGCGGTGGAGCGGAACCGTTCACGATGAAGGGAGGTTCGAGTTGGAACAGATCGAGGTATTGACGTTCACGTTGCGCCAAACGGGCTCGGAAATCATCGGGTGACGCAACGAACGCGTCGAGTTCGTCGGCGAGCAGCATGCATATCTCCGAGGACGTGTAGCCCGTTCGCGCCGCGAGGGCATGCGCGGCCATGCGCACCTCGTGCAGAACCTTGATGATGTTCGTTTTCGCGCGCTCGCGACCAGCCAGATGCAGATGCGCCGATCGCAGGGCCATGTCGAATTGAGCGAGCACCTCGGGCTGGCCAGCCAGCGCAGCCCTCACCTTGGCTTCGGCCGCCTCGCGAGCGCGCGTATTGCGGTCGTTGCGGATGGTGGGACTTTCGCCGTCAGGCGCGGCGCGCATGGCATCGATCAAGGCTTCGGCGAGCGCCGGCTTGGTCTCCCAGGTATGCGACCTGATGTCCCATTCGTTGGGTCCGCGACTTCCGAAATTCTCCACGAACGTCGCGAACCCGGATGCGTACTCGGTCGACGACTTGTCGAGCCGGGAGAGTTTCCACATCGCATTGCTCGGAGCCGCCGAGTCGACGTCACCAATACTCGTGATGAGCGTCAACACCAGACCGGGATCACCCAGTGCTTCGGCGATCGCTCCGAGGGCACCGGGTCCGATCGACGTGGCCGCCGTCATCAACAGGTGGTGTTCGAACATGCGGCGTAGTAGTGGCGTGAACGACGTCATTCGCGCCACGAGGGCCGCTTCATCGAGATCGGCGAGGTGTGGTCGCGAGGCACGAGCCGACGCCGCCAAGTCACGGTCCTCTCGAAGGATCGGCAAGTCGTCGGCCGTCATCACTCCCATCATCCAGGCGCCCAACTTTGCGGTGTTTCCCTCGCTCTCGTGCCACGGTTCGGGAACGTACGGCGGAACGTCGGGATGGGTGCCGAAATAGGTCGCGTCGATCAACTCAGGTCCGAGACCCGGACCGCGGACTCCGAACAGCCGCGCCATCGACGCATTGATGTAGAGGTATCCGCCAAAATTGCCGATGACTTCGGGTCGACGAGTGTCGATCTCGTCTTCGTCGCACGTTCCGGCCGCGATCTGGCTGTCGCGCCAACCCATGAGAATTCCCGGCTCCCAGGCCACGGTCCAGCACAAGGGGCTACACGGGTCGGGCAGAACCTCTCCGGCATTGGCCCGGGTGTACACCGGAAAACGCGGACTTGGATCCCAATCGGTGATCCAACGATCGACGGACATGGCTCCCCCTTCGTCATCGAGGCACCCCCGCGCCTCGGCGATGCCTGGACATTAGTCACCTGGCCGACCCTGCTTTCGATGCGACAGGGCGCAACACCCCCGGCAGACTCGGGTCGTGAGTATCTCCCCCGACACGCGCTCCTCCGATCTCACGTGGGGTGCTTTCACCGAGAACGGACCGTGGAACGTCGATCGCGCCGACCTCGCGTGGTCGAGTGGAATCGACGAACTCCGACGCCGAGCCCGTGCTGACGTCCCGATCCTCACGAAAGCCGGACGCATCCCGCCTGGTTCGCGCGTCGTCACCGTGGGTCGCCACATCGTGGGTGCTCTCGGCGGCTGGTACGTGGCCAAGAAGCGGGGGCGCTTCGCCGATCAGTCGGCGAGTCGCGCTGAGCTCTCCTTGCGTCTGAGACGAGCAGTCGAGACCCTCGGACCCACGTACATCAAATTGGGACAGATCATCTCGTCAGGTGAAGGGTTGTTCCCGTCCGAGCTGGTCGATCAATTCAAGCTGTGCCGCGACCGGGTACCCGCCGAACCGTTCTCCACCGTGCGACTGACTGTCGAGTCCGACTTGGGAGCGCGACTCGGGGACATATTCGAATGGTTCGACGAGACGCCACTTGCTGCCGCCTCGATCGCCCAGGTCCACGCGGCCCGCCTGCGCACCGGCGAAGACGTGGTCGTCAAGGTCCAACGGCCCGATGTGGCATCGCTCGTTCGTCGTGACCTCCGTGTCATGTCGTACATCGCTCCGCATCTCGTCGGGCGGATTCCCGTGGCCGCCCTCGCCAATCCTCCGGCACTCGTCGAACTCTTCGCCGAGACGATCGTCGAAGAACTCGACTTCCGACTCGAAGCGTCCAACATGATCGACGTCGCCGCCACGTTGCGCGATCTGGGCCAAGAGGGTTACGTCATCCCTCGTCCCCACCCACGTCTTGTCACTCGACGCGTTCTCGTCATGGAACGATTGTCGGGTTTCAACTTCGACGACGTCGTTGTTTTTTTGAGTGCTGCGGTGGCCACCGAGAACGTGATCCGAACCGGAATGATCGCGTTCATGGAAGGTGCCATGATCCACGGCATCTTCCATGGCGACCTACACGGTGGCAACCTTTTCGTGCTGCCTGACGGCCGAACGGCACTACTCGACTTCGGAATCGTGGCCCGGCTATCGCACGAACGTCGACTGGCGTTCCTACGTCTCATGCTGAGCGCGACCACCAATGACATGACCGGGCAGATGGCTGCACTTCGCGACCTTGGCGCACTACCTCCCGACACCGATCTGGCGGCAGTCATCTCCGATCTACGACTCGATCAGGCCACCATCGATCCCACCTCACTCACGGGTGAGGAGATGGTCGCCGAGGTACAACGCGTGGTGAAGGCCCTTCTTGGGTACGGCGCCAGACTTCCGAAAGAACTCATGCTCTACGTCAAGAACATGGTGTTCCTCGACGGTGCCATCTCGCGACTCGCACCCGAACTCGACATTCTCGGTGAGGTCGCCAACATCTCCATGCTCTTCGCACAGCGGCATGGTGAACGCCTTGGTCGCGAGTTGGGGGTCGATCCCAACGCGGTCGAGTTCGACATGACCGGAGTCAAGGCCAGTCTCGGACTCGAGGACGACGTCAACCGCATCACGTATCGTGAACTCCAAGCCCGCCGCGACTTGATCCAAAAGCGCATGCGCGAACACGTCGGTCGCTGAGCGACGACGGACGACGTGAACTGTGGGTGGGGCGACCACTAGGGTCGCTTCGTCATGCGACTCGTCATCGCTCGTTGCACCGTGCAGTACCAGGGTCGACTCGACGCCCAGTTGCCCGAGGCCAACCGACTCATCATGATCAAAGCCGACGGCTGCGTCGCGATCCACAGTGATGGAGGCGCCTACAAGCCTCTCAATTGGATGAATGCCCCCAACACCATCGTCGACGACGGTGACACGTGGACGGTCAGCAATCCGAAGGGCGAGATCCTCGTGATCTCTTTCCACGAGATCTTCCACGACTCCGACCACGAGCTCGGCGAGGATCCCGGGCTCGTGAAGGACGGTGTCGAGTCACATCTACAGGAGCTCCTCGCCGCCCTCCCGGACGCAATCGTGCCCGGACTGTCACTCGTGAGGCGCGAATGGCCCACATCGATCGGTCCGGTCGACCTCATGTGCCGCGACGAGAACGGCCATTACGTCGCGATCGAGATCAAACGGCGGGGCGAGATCGACGGGGTCGAGCAACTCGCTCGCTACCTCGAGGTGCTCCGACCCGACACGACTCTCACAAATTTGCGCGGCATCTTCGTGGCCCAGGTGATCAAACCGCAGGCGCGCACCATCGCCGAAGCCCGAGGGATCGCGTGTGTCGAGGTCGACTACGACGATCTGCGCGGCCGGCGCCCCGAAGAACTCAGGCTGTTCTGATGTTCAAGAGAAGCGCACCAAGCCCTGGTCGATGACAGCCTTGTCACCGACCGAGGTGGTGAACACGGCTTCGCCGGCCGAGGTGCGCCAGATCCGAACCGTGAGGGCGTCTCCGGGCATCACCGGCGACGAGAATCGCCCTTCGATGTGGTGGAAGCGACTCACGTCATCGTCACACAACGCCTTCAACAATGCACGGCCGGTGAACCCGTAGGTGCACAGACCATGGAGGATCGGCCGGTCGAAACCACCGAGAGCAGCGAACGACGGATCGGTGTGCAGCGGGTTGCGATCGCCCGATAGGCGATAGACGAAGGCCTGATCGGGTGAGGTCTGCATGGCGATTTCGTGATCGGGAGCCGATGCCGGGGGTTCGTTCTGCGGACCCGACGGTCCCCGATCGCCACCCCAGCCACCTTCACCGCGGATGAACACCGACGAACGAGTCGTGAAGAGCGGCTCGCCGTCGGCCGTCTTGACCTCGGACTCGGTCACGACCACCGCGGCTTTGCCCTTGTCGTACATCGCGACGACCTTGTCCTGGGTGGTGGCATTGGCATCGACCGGAATCGGGCGATGCAACGTGACGGCCTGCGATCCGTGGACGAGCATCGCCCAGTTGAACGTTCCGATCTCACCCATCGCACTCTTGCCTGGTGACGCGGTGCCCGAACCGGCCACTACGGCGAACGTGGGGAACACGACTTGATCGACACCTGAGGTGTTCTCGGTGGTGAACGCGAGGTCGGCCGATCCGGCTCCGATTCCGACTGCGTACAGGAGCGCATCCTTGGAATTCCACGAAATCGTGCGAACGTCTCCGGTGGCTCCGACGGCATCTGGGTTCAACGGCATGTCACTGTCTCCTTCGTTGATGACTGACTTAGGTGGGTGAACATCACTTGGGCTGCGGCCAACCGCCAGGTTCGCCATTCATTCCCGAGTTCTTGCGGGCTTGACCGACGAGATCGGCGACGATCGGCCCCAGCACGGTCGGATCGTCGACGGGCGCAGTGCGCGGTCCCCGCACCCAGCCCTCGGCGACGGCGAGAACATCGCCACTCGCCTCGAAAACTCGGCCGGTGACACCTTTGGCCTCGGCGGAGGCCAACCACGTGACGATGGGAGCGATCCAGCGCGGCGAGCGTCGTTCGCGATCTTCATCGGTTTCGGGTGCCGGTCCGAGTCCTTCGGTCATCCGGGTGAGCGCCACCGGAGCGACGGCGTTCACGGTGACGCCATAGCGCGCCATCTCGAGTGCGGCGATGTTGGTGAAAGCGGCGATCCCTGCCTTGGCGGCGCCGTAGTTCGTCTGGCCAGGATTGCCGTAGATGCCCGACACCGATGTGGTGTTGATGATGCGACCGTCGACTGGTTCACCGGCTTTCGACCGTTCACGCCAGTACGAACAGGCGAAACGACTCGGTGCGAACGTTCCCTTCAGGTGAACGTTGATGACGGCGTCCCATTCTTCTTCGGCCATCGAAAAGAGCATGCGATCACGCAGGATCCCGGCGTTGTTGACGACGACGTGCAGATCGCCAAAAGTGTCGACAGCTGTCTGGATGAGTCGTTCGGCACCGGCCCAGTCGCTCACGCTGTCGCCGTTCGCGACCGCCTCGCCACCCATGGCCTTGATCTCCTCCACCACTTGCTGGGCCGGGGACATGTCGCCGCCGGATCCGTCGACTCCACCACCGAGATCGTTGACGACGACTTTGGCGCCTTGTGAAGCAAGGCTCAGAGCATGTTCTCGGCCGATTCCTCGCCCGGCTCCGGTCACAATCGCCACTCGCCCTTCGCACAGTCGCGCCATTTCGCATCCTCTCGACTCGACGGGAACCTCACCCCGTGTGACTTGCGTGGTGTCGATCATAGGAAGTGGGCCCGAGTCGAGCACCAGTCGAAGAGCTCTCGTAGCCTCACGACGTGCCCGCGACTGGATCTTCCCCGAGTGATGTCCTGATCGTCGGGGCCGGACCAGCCGGAACGGCCGCCGCCATCACGGCAGCGGAAGCCGGCCTCTCTGTCACCCTCGTCGACAAAGCCCGTTTTCCACGCGACAAGTGTTGCGGTGACGGTTTGACGACCCTCGCGCTTCGACACCTCGACGACCTCGGACTCGACCCCTCCACGATCACGAATTGGTTCGACGTGGACGGTGCCTGGCTCCGATCCCCATCGGGTCGGGAAGTCTTCGTTCCACTTCCTTCCGACGGTCGCTTCGCGGCCGTGGTGCCAAGACTCGACCTCGACGACGCACTCGTGCAACGCGCACGTTCGGTCGGAGTCGACGTGGTCGAAGGTTTGTCCTTCGTCGACCTCGAGCAACACGTGAGCGGTGTAGCCGTCACCTTCGATGACGGATCCACGCGAGACGCGCGATGGCTCGTCGCCGCCGACGGGATGTGGAGCCCGATTCGTCGATCGCTCGGCATGTCTCCAGGGGGCTACTTGGGCGAGTGGCACGCGTTCCGCCAATACGTCAGCAACGTGTCCGGAAGCGCGGCCTCACGTCTTCACGTGTGGTTCGATCGAGATCTCCTCCCCGGTTACGCCTGGAGCTTCCCATTGCCCGGAAATCGAGCCAATGTGGGCTTCGGAATTCTTCGTGACGGCACTCGTAGTGGCAAGGACATGAAGCGAACCTGGGACGATCTGCTGCAGAGACATCACCTGACCGAAGCTCTCGGCCCTGACGCTGTCTTCGAAGGACGTCACACGGCGTGGCCGATTCCGGCCCGAATAGATCAGGCGACCACCGGAGTGGGCCGCGTGCTCGTGGTCGGTGACGCAGCAATGGCTACCGACGCCCTCACCGGAGAAGGCATCGGACAGGCCTTGCTCACCGGTGTGGAAGCGGCCCGAGCGATCGCAACCGGTGATGAACCGATCGAAGTGCGCCGCCGTTATCGGTCGGCAGTCGACCACCACCTCGCGGCCGACCATCGCATGTCGTTACGGCTCTCGAAAGTCTTGGCCCATGAGTCCGGAGCCCGAGGAGCCATCGCAATCCTCGATCACGCCGGCAACTGGGGGCGGCGTCATTTCGCCCGGTGGATGTTCGAGGACGAACCGCGTGCCATCGCCCTCACTCCGAAGCGTTGGCATCGTCGCCTTTTCCGGCGTCCCGGGGCCTACCAAGTACCGTTCGGTACATGAAGACTCGCCTCACCGAACTCCTCGACATCGAATATCCCGTGATGCTCGCCGGCATGGGAGGGGTTTCGTACTCCGATCTCGTGGCTGCAGTGAGCGAGGCCGGTGGAATCGGGACCTTCGGTGCCGCACCCATGCGTCCCGGCCAACTCGACGAGGAGATCGCACGGGTGCACACTCTCACCTCGAAACCATTCGGCGTCGATCTCCTCACCGCCATTCCCGGTCAACTCGAACGCGACGTCGAGAGCGTGATCCGTGGCGGGGCGAGAATTTTCGTCGCCGGTCTCGGCGTCCCTCGAGAGATCGTCGACGTACTCCATCGCAACAACGTCCTCGTGGGATCTATGTGCGGAAAGGTGCGTCATGCGGAGGCCGCCGTCGCGAGTGGCTGTGACTTCGTGGTGGCACAGGGAACAGAAGGCGGTGGACATACCGGCACCGTCGCCACGATGGCTCTCGTTCCTCAGGTGGTCGACGCCGTCGGCGATCAAGTTCCGGTCGTCGCTGCCGGAGGGCTGTTCGACGGTCGCGGTCTGGCGGCGTCCATCGCCCTCGGCGCCGACGGTGTCTGGATGGGAACTCGATTCATCGCCACCCCCGAGGCGCATGCACCGAACGCCTACAAGGACACGCTCACTCGCATCGCCGAGGACGAGACTGTGATCTCACGCGCCTACACCGGCAAGACCTGTCGAGTGGTTCGAACCGAATGGACCGACCACTTCGAGAAGAACCCCGACGAGCTGAAGAAGTTTCCCGAGCAAGCATTCGCTTCGGCGCAAGCCGGGGCCAATCACATGGGGTACCCGCCCGAGACCGACGTCGACGTGAAGAAGGAGTTCATGCCGTGCGGACAAGGAGTGGGAGCCATCCACGAACTCACTCCCGCCGGCGACCTCGTTCGTCAGATCGTGAGGGAGGCCGAGATGGTGATCGACGCAATGAGCCGAGTGCGTCACTGAGGAAACAAACGTCATGACGACACTCGAACCCGACCAACTCGTCGCCAATCACGTTGCGGGCGCATGGCACGATGACGTTCTGCCCGAGATCTGCGACTACATCGCGATCCCCAACGTCTCAAAGGCCTACGAACCCGACTGGAAGTCGCTCGGACACATGGATCGAGCTGTCGAACACATCCGCCGTTGGTGTGCCGCACGCGAGATCGCCGGCCTGACGATCGACGTCGTCGAGCTCGCCGGCCTCACACCTCTGCTCGTCATGGAAATTCCTCCGTTCGGAGCCGGTTCTCGCCATGGTGAGGACGACACCGTCCTCTTGTACGGCCATCTCGACAAGCAGCCCGAGATGGAAGGTTGGCGCGAGGGGCTCGGCCCCTGGACGCCGGTCATCGAGGGAGACCGGCTGTACGGGCGCGGAGGTGCCGACGACGGCTACTCGGCGTATGCCTCACTTCTTGCCGTGGAAGCCGCCCAACGCGCCGGATGGTCGCATGGCCGGCTCGTGATCCTGATCGAAGCGAGCGAAGAGAGCGGCAGTCCTGATCTACCGGCCTATCTCGATCATCTCGGCGAACGCATCGGGTCACCGAGTCTCGTGATCTGCCTCGACTCCGGGTGCCTCGATGACAACCGCCTGTGGGTCACCACGTCACTGCGCGGCCTGGTGTCAGCCACCTTGCGCGTCGACATTCTCACGGAGGGCGTGCACAGCGGCGAGGCAAGCGGCATCGTCCCGAGTTCGTTCCGTATCCTGCGCTCGCTACTCGATCGCCTCGAGGACGCAACCACCGGTCGAGTGCTCATCGACGACATGCACGTCGAGATACCTGCCGACCGCCGCCGCGAAGCCGAACAGACGAGCGCCGAATTCCCTGATCCATTGTCGAGCCACTATCCCTTCGTCGACGATGCCCGTCCGACGGTCGACGACCCTGTCGAGCAAATCCTCGCCCACACGTGGCGGCCCACTTTGTCGTACGTCGGAGCCGACGGCCTTCCTTCGGTCGCGCGCGGTGGGAACGTTCTCCGTCCGTACACATCGCTTTCGTTGTCGTTCCGACTGCCTCCGACCTGCGACCCCGATCGCGCCTTGGTCGCGTTGCGAAATGCCCTCACCGCCGACGTGCCCTATCAAGCGCGGGTAACCATCTCGAACGCCCATGGCGCTCCGGGATGGAACGCCCCCACCTTCGAACCCTGGCTCGTCGAAGCCCTCGAGAACGCCTCGAATGCCGCCTTCGGCGCGTCGTGGCGAGCCTTCGGTGAAGGGGGAACGATTCCGTTCATGGGGATGCTCGGCGAGAAGTTCCCGCAGGCCCAATTCGTGATCACCGGCGTTCTCGGACCCGGGTCGAATGCTCACGGCCCGAACGAATTCCTCCACATTCCCACCGGAAGAAAAGTCACGATCGCCATGGCCCATATCTTGCGCGATCACGCTCATCGCTGACACCAGCGCATAGCGTTCGCTCCGCTATGTGGACGATGTTGCGACGAAACGCCGACCTACGTCGCATGTTCGTGGCCCAGGTCATCTCGTACATGGGTGACTGGTTCAGTTTCGTGGCACTTCTCGGCCTCGTGAAGGATCTCACCGATTCGAACTTTCTGGTGTCGATGGTGATGGTGACGTTCTCACTACCGTCATTCCTCGCATCCCCCTTCGCCGGCCCGATCGCTGACCGTTTCGATCGTCGTCGCATCCTTGTCGTCGTGAGTTGCATACAAGCAGTGGCCGCTCTCGGATTGTTGGGCGTTGGAGCCGACACTGTGTGGTTGGCTTTCATCCTTCAGAGTTCGATCTCGGGTCTCGCCGCAGTCGTCGGGCCAGCGAGTCAGGCGTCGATTCCCAACCTGGCTCGTGACCCCGACGAGCTGAACCGAGCCAACGCCCTTCTCGGTTCGACGTGGGGAATCATGCTCGCCATCGGCGCGGCCATCGGAGGATTCTTCGCGGCGATCTTCGGGCGCGATGCATCATTCGTCGCCAATGCCGTGTCGTTCGCCGCGTCAGCTTGGGTCTTTTCACGAATCAGAACTCCCTTACAGGCACCCAGACAGCCCACTTCTCGGCGAATGAGACCTTTGGCCGACATGGGTGAAGCTCTCGGACACGCCCGGCAGGATCCAGTCCTGCTCGCCCTGATCCTCTCGAAGACATCGT
>Ga0075480_10000689_pt1 | contig 20368 bp, 22 predicted proteins | sample DEB08_DNA_7_FD_81590 | JGI IMG/M metagenome (GOLD analysis project Ga0075480, IMG submission 81590) | Aqueous microbial communities from the Delaware River and Bay under freshwater to marine salinity gradient to study organic matter... | ecosystem: Environmental > Aquatic > Marine > Coastal ... | reverse complement strand
TGCGACCAACTGCCATCTCTACTCCTTAACACGGGGATCCTGTCCCTCCAACCACCTTACATTGCGGGTTGACCACAGTTCGTCCTGCTACGGATTTGGTCGATCCTTTGCAGCATTAATAGTATTTATCGTTTGTAAAGAAAAGAGTAGACTTAGCCGTAAATAAGGCTTTGAATTAGACTTTCGTCTTCCATATCTGCTATACTGACGTTTTCAAACTCACCAGCTGATGTTATCCAATCAGTTCCGTTCCAAGATTCCATTTCCCCGTTATCTGTGTTTATTCTAGTAAATCCTATTTCCGGACTACTTGGACGTTCTAGCTCAGTACCAGGAGGCATTAGAATAGCGCCTGGCCCTGCAAACTGCCAATATCCGTCATCACTGTTTGAAAGTAGTAAAACTTCGTCTGGCACTGTGTTTAGTATGCTGTTACCGCTAATTGTAATTCCTTCTATAACTACATCTCCGTTGCCGTCGGGGCGTAATTCTAGATCACTGTTGCTTATATTTGTTTGAATTGTGTTATTTTCAAGATTAATATCTTCGACTTGCAAACTGTGAAGGTTAACACCGTCACTGTCAAAACTTCCTAATAGTGCATTGTTTACTTTTAGAAGAAGTGTGTTGTTTGTTGGATGAGCTGTTACATTTGTTTTTAGATCATCTGAATATACGCCTCCTAAAGCAACACTTGAATTAACATAAAGTTCAAATACATTACTAGTCGTGTTGAATCTTATGTCTCCTTGATTTTGACTACGTTCTGCACTTGTGCCTCTAGGAAGTAAAATTGCACCAGTACCGTTTATTGTAAGATCTTGTGTGACATTTAAAACTATATCATTCGTATCAGAAAATAAAGTATTTTCTTTAATTTTTATGTCATCAAAGGTTACATTTCCTGTTCCTGCATATCTTAATTCTATATCGCTGTTGCTGTCTACAGTTTCAATTACATTATCATAAATTTTTAAATTTCCTGTGTCAAAATCTGCGGCAGTATTTTGTAAATTTAAATCTCCACTTGTAGTAGTACCTAACACAGTAATATTATTGTCTATGTTTAGATTTGTAGGTATTTGGATATTTCCTGTACCAGATGCTCTTATATCTAAATCATCGTTATTGCTCTGTGTTTCAATTGCATTTCCTGTTATATTAATTTTTTCTAGTTTTGCTTTATTAATTTGTAGATTTTGACCAATCACTAAATTTCCATCAACAACAAAATCGTCACTTATTGAATAGTCGCCTGTAAGTGTTACGTTACCTGTGATGTTTGTATTTTTTATTGTACTAGTTCCGGATACAGATGCATTGCCATCTATTTGAACATCATTATTTGGAATATAAACTCTGCCCGTTCCATTAGCAAGAATTTCTAAGTTACTATTGGATATGTTAGTAGTTATAGTTGTGTCAACAAATCTCACATCACCAATGTTTGCTTCACTAAAATAACCTTCAAGCCATCTTAAATTATCACTACCTATATTATAATATCCTGTTTGTCCTGGAAGCACATCACTGTTAATATCTGCATTAAAATCTATAGTGTCAACACCAAATGTATCTCCAAATGTAATAAGTTCACGACCAATACTGAGATTACCTGTCATTGTTAGATTCTTTTTGAAAGATACATCGTTATTGAAAACTATATTATTAGTGCTATGACTGTCTAAATTAATTGCTCCAGCAAGTGATTCGATAGTGTTTCCGCTAAACCTAAAATTACCTACATCTATAAGTGTAGGACGAATTATAGTTTCGCCACCGTCACTGGTAATTGTTAAACTTGAAAGATTATTAAATTCTGCAGCACTTAGTTCTAAACTAGTTTGTCCAGTATCAAAGTCAATAAAGAATTCATCACCAATTCTAAAATCGCCGCCGTGATCTTGTGATACATGATAAATTTTACCGCTGTTAAGTTCTACGGTTTCTTGAGTTTGAATAGCTCTACTAGGATCATTATCAACAAATTTTCCTGCACCTATGTAAGCAAAGTTGTGTGCGATTAGATACATAATACAGTCATTACCGTCTGCTACTGCACCGTAGTTACCATACACGTTTGCAGAACCTATTGAGCGTATTTCTGCACCGTATTGTATTGTAGATCCGTCTGTGCTTAGATGTCCTGTCGCACCGTTCTTTGCATACAATCCTCTATTTGCAAAATATGTGAACGAGTTAAGCCATTCTACTCTTACACCATTGGTCATTGTAATTGCATCTACACCAGGAGTGATAAATGTAGCACTGTGAAATAGCATACTTGCTTCATTGCTTGCACTCAATACGTCAGCACCATCTATTAATGCTCCTTTACCTGCGTCACCGCTTGCAAATCCTCTAGGATCACTTGCACTTGTAGTGGTGCCTTGAGTTATTACTGTAACATTTTGTATGTAAGGTGAACGAGTAGAAATTACCGTGTTTGGAGCAAAGCGGAAAGCATAACCTGTATCACTTCCACTGTCATAATAAAAATCTTTTATAGTAAGATTCATAATAGTGCTTTCACCATTTAGGTGAAAAACATCTTCACTTTGATAAGCACTTTCAGGACGAATAATTGTGTTTCTAAAATCTTCACCTTTGATAGTTACATTACTAGGCACAACTAGAGGAGTTTCTTCTTCGTATCCTCCTGGCATAACGTGTATTGTGATAGGCCCGCCTGTACTAGCATCTGCGGCATCTAAAGCACGTTTAAGTGTTTTGAAAGGACCATTAGGATGATCGCCAACATTTGTATCGTCACCGTTTTGTGCTACCCAAAAAATATTTCCTTGCTTACGATTTAAAGGGGCAATACTGCTTACATCAATTGTTCCTGATACAATATTGCTACCATTCAATAAACCCGACACCATAGTTGACCATCTTTTTGTTGGGCTACCTAAACTGTAGGTGTTAGTAGTGTCGGGAATCAATGAACTGTTTACATCAGCATTAAAAACAATATTATCTTCAGCACCATCACCAAATGTCAAACTACCGTCTGCTGTGATGTTACCTGTCGCGTGAATATTACCTGTAACATTTACATTGCCAAAAGATTCTACAGTACCCGTGCCATTGGGATCAAATTGCATGTTTGTATTACCCGAATTTGTTCCTATGGTATTATCTGTTGCGTAAAATTGTTCAGTTTCTAAATTGGATAATACTATTGCACTAGATGCATTTAAAAATATATTACCGCTGTTTATATCTATATTATTACTTGAAATTGTAAAATTTGCAATGTTGCTTGATGTAGTTGAAATATAGTTTGTGCTTCGGGTATCACCTTCTATATTCAGTTCAACTAGTGGTGCATTCCTATTGATGCCGATTTTACCAGTGTTTACATCTATATAAAGTAATTGTGTTTGGTCAAGAGTATTTCTAAACGCAAGGTCAATGCCATTACGCTCTAGATTTGCTGTTAATAAAGGACCGGATATTCTACCTACTTGTGCCACTTAATAATCTCCTGACACAGTATTTATTGCTTTATTTGTCGAAGTTATGTAGTACTGTGATTGGTTTGTCAAGATCAGGTGCAGAAGTAAATTGCAAATACCAACCTGGTAAATATGGTCCTGTACTTGAACCGGCTCTGAATATTTCACCACTGTTTGGTACGTAATTTGAAGTATTACCGCCACTTGTATCAACACCTACTTCTATTTGATTAGGTGCAGGAATGCTTACAATAGTGTGGCTACCTGGTGAACTAGAATCGTCAGTGTTTAGATTTTCAAGTGCATCATCAATAGTGCTTTCAACTTCAGTAATGTAAATTAAATCGTCTGTTGTATAACCATGATTGGTTGCTGTTTGTATTACAGTTGTTGCACCTGTACTTACAACAGTTGATATTGTGTTTTGATTTCCAGGATTTTGTACAAGAGAATAGTTTGTTCCGGAAATTTGAAATACGTTTTCCACAAACACTAGGATATTTTCTGCAGAAGTTGGAACTGGATAAAAAGGATCTCCGCTTGCTAGCGGACCAAAAATAGTTTCGTTAGCATCACCGCTGCCTAAGTTTTGCTGTGTAATCGCTGCACTAGTTGAAGGGGCGGCAATTCTTACACCGTACCAAGCACCTGCTTCGTAGATTTCAAATCTATTGTCAGTAGTATTGTATCTAAGATGTCCGTTGTTGGGAGATGAAGGTCTTTGTGCTGTAGTGCCTTTTGGAACCAGCATGGTATTTGTACTATCAACAATTACTTGATCATTGACATCATACTTTACGCCTTTACCGTAAATGTTTCTTAGATTTGTATTTTGAGCTTTTAATAATCTCATTAGACTTCCAAATAACTAACAGTTGTCGCTAAATCAGAGTTACCAACGAAAGATAGCATATCTCCTGCTTCAAGGATTACTTTTTCACTATCAAATGTAAAAGTTTCTCCAGCAGGTAAATCTAAATTATTGACAACTCTAGTAACATTATCATCTAATGTACCCGGTGTTCCACTTGTATTAGCAATCAAATGTATGTCAAAAGCCTGTGATCCGCTACTACTATTATTACAAACTAGTATGTTAGTAATTGCATATCTTTTACCTGAAGGCACTACTACAACATTGTCTTGACTTCCTGTTAATCTTTTGTTTACTATTGCCATTTCTTTTCCTTAAAAAATCATTCCATACAGCAATGATCTATTATTACTTATTATTTCGTCTCTGGTATTGCTACTATTTACAAAAAATAATCCTGTGCCGCCAGTGTCTTCGGCTTTTGCATAAATTTTTAATCCATTAGTTGGAGCAAGAGGGTTTATTAATGCATCATCAACTCCTGGAGTTGTTGTTATAAGCAAATTGTCATTTATTTTTACACTACCTGTTCCAGGCGCTTCTAATACTAAATCTTCATTACTTGCTATAGAGCTTATTCTGCTACCGTCTATTCTAATAGTTTGCACATCAAATCTGTTATCATAAAAAGTACCAACTACTTGTCCGTCAACACCAATTTTTACAACACTTTGATCACCAGTTACTTCAAAATCTCTAGTTTCAACAAATGTTTTACTGCTAGTTCCTTCTTCAATACGATCTTGTAGTGCAGTTGCAGTAGCATATGCAACATAATCAACTAGAGCCTTTGTATTTGGAATGTTGTCATCGTCTACAACAACTCCGCCACCACTGTCTGTGATATTTCCGCCACTGTATGTAAAAATTCCTTCTTCGTAATCTGTGCTGTTTGTAACACTGATTACATTATTACCTGTGTCGATGAATAGACTGCTGTTTGATTTTATTCCGTCTACAACTAGTGTAGTTTTATCTCCAGCACCTGTAAAAAATTTAAAGCCACCAGTTCCTGTATCACCACCAATTTCCCAACTAACACTGTCGTCAAACACAAATAGTGCATTTGCTTCTGAACCTCTGTCAATTTCAATACCTGATTGATAATTTTTTGATGCACTTATTCCTGCACCTAGTTGTCCATTGTTTAGTGTAAGTATGTTATCATTGATAAGTGTATCATTTGATTCAACTGTAGTAGTTGTTCCTTCAACTTCTAAACTACCCCTGATAACCACAGTTCCAGCAGGTAAGCCGCTGACTGTTGCTCCTCGAGCTGTATCAAGAATTATTTCTCCGCCCGATTCAACTTTTACTGTGTAGTTTCCGTTTTCAACACTTAGTACTTTTGACATCTACAATTCCTTTTAATGTAGGGGCATTACACCCCTACATTTTTAATATTTACTGCTTTGGTAAGTTTACACTTAGTACTGCATTAGGTACATTTGCGTTTTCACCGTCGCTGTTGTCAATACCAATTCCGTAAATTACGTTGTCGGCGTTAGCAACAGTTGCGCCACCTGCAGAACCTTCAATTTGTACAGTTCTGTTTCTCAATTTAGAAACTTGATACACAGTTGAATCTGAACCAGTTGCATCAATTCTAAATGAAGCAGTTGGCATACTTGCATTACCTGCTGTTGTTAGTGTGCAAATTGTGTCACTTGCCGCTGCACCAGGAGCTGGTGAAAAAACGCCAGTTGCTTCAGAATCAAGTCTGATCATAAACTTAGCATCTCCAACTTGCTTTACAATATGTGCTGCTGTTGTTGCTTCTGAACCAGACAAATTATGTCTACTTACTGCAATACGGCCTGTACCGTATCCAATTTTATCTTTGTTAATAGGTCTTCCCATTTGTTTTCTCCTTTTTTAAGAGCCTGATACGGGTTCTATCCGCTACGCAGTTGGTTTTCTGCATAAGTCCGCCTTGCGGCACACTATCTGACATATGTATTTATCAAGAAGTTAAATTTAATTTTTGTAATGGACTTTTATTTGTTTGCTAAAAGTGTCGTGATCACTCTGACTGTATTGTGTTAAACTATAGTTATGTGGTAAATCTTTGATAGGTAATCCTATACCCAACAATAAATTTACTCTGTTATCTTTGTTTATATCAAAAGAGTTTTGCAAAAATTCATTTAATCCTTCGCCATCAAAACATTTACAAAATCCAGTCTTATATCCATAAGAATTAGCAGCTAGTGCCGTTGCACCTGAAGAAATTCCTATACCTAAATTAACATCATCCATAAAAACATCAAACGGTGTGTTTTTATTCCAGGCTTTGTATTTTGTTAACCATATAAAAAGCACTTGAGATGCTACTTGAGGATTAGGATAAATGTTTTTTTCAATATTTTTTAAATGCGTAGAGTCTTGTGTATTGTAGCAATATTTAAATATTTCTTTATTATATTCTATGTCTTTGCTTACAATTAAATCATATGTCGGTATGTTTTGTTTTGTTGGCATTGTGGTGCAAATTTCAACTAAATCATTTATATCTTGTTCTTTAACAACAAGTGTTTCGTCCCAGTTTCTTTGACAATGTTCTGCACTATGAGCTGATTTGATTAAGTTTAACATACTATATTTATTAATGATTGTTTAGCCACAAAAAAAGGGCGACATAAATGCCGCCCTTTCTAGTTTTATAATTGCTAATCTTAGCTGAAGCTTAGGTTTGCAGCTGTTACTTCTACTTTTTCTAAGTAGTCAGCAGCATTACCAAGCGATGAAGCTGTGTTTGAAAGCTCAACATAACCATAACGTGTCATAAATGATACGACTGGTTCGAATGTTGATGGATCCAGCACAACACCACTGCTCATTAATGGAATGTATGGGCAGTAGAATGCAGCAGCATCTGATTCGCTTGAACCTTTGTAGCCAACTAGTACATCGTCATCAGCAGCATATGTGTTAACATATACTCTCATTGCGTTGTTAAGTGTACCAACAAACTTAGTGTTTGTAGGTGCTTCGAACGCACCTTCAGTTGTTCTTGCGAACGCTGAAGTTGTTGCTGATTGTAGTACAGTTAAGATTGCAGGAGATACAACAGCCCAGTTACCTGCGCCTCTTCTTGTTCTCTGTGCAATTCTGTTTGCAGCTCTGTTAACTAGAACAGCCAATGCAGCGTGTTCGTCACCAACAAATGTTGCAGTACCACTTACAGCAGCCTGATCAAATGTATCAGTTCCTGTTCCTGCTAATGTAGATAATGAACCTAGGATCTCTTGATCAATTTCAGCAGTAATTTCTTGTGCTAAAGCAGCCATAATTTCTGCTTCAACATCGATACCATGCTGTGATTGAGCGTCCTGAGCAGATTCAAAAGTCCAGCGAGCTGATAGCTTTCTGGTCTTTGCTTCTACAGTTTGCTTTAAGATTTGGATGCTTAGTCTGTTACCAGCTGCACCTTCAAGCGCCGCTGTTGAATCTGCTTTTGCAGTCGTAGCGTTACCTGAATATGCTTCAGCAATCTTAAATGGTGAAAGTGCTTCTTCACCAGCTACAGCACCGGCTGCGCCTGCGCCTGCTGTGTCTGAGTAGCGTACTCTCAATGTGTGGATTTGACCCACTGGACCTGTCATAGGCTGTACACCAACGATCTCGTTTGCGATCACTGTTGGCATTACACGTCTAATAACGGGTAGGATAACTCTGTTAAGAGTTGCAACATTACCGGCAGAAGTTGCACCAGCTGTAGCAGTCTCTGCCAAATACGATCTTGTATTTTCTAGAGTGGTTGCCATCACCTGTTTCTTTGTGCCTGAAAGGCCTTCAAGAAGTGCAGTTTTTGTATCCTGCCAGCGACTTTCTAATAGTTCTGACATTTTGGTTTCTCCTTAATTTAATCCCGCAAGTCTACGTAAATCAATTACGTTACTATCACTTGCTTTGTCACTAACGTTAGTTTCTTCTCTATTGCCTGTTACTTCTTTGCCTTCTGTCATTATTGCCTTCTTAGCTGGAGTTTTACCGTCGATTACTGCCGGTAGGTATTTGTCAAACGCCGATTGCAACTTAGGTGTTTGAACGCTTTCCAGTAAATCAATCATAATCTCTTTCTGACCTTTTGATAAAGGAGCAGTAAGTTCATTAATTGTATCTTTTCTTTGAGCCGCATCTGAAATCTTACGAATTTCTTCGTCTTTGCTTTCAGCTAGTTTTTGCTTTTCTGCAACAGCAACTTTTGCTTCCGCAAGTTGCTTATCTTTTAGCTCAACTACCTTCAGTAACTTAGAAGTTTCTGATTTTTCATTTAGATAGCTGTTGCTATATTCTGCTGCAAATGCTTCAAACAATTTGCGACCAAAGTCATTTTTACGTGCTGCTTCAATGTCTTCTTTTAGCTGACCAATTTCTCTGTTAAGAACTTTATCAGTTATAGAAGCTACTTTTTCAGCACTCTTTTCAACAAACTGTGTTTTCAACTTGTTGAAGTGTGACTTTGCTTCACGTACTAAACGTACTTTAGTTTCAGCAAGGTCTTTTTTGTCTTCGTTGAATTCTGCAATTTCTTTTGCAAGTGATTCTACAACAAAATCTTCAAGCATCTTGAACTTATTAGCCATTGATTTTTGGTCTTCATGTAACTCACTAACTTCTTTGCTTAGTTGATCTACAACAAATGTTTTTAGCAGACCTGCGTTTTCACGCATTGCTACAGCATATCTTGCTTTTGCTTCTGCTAGTTGTTTACGATCTTCTGCGAATTCTTCAATTTCTGAAGCAAGACGTTCTGAAATCATAGAGTCGATTGCCTCTACCATTGTCTGTTTATCATGTTCATACTTTTGAGCAAATTCTTCGCGAAGTTCAGCTGTTACCTGTTGACGGTTTTCTTTGACTTTTTTGTTCCAAGCCTCTTCGATTTCGTGGCGCACTTCTTCGGAAACTACATCATTTTCGAATAGTGTTTTTAGTGCATCCAACATTATTTTCTCCTTTTATTGGAGTCGGTTGATGATATTCACCAACGATTCTCTTAAATATTTTTGAGCCTTAGGATCTTCTTTGGTTGCCTGTGCAAGTTCGTAAGCCTTATAGCCACCTCTGGCATTCATCAAATGCTCATAGATTGGCGTAGGATACGCCCCAGGAGCACTTGGCTGAGCAACAACGTCAACAGTTATGATTTCAAAATCACTGACTTCGCCGCTACCATCTTCTTTTACGTTACCGGAGCCTCTTGATGAGACGCCTAGTTTTACACCACTTTGTATCATGGTGCTAACTAGTTGTCCCATCGGCGTCGGTAAAATTTTCATTTTTCCATAACCATTTGGACCATCCATCCACATTTCGGTAATCATGTGACTGACCCTGTCCAGGTTAATATTAAGTCCTTCCGGATGATCTACTTCGCCGAGCACACTGTATCCTCCGCTAATCTGATCATTGAGAGTTTTGACAGCCCTGCCAATTTCATTCACAGGATACACACGCTGGTTAGCGTTGCGTACTCCGCCCTGTATACAAATACCTTTCATAAACAGGTCTTTTCCTTCGTTGGCATTCTCAACCACCATTTGTGCTTGATCGAATGTCAGATGCTCTCGTAAGTAATTGTTCATCCCTCAGTTCCTATTAGCTTCCGATCATTGACTTTTTATCGGGGCTAGCATCGGCTTGGCCTTTTTTCTCTGCGCCATGCCCTTTTGGATTAGACTTCATTGAGTCAGCAGCTTTGCCTCCAGGAACATTAACATTACCCATGTTATCTTCCTTAGGAGCTTTTGCTTTCATGCCTTTCTCATCTCCGCCTTGCACCAAGTTTGAAGCAGTGCCTCCCATGTCGTTAGTCATGTTATCAATAGTTGACTTGGTGTTTGCACCATTGTCACCCATCTTAGCAGTAACTTTTTCAACATATTCACGCATCTGCTCACCTGCCGACTTAGTTGTTGATTCTTCAACACTTTCGTCGTCATCTTTATCAGCTTCGAATTCGTATGACTCTTCTTCAGGCTCTTCTTCATCACCCATATCTTCTTCGCCACCTTCTTCGTCGCCCATATCTTCTTCACCTTCTTCACCTTCTTCGTCGCCAGCTTCTTTGTCGCCCATTAACTCTTCGAATTCGGCTTTAAGGTCTTCTAATTCTGCTTCAAGATCTTTAATATCGCCTTGTGTAGCTGGTGCATCGTCATCTCCGCCTTCAGCGTCCATGTCGTCTCCGCCGGCCATATCCATTTCCATGTCATCACCTGCGTCACCGCCCATCATTGGGTCCATGTCGTCTTCACCTTCTACTTCAAACTCATCAAGATCAAAATCTTCGTTAGTTTTTTCATCTTTGTCTTCGTCTTCGTCGTCTTTAGAAGCTTCATTAGTTTCTTCGTCTTCGTCTTTTGCAGCTTCTTCTACATCTTTATCATCTTCTTTTGCTTTTTCGTCGACTTCTTTGTCTTCTACATCGTCAGCAAGAAGGTTTTCATAGATGTCTCTTGACTTTTCTACAACAATCTCGTGAAATAATTCTTCCGCTTTATCGCGGTCGTTGTTTACAAGATGCTCTAGCATCTCTTCAAATTTGTTTGGATTTGCCATTATTTTCTCCTATAAATGTTTTACCTATGGTAAGGCTGTCATTAGTATTTACTTATATGGGAGAAATATGCGTAGAAATAGGCTCAAAACGAGCCATTTTGACGTAATGTCAGGAAATCTGGAAGATTTTTTTGAAATCTTCAACACTTATTGTCTTATAATTGTCAAATTTATTTAGTTCGTCCGGTTGATAGTTATCAGGTGCTATAACTCTAACATAATGTATATGTGTGTGTTGTTTGATTACAGAAGCAGTTTGTCTAAGCCAATTTCCAAAGAAAGTTGCACCATCTGTGCTTTTTTTGTAGTTAGGAGTATCTGCATAAATGTTATTAAACTTATTTCCTTTATCTAGACCTCTGTAATCAAACCCCAGAATATAAATCTTTTCATATCCGTGCTGGCTTGCTAGCCATAATGCTGTTGGTCCACTACTCCAACCTTTGCTAGGATTGAATGTATTCAACTTAGGAATACGATCATAAGCTCTGTTAGGGTTTGTCCAAACTTCGTGCTTTTTTTGATAACCTGTTTTTGATATTTCTAGGATCATTTTTACATCTACTGCTACTAGATAATCAGGTGCAAATGATCTATATAGTGCGTTGCATCCGTAAATTTTACCTTGCGGTGCTATTTCTGTTACTTCTATACCTTGTCTGCTGTTGCCATTACCTAAAACAAATGCAACGTGTTTGTTTGCTTTTTCTTGTGGAGATAAAGGAATAATTTGCTGAGATTGTTGTTTGGCAAATCGTCTTGCTTGTTTTTTAGCTGAACGTTCAGAACGAATATGATGCCATTCTTCTTTTGAAAACTGTCGCTTATCTATTTTGGCCAATTATCATACTCCGGCAGCGCCTGCTTGAGCAGCTATTCCATACATCTGTCTCACAAAATTTAATTCTTGTGCTTTTTCATTTGTATGTAGTTCACTTGCTTTCCTTGCTCTGTTGATTTGACTTAAAGTAAGTCGCGTCTTCCGGGTATCATCTAGATCTACGATTGAAGTATCGTACTGAGGTTCGTACCTATCATTCTCAATAGGTTCAAGTGTTTCTTTATCGTAATAAAATAATTCTCTCAGTATCATATTATTATTTATACTTTATATTGTACCGGCGCCTTCGTCACCTGCTGGAGCCGCTGCTCCGGCTTCTCCGCCTGTAGCTGTTTCTGGTGGTGCGCCTTCACCACCTGCTTCACCTTCACCTTCAACTGTTGCTTGATCTTCTGCTCCTGATATGTCTTGACTTATGCCTGCAGAACTAATTCCAACACTTCTCATTTCACCTGCAGCATCTCCTGGTGGCGGTGTTAGTGTTTCGTCGTTTTCTTCTTTCCACATGCGTTCATTCTCTGCAAGATCTTCTGCACTAAATCCTAAGAAACGTTTTAGAGCAAAGCGATTTGAAATAAATGGAATTGCTTGTACTTGTGCAAATGAACTTATACGTTGATTGTCAAGTTCAGTTTGTCTGTAAGCTGCAAAGTTTTGTGGTGGCATAAATTTCAAATCAAACATTGCTGTGTCAATGTTTACGCCTTTTTCTAATAAGAAACGTTTAAACTCTTGATCAAATTCTTCTACAAGTAAATTTTGCAGTCTTTCACAGTATGTGTTAAATCTTAATTCTTGTATAAATGCTGTGCCAACTCTGCCGTCGTTATAACTTGCTTGGCTATCGTCTGCGCCAGTAGGTAAGTATGAACTTGGTATACGGAGACCACGAACGAGTTTATTAGTAAAGTATCTAAGGTCATCAATTTCTCCTAGATTAGTACCACCTGGTAGTGTTTCAACCTTTGAACCTCTACCTTCTGCGGTTTGTGGGAAGAAGTAATCTTCGTTTGTGCTTAGTGGATTGTACGCACTGTCGATAACATTGGTTCCTCCACCTGTTTTTGAAGGAATACGTCTTTGGTGTATTTCTGTTTTTACTCTTTCAACAAACTGCATAGCAAGGTGACTTGGCATGTTACCTACATCAACATAAAATACTCTACGTTCTGGAGCTCGCTGTACACGATAGATAATAATTGCATCTTCTAATAGTTCTTTTTGTTTATATACTTTAAATATTTGTTCTAGTAAACTGTTTCCAAAAGGATAGTTGTTATCTAGTCCTTCTGATAGGCTAAGATGGAACATGTGTTCTGCGTTAACTGCTACTTCACCATCTTCTATAGTAAATCTTGAGCCTGCTTGATTAGGATAGTTACCTACCATTCCTCTAACACCACCTTGATAATATCCGCTTCCGCCACCTGTAATATTACCGTTTGTTTGGTGTGGTTTTGTTGCTACTAAATCTCTAAAATTAAACTGCACGTCTTTGACAACATACTGCTCAGGAGTCTTACCTTCCGATTCATTAACAATAATTCTGTTTACCTTAGCAGGATCAACGTGATATAGTTTTTTTGTTTCTGGATCTCTTAGGAAAAATCCGTCTCCGTATTTGAATACATTACGGAATATTCTAAACATTCTGTTTTCAAAGTTATTGATTTTATACCATTGTTTGAGATACTGTCCTAGTATCTGTACTTCTGAATTTGTAGCATCTTTGTAGAATTTGAGATCAAAATGTGTATCGTTCTTTTTGTTTTTCTGTGTGCAAAATTCAGCAAGAATATCCAATGCGGCATTTACTTCTGAATCTAAATCCATAGTATTGTATTGCCCATATCGTTCTACGCGATTAGGGGTACCTACATATACATCTGGCAAATAACTTGAATAGTTTGAACGAGCTGGTCCAGGCTGTGTTGCACTATTTCTGCCATTGATAGGCGAATAACTGCCTGATGTATTATCACCTGTTGGTACAGGTGTAAAATATTTTTTCCAACTCATTTTATATTCCTACACTGCTCATTACGTTACCATCTAAACCTTTTGTAGCTTTTAACTGTCTACTGGCAACATCAAGCGTTCTTCTATTTATTTCAACTAATTGTAACATGGTTTGGTTCAGATTGTCAAGAGAATCTTCAGAAGTTTCGCCCATTTTGCTTGTAGCAGGGGAAGATGTCATTGCAGATGCTACTTCTTGACCCATTGTGCTAGGATCAAACTTGTTCCCCATGGTTGCCATAGCATTTTGAACGTCTTTTAATCCATTTGGAAATGCACTTAATAGTTGACCTTGAACACTGTCTTTAGGAACAATAGCTTCCAGGCCGTGTGCAAGAACTGCTGTGCCCTTGCCAAAATTTTGAAATCCGCCGGTACCTTCATCGTAACCAGCTATGCCTTTCATCCAATTCCATATTCTTCCTAGATATCCGCCACTTGATCCTTCTTCTAAATTACCTGATTGTTCTTGCTGTTGAAAGTTTGCAGCATCTGCATCAGAAAGTGCTTTTTCTATTTTGGGTGTTACTAACAACGAACCTTCTTTTAAAACTCCTGCTGCTTCTAATTGTTTTCTAATGCCTTCTTTTTCTTCTTGACTAGTTCCTGGAGCGTCTAGTTTTTTCAACATATCAACTGTTTCTTGAGTAACTAGTCCTTGTTCTTTTAGGAATGGCAATAGAGCTTCCATTTTATTTGCAATACCTGTTAAATCTTCGCTAGGAATAACTCCCATAAGATCTCCTACAAATCCGTCAATTTCTTCTTGGGTGAATTTACCCGAATCTTTTATAGAATCGAATACTTTTAACAATGCTTGATTGCTTTGGATTTGTTTTCCTAATTCTTCATTAATAGTAGATACGCTGTTTGCAATAGTTTTTTGACCTTGGTTAGTTGCTATCAATGCATCTTGTCCTACAGCTTTTCCTTGTATTTCTGTTTCAGTTTGTTCTTTTAATCTTTTTAGATTATCTACAAATGCTTCTCTAAATGTGACTTCTTGACCGGTACTGTCTTTAATTTTTTTCATATGTGCAGCAGTTGCATCAATCAAAGGCGCCATTTCTTCTAATAGGTCTGCTTGTCCTTGTGCAATATCACTTGCTTGGGCCAGTGTTGCTAACATAAGTCCTTGCTCACTATCTGCAAATTTTGCAGTTGCCGCGGCCGCTTCAGCAGCATATTTTTTTGCAGCTTCTACATCGCCTGCTTTGTTTGCTTCTGCAGCTTTTTGTAAAAGTGCATAGGCTTCTTGGTTAGTAGCAGCAAAGTTTTTGGTTGCTTCACTCATTGGTGCACCTGTTTGTAACAGATCGTCCATTAAGTCTCCAACTACTTTAGGTGATTTTGCTAGTTCTGCTTGTGCGCCTGCATATGCTTCTTGTGCATTTTCAACACCTTGTTTTTCTAACAAACGCAGTCTTGCTTGTGTTGCACCGTCACGTTGTCGTTCAATCAATTGATCCTGCATTTGTTTTGCGTCTTTACCAGTTAATTTTGCAACTATTTGCAAATTCTTTGCCATTTCTTGAGCTGCTGCAACTTGTTCCATTTCTGTCATACCTGTAATCATTGCTTGACGTCTTGTAAGTTCGGTATTTTTAATAACAAATTCGTTGGCTTCTTCAATGCTCATACCCATGTTCATGAAACCGTCAATCAACGGCGCTGGTCCACTAAACATTGCTTCACTCATGGCTGCAAATTTCCTAGCACCATCTGTAACACTGCCGCCTAACCCTGTGAGTTGCTGTGCATTGTTTGCTACCATATTTGCAAAAGCATCGAGAGGCATTCTTGTGCGAGCAGCCTGTGTTCTTAGATCTCCTAGATTACCGTTTAGGCCTGCACCTACTTTTGAAAGAGCTTGGAAAACGCCTTGTGTGTCCTCTACATATCCAGCAATGCCGCCTATGCCTTTACCAAAGTTTTTGAGCGTGTCGGTAGGTAAAAGAGTAGCAAATGCGCCTGTTACCTCAGATATTCTGCCTCCGCCTTTTTGCAGAACTCCTGCAAATCCTTCTACAGATTTGTTTAATTGTATATTGGCACCACCAGATCCCCCGCCGCCACTACCAGTAGATGGTGAAGATTGTGTTTGAATTTTTGCTGCCTTTTCAAAGCCAGCAGTAATCGCATTAACGATAGCGTTTTTATCTTCTTGTTCAAGAGCCATAAAGTAAAATCCAGTTCTATTAGCATTATAAATAATGCTGTATAACTATTTATGCAAGGATAAACATGTCAGATTTTTTACAAAAATACAAAAGACAACCAAAAATATACATAGATCTACCAAGTCACGGCAAATTCTATAATGCAGATATCATCCAAGATGAGCAGTATTCGCAAATTGCTGTGTTTGGCATGACTACTATGGACGAAATAATGGTTAAAACACCTGATGCACTTTTTACAGGAGAAGCAACTGCAAGTATTATTAAAAGTTGTATTCCTGCAATTATTGATCCTTGGAAACTAGTAGGCTATGACATAGACTATGTGCTTTTAGCAATCAGAGTTGCTACATATGGCGAAACTATGAATGTAGGTAGCTCATGTCCTAATTGTAGGCAACCAAATGAAAGTCAACTAGATCTGCAGCATTTAATGGGTCATTTTGTAGATTATCCTGTAACAGGACAATTTACTATTGGTGATTTGACTGTGCATGTTAATCCAATAGACTATGCTACAAATACAGAATTTAGTAGAGAACACTATACACTACAAAGACAAATATCTCAAATTGAGACACAATCTATTTCAAGAATGGAAAAAGACAAACAACTAAATGATCTTATGGCACAGATGACAAATCTAAATCTAAGATTAGCAGTTAGTTACATTGATAAAATTACTGACAACAAAGATGAAGAATCTGACAAAAGTGTTATTTTAGATTTTATCAAAGATCATGATGCAGAGTTTTACAACAAACTCAAAGAAAGCATCAAAGGTATCACAGACGTTTGGGATATTCCACGCTTCGAAGCAACTTGTATAAACGAAGAATGCAACAAGACGTATCGCTCCAAAATAAACATGGACTACGCAAGTTTTTTCGGAACCAGGTCCTTGGACTCTCGCAATCTGATATTATAGAGCTAGATAAAAAGTTTCAAAACGAAATCAAACAATTAAAATACGACACTTATAAAATAGGTTGGTATATGCGTGGAAGCATGACCTATCACGATCTAATGCATACTATTAGTGCTGATGACAGAGAAATCTTTGGTAAAATTATCAAAGAAAATATTGAAACAGTCGAAAAGACTAAACTTCCCCTGCTTTAACTTTTTTCTTAGTTGCTAGATAGATCTTTTTCATTTTAGGATCATCACTGATTAGTTGTTTTAGTCCTTGTCTAGCATCTTTTTTAGCATCAATTTTCAACGACTTACTAAGTTTATCAGCGTCTGCGTCTGCTGTTTCTAGATAAATGCTTTCCTTAGGACAATTTGGAAATGAAAAGGCTCTGATTACTCTGGGTTCTAGTATTCCTCCTAGCACCCATTCTGAAATACCATCTACAAATTTTGTATTTGCAAGTGCTTTACCTAGCATGTAAGCTGCAACTGGAACTGCTACCCAAGCAACTGCTCTTGCTATCCAACCTGCTGGTCCTAGCAACATCAATAGATTGCTAAGTGTTTTTACTGCTTTTGCTCCTGCAGCTACCATTGCTCCAAGACCAATTAGTTCACCTGTGAGTACTTTGCGGATTTTTACAGTGTATGCTCTAACAGTAGCGTCATTGATATTACAGCCTGATTTTTCATATGCATCTGCCCAACCGTCAAGTTCGGACATTAATTCTTCTACAGCAATCAAACCAAACAGTATTGCACCCCATGCTGTTTTAGTTGCCATTCCGATTACATGAGCTCCAAATTTTCCAGCTTTTTGAGCAACTTTCTTAGCAGGACTGCTTTTATCAGGTGCTTTTAATTTTTGTAGATCTAGTTCTTTTGTGTTAAGTTTAAAATCTTTTACGCTTTGAGCTGCAGCTTTTTCAAATTCAGGTGTGCCTAGTCCTAGTTTTCCTGCTTGACGATTTAGTTTAATTGATGCCATACGGGCGTCTAACTTGCTGTTGAGTGTGCCGTATACTTTGTTATTCTTGTCTACTACAGCAAATCCTCCACCTTCAACAGGAGTTACTGAGAAAAGTTTAGGTGCTTTGCCACTGCCGCCAGGCAAAGGTAGTTCTAGTTGCTGCCCTGTACTACCAGGAAACAAAGGTGGTGCTTCGGTAATTTGTCGTATACGCATGGTTAATCCTAAATTATTAAGTATTATTATTTATCTAGGTACAAGAGATAGTAAATAATCTACTATGGATAGTGAAATAGATGATCCACATGATGATTGTTGCCATTGGATAGGACACATATAATATGTATAGCCATTGGCACATCGTAGACGCAAGAACCAAAGAGGTTGTAGTTGAAAAACTGCTTGACATATATCAAGCCAACGAAACCTTACAGATTTTAAAAGACCAAAACCCAAACACGGAATATGAAATAGTTGAAACACAACATTCTACAGTTAAACCAGGTTTTGGTCGTGATCCTGATTTACATTGATTGTAGTAGTAAAGAAATGAGCTAAAGCTCATTTGTGTTTCGCTTGCGCTCAACACTTTTATATTTGATTAATTAAGTGCGAAGCACTAATGCTTCATGTAGATTGTTTCAGTCAGACGGAACCTACACAGCGGTTCCATCATCTCGAAAACTTCATGTGAGTTCGTCACAGCCGAGACCGGAAGTAGGTGTTTGACTTTGCTACTGGGCTCTGACCTTTCCCAACCTACGTCGACATCACGCAAAATGCGCTATCCCCCGCTTCGTTCCTAGTGCTAAGGGGTTTTTGTAGCATACAGCCTGTTGAACATCTCCACACCCATCGGCGGTCTTTCACGCAGAATCTTGGAGGATCGAGCAACCTCGATCAAACAGCGTTCTTGTTTGCCTTTAAATATTCTGTAAGTACTTTAGAACTTCCGACACGTACATTAATAATTCCGTTGTAATACTCATCTGTTTCTAATACTCTTCGGTCGAATTGTTCCTTTGCCTCTAAATAGCTTAGTACGCCTCTGCTGGGACAATAGTGCAGTATTTCTCTTGTGAACTTGTCTGGGCCTAATCGCTTGACGTCTGCTATCAAATGATCTGAAGATCCCCAATAGTCTCTCCAGTCTGATTCTTTAGTTCCACGTCTTTTGTTTTTTTTGCCTTTGAGTGGTGGCTTAGTAGTTTTAAATTTGGCTAGTTTTTTGCCTATGTATTTGCGATTATTGGTAGTGTTGGTTATCAAGTAGACAAAGCCTTCAACTCCTTGAGGAATTTCTTCAACTGTTGCTCCTTGATAAGTCCATTGCATATGGATACTTACCCGTGCCTATTCGATGCCTTGGTCTTTTTTGGTTTTGTGCTTTTCGTGTATTTCTATAGAGCGTAATCTTGCCAATCTGCGTATCTCACGTAGCCATCTACGAGCGGCTGCATGTGTACGCACACTGTTTCGTGCTTCAAATTTTTCGTTTTGTTTGAAGTACTCCATGTATGCTTTGGTCAATTTATCATGTGTATCATCTTCTATCATGGTTTAATAATTTTTAAACTGTAATTTCCGTTATTAATATACTCTGGCAAGAAGTTCATAGAAATACTAATTCTATCATCTCCCTCATTTTTATCAAATCCGTGCTGTAAGTAAGAAGGCCAAACTAACAAATCTCCTTCTTTTATATCTGTAAAAGAAAATCCCATTGTGTTATATTCATTTATTTCATTAGGTAATGAATATAGGTACGGCATCTTAGTTTCGCCTTCTTTGTTATTGTAAAAACAAATCGAACTATGTATATTATTATTGTAACACAAATAATATGTTGCACTTAAATAAGAATTTCCATGATTATGTATTTTTTGTGAAAATCCTTTATGTGTTTTGTTTATCCATGCACCTGCAACAATCATATTTGTGGTTATATTCAAAACTTCTTTAGCATACCGGTTTACCATTGCTAAAACAAAATTTTTAAGTTCAATAAGTTCTCGTTGATCAAAAGCATTTAATTTTGTGTCAAAATAATGAATACCATTTTCAAATTCAAATTTATCTGTAGTAGAATCTAACAAAGGTAAAATTTGAGATTTAGTTCTATCATTTTCGTTGTACCAATATTTTCCTATTGTTGTTGGAAAAATTTTATAGTATTCGTTGCTCATTTTAACTCCAAAATTTTACTTTTTTGCTTCGTATAAGTTTTTTAATAATTGAAAAATCGGAATAAACACTAAACCAATAATACAACCAAATGCTGTACCAAAAGCAAGATCCCAACTAGCAGTACCTGCTCCTCCCATAAAATCGCTAACAGCATTTCCTATACCAGCACCTATAACAGTACCTATACCTTGCTGAAACGGCTTAGGAAGATATTTTTCAACACTTAGTCCAGTCATAGCACCTAGTATCATTACTGCGTTGTCTATTATTCCAAAAATTATAAAATCAATCACTTTTTTCCTTACTCGACAATTTCAATGTCGTTTGCATAACTTGTATAACCGTTTTCTTTTA
>Ga0075480_10000688_pt1 | contig 20370 bp, 32 predicted proteins | sample DEB08_DNA_7_FD_81590 | JGI IMG/M metagenome (GOLD analysis project Ga0075480, IMG submission 81590) | Aqueous microbial communities from the Delaware River and Bay under freshwater to marine salinity gradient to study organic matter... | ecosystem: Environmental > Aquatic > Marine > Coastal ... | reverse complement strand
TAACAACATGGCTGACATGGCTGACTCGTTTATTAACACGGGACTTGCTGTTCGCAAAAACGCATTGAACGAGGACATATCGTTCGACTTTGTTATGGCTGCAGATATCACCAAAGCTACAATGCCTATCTACTCACGTGTACCGCCAGCGGTGAAAGCAATTAGACGTATCCCGGTGATGGGCAACTTTATCGCGTTTCCTGCCGAAGTTATTCGCAACAGCGCAAATATATTGCAGCGCTCCATGAAAGAAATGGGTGTTCGTGCGGATGATTTTCTGGACGGCATCAAAGCAGCCAACCCCACTATGAGCGAACGAGAAGTCAGACGCGCCGCTGCAAAACTGGCTAATGAAATAAAAGCAATTGGTTCGAAACGTCTGGCAGGTTTGACGTCTATATCCATGGTTGTGCCTTTGTCTGTTCAAGGCGCAATGATGCGAGCAAACAATTTGACAGAAGAAGACATGAAAGCAATCAATCAGTTTGCTGCTCCATTCCAACGAGGTCATATACTTGCTCCGGTTAATGTAACAGAAGGTAAGGTTGAGTATGTCGATCTTAGTTACATGATGCCGTATGATTATCTAATGGCTCCGTTACGTAACGCCGCCCGTACGTTTTCTGAGAAAGGTGAAATTGACGCCAGCGCTGGGGAAGCAATTATGGCGTCGGTCTTTAACGCTGGGATGGATCTACTTGAACCGTTTGCCAGTGAGTCGCTGATTACTGAGCGTCTGTTGGACGTAACTACACGTGGTGGCCGCACAAATCTTGGATCTCGGATCTATCGAGAAGGTGATGATACAGGCGAGAAACTTTCTCGCAGCTTCACACATGTTCTCGGCGGCTTCAATCCAGCGATTATGAAATATCTTGTTGATGTCAAACGTGGCGAACTTGAGTCGGGTCGCTTGGTTCGTGCGATTACGGACGAGCCGGGGCGACAGGGTCAAGAGTTCACTGTCCAAGAAGAACTACTGTCTCTCATGTCGGGTTTCCGTAAACAAGAAATTGATCTTACCACAGCTCTTGACTACAAAGGCTTTGAGTACAGCAACGCAGCTAATAGCATTAAGTCAAACTTCAGGACAACAGCTCGGGCAGCAGACACTAGTGTGCAAGATCTTCAAGCAGAGTTCAGTGATCTACAAACAGATCTACAAAGACTGCAAGCTGATTTGTATCGCAGCGTCCAAGCTGCAGAGCGTCTTGGAATGAGTAAGTCTAAGATTAGAAAGAATCTAAAAGACGCGAATATTGGTAATCAAGAGATCAAAGATATTATGAAGGGTGAATTCTCTCCCTACCGCGCAAGTCAACAACTGGCTCGGGACATTCGTAAGAAAGCTCGCGAGCAAGAAAATCGTCAGCTTGAACGCTTGCCACGAAGCGAGCTCAATGAAATTTTCCGAGAGTTCCGTGGTCGTGAATTGTTCCCTCAACAGGAAATTAACTCGGCTCCACAGTTGCCTAGCGCACCGGCACCCGCTACTATGACACCTGCTACGGAACCACAGAGTAGCACTTCGCCGACGCTTTTGGGTGACAACCCGATTGAACAGGCTCGTAACTTGGAACTCGCTAATCGTCTGAGGGGGCAAAAATAAATGCGAATTTCTCCGAACTTCACTCTCCGAGAGATGACGAAAAGTCAGACTGCTACACGTCTGGGAATAGATAACTCACCTACAGAAGAACACATAAACAATCTCAGTGTTCTTTGCACCGAGATACTAGAACCTGTTCGCACGGCATTTGGCCGTGGGTTCAGTCCTTCTTCTGGCTACCGATCAGAAGCTTTGTGCGAAGCCATCGGCAGTAGTAAGAACAGTCAACACGCCAAAGGGCAAGCTGCAGACTTCGAGATTCCCGGTGTATCAAACTACGAGCTGGCTGCTTGGATTAGTCAGAACCTTGAGTTCGATCAGTTGATTCTAGAGTTCTACGATCCTGTCGATCCCAACAGCGGATGGGTGCACTGCAGCGTTCGCTCGGACGATGATAACCGTGGTCAGGTTTTATCCTACGACGGTGAAAGCTATAAGCCGGGCCTCATCGAGTAAGATGACTAGTTCCACCGAAATCCACACGGGGGATATCGGTGAGGCTCTTTGCTACTACCGACTCCTTCAAATGGGCGTTCCTTGCCGGATCGTGAATCTGGGTGCTACAGACATCCTTGCCATACTCGACGATGACGTCGTTATCCGTGTACAAGTCAAAACGGCACATCAAACTTTTGATCCCCGGTACAAAAATAGATCGGCCTTTTATGGGTTCAATGTTTGCCGTGGCTCCAAGGAAAAGCGCCGTTTTCTAGAGCACGAAATTGATGTGTTTGCCTGTGTCGGGCTGGAAGACGAATCAATAATATTCTATCAAGCCAAACATCTCTTGCAAAAGAAGACGCACAAAGTTAAAGCCCACCTGTTTTCAGACAGCGGGGTGACACAGGATAGTTGGAGCAAAGCAATAAAGCCCTTACTGTATACCTAAAACAAAGGGTTGAGCTTGGTGTAGACAACCATCATTATATTCATATGGATAGTGAAAAGAATATAGCTTTACAGCATGAGTTGATAGCAGAGTTGGAAGACCTGCTGGCCGACTATGAAGAATCTTTCGAGGACGATATGCAGGTCTCGATTACTCTTGTAAACTATGCTATAAAATCGTTAATGCACAAATCCGACCCCTTGATTGCGTCGGAGATTGTGTCGTCTTCTCTTTCTGCGTGGATGTCTTTCGCACGTAAGATGTCTGAGGAAGAGATGTCCGTGGCTGTGGCTACTGTAGCCTTTGCCGAGACTGAGGACGCCGAGATTAGTCCAGAGCTTTTGTTCTTGGATGTGGATGGAGTAAAACCAAATTGAGGCGTTCTTGTGTTTTTTCGAAGCACAATCATATCTTTGTTTCTGTCGGTCTGTATCGGCAGCGCTTACGCGCAGAATGAACAAGCTGGTGACTTGAACACCAGTAACATCAACAGCACAGTCAGCAGCAATAACCCGTCAAACTCCACAACCAACAACTACAATGGTGCTGGTGCTGCCTCTGATGTAACGCCGCCTCCAACTGCGGTGGCTCCGGGGGCTCCGTCGGGTGGTTCCGAGTCGTGCCTTATCGGGCGGGGCATGGGTGTGCAAGTCAACGTGCTTGGCTTGTCTCTTGGTGGGTATAAGCAAGATGTGGAATGTAATCGACGTAGAGACGCCGGTGCGCTCAAAGCACAGGGCATGTCCATCGCTGCAGTGGCTCGGTTGTGTCAGTCACCTGATGTGTGGAAAGCCATGTTTGAAAGTGGGACGCCATGCCCTATGGCCGTGAATGGAAGATTAGTTGTGGGACGGGCTGCGACTGTTCTCATGAAAAGAGACCCGTCTACGTTCATCCCAGATTACAAAGAACGCAAATCGTATTATGATAAGATATTACAAATTGGTAAGGAAGAAACCGATGAAGAAGGCAGCGATTCTAATCTCAGCATTTCTGAGCGTTACCGCAGCACACTCCGAAACGACGATTGATAGTCTGGTTGAGGCCAGTAAGACAATCTCGGCTAAGCTGGAGCAGGGACGCCATGCAGCTTATGGCGCGGAGTATTACGCATCCGTCGGCGGCATCATTGATTACAGTGCTGTAGACCACGACCAATACACCATTAACGAAGGCGACATCACCGCGTACAATGACGCGCTGGCAGGTGTACAGAATGCCCTTTACTTTACCACTCAAATGAAACTTGAAGAAAAATACGAAGAGTCGATGGTTGCTGTGTCCGACGCCGTTGATAGTTTTATTGTCGCGAGTGTTCAACTCAGTGTGGTAGAGGAGGTAGCCGAGGTAGCCGAAACCGCACAGGCGACCAACAATGTGGAAGATCAGCTGGCAGTCCAAGAGTTTATCGAAGTCAACGACGTCGAAATTAAACAAGAGACTGTGGTCGAATATAACCAGTCGCTAGAAGACATCGCGGTCAATGCCCGTGAGGCTGGTGCTTTCTTGGCAGCGTCTAAGAATGAGCAGCTTACCAGCATCTCTGACCAACACGCGCAAGACTACGACCAGTCTATGACGGAAGCCTCTATCTCCTACTCATCCACCAACGACATCCTATCCATCCAGTGGGCGGCGAATGTTGGACACATTGAGTTTCATGACTTCTTGTTGGGTGACTACAAAACAGCTGCCGAAGTTCTCGGCGAGGGTGAGGCAATCTATGCCGACCAGCAAGCGTACCTGTACCAATGAGCCTAGAAGACACCGAACTCACAATCGGCGGCACGAAGCTGCGCGGCGTATGGATTGCAATCGTCTTATCTATAGGCACCACCCTAGCTGGCGGTATATGGGCAGTAGCGGAATTTTACGGGCGGATCGAGTCAGTGGAGGCCGCAGTCGCTGGTTCTGGTGAGACAGCCGAAAAGCTGACTGTACTTGGAACGAACCTCGAAACGATTATGGAAAATCAAAAGCAACTGCTTGATTTGCGTGATCGAATTGCCGAGGTGGAGAAGACAACGGTTGAGAATGATCTACTGGTAAAACAGTTCAAAGAAAAAGTGGACGGCATCAATGGCCGGTTCAAAAAAATCAACCGTGAGATTGATGATATTTGGAAGGGCTTAGACGCCCTGTCTAACCCACTGCGGTAACTACAGCTTTTTGTAGATTGCTTTGTATTGTCCAGTGCCGGGCAAGCAGTAAATGATGTGCGTCTCGCAGTTCATGTGTTTGGAAATCTTCTCTTCCCACCACTCCGCTGGTTTTATAGTAACATGAGCATTGGTGCCATCCGGTAGTTTAGCTATGGCCGGATACTGAGCAATAGTAGCAAAGACAAACTTGGGGTTGAGGCCATACCAAAACTCAAACGTGGCATCAATCTGGTCTTCCGGAATATGCTCCAGTACATCGCAACTAACAACAGCCTCTATCTCCTCCGCCTCTTTTTCAGACGGGGGGTTTTGAAACTTCTCAATTCCGATGTCGTAGAAAAACATATCCGCATTGAACAAGCGGTGGACTTTGCGTCGCCTGTAGGCATAGGCTTTGCCGCAACCGTAGTCGAGTATCTTCTTCGGCTCATACTTCAGGCACAAGTCTTGAATGTCCCAGACGTGGAACATGACCTGCTCACCAAGCATCGAGGCAATAGATTTCTGGTGCAGGTTCTTGTAGCTGTTCTTCCAGCGTTCACTTGTTATGTTGTCTATCATTAGTCCACTTGACCCCAGTTGTCAGCGATAGCACAGTCTACCTTAAACGGTACTTTTGCTTCAACTGCATTTTCCATTATGGAGGCAATTTCCTGTATTTGTTCTTCGTCAGGATTGCCTTGCTCGTCTACATCGACACTAAAGCAAAGCTCGTCGTGCACCTGCAGCATGGGTAAGTAACCAGCGTCGTAACAATCAAGCATTGCTTTCTTAGTCTGGTCGGCACTTGTTCCTTGGATCAAACGGTTAAGAGCCTTGTACGTGAAGGCTCGCTTGATACCCTGACGTCCGTATTCTTTTTGAGCTTCCTCGAGAGGCAACGGGCGATGAATGCCGAACGTCTTCGGCTCCCACATATCAAAGCGACACTTACGGCCAAGGACGGTTCTGATGACGCCGTTTTTTTCTGCGTGTGTCTGCGTCATGGTAGCAAGTCCCTTAACAAACGGGACACGGTTGTGATACTCAGACAAAAGTTCCTTGGCTTCGGGGACAGTAACGTCCAAGACACCAGCCATCTTGTTGACGCCCATGCCATACATAATACCAAGGTTTACGGTCTTAGCGTCTTTACGAGAGATACCCGCAATGTCAGCTACCATTTGGTGGAAGTCGGCATCGTCTGCCTCGTAGCGTTCAACAACATCATCAATGCTTGGGTGCCGATGCACCCCTGTAATCGACGCGCAATAGTGCGCCAACCAGCGCGGCTCTTGTGACGCGTAGTCAAAGCTGCCCCACTTCTCGCCTTCTTCGGGAACAAACAAGCCCCGGATAAGCGCTTTAATTTCTGGGTCACGAGCCGGTATCTGCTGAAGGTTGGGGTTCGAGGAGGAAAACCGACCCGTGACCGTACCACCATCGTCGCTACGCAACGCGTGGAACTCCGCATGAATCCTACCCTTGTGGGAGAACTTCAAAATGTTTTCGATAAACGTGGTGTTAGCTTTGTTTAGTTCGCGTAACCGGACAACTTGTTTCGCGATAGGGTGCTCATGTGCTCCCAAAAACTGCTTCGTGAAACTCGGAGCTTCTGTCTTCTCTGTGCGCGGATAACTAAGCTCGAGGCTGTCAAACACTTGTGCAATGGACGTAGCGTTCCAAGGCTCAACCCAGATATTTGTCTCGGCTTTAATATGTTTTAGAATACCCTGCTCTTTTTCCATCAAAAGTTCACGGGCTTTCCCGGCTGCTTCTTCATCCACACGAACCCCGCGCCAACGCATGTCGTTGAGCATTGGTGTAAGGGCTGTCTCGAGTTCGAAGATGCTGGTGACTTCTTCCGAAATCAGGTCAGGCTGCAGACGATCCCACAAGCGTCGGGTAACTGCTGCGTCCTGCTCAGCATACTGGCCAACAAAGCGAGAGGGCAGTCGCCACATATCCGCCTTGGGGTCTACCCCGTAGTCCGCTGCAGCCAGTTTAAGTAAACGCTCGCTTTTACCTTCTTGTAAATAGTCTCGAGCCAAAGAGTTTAGATTATACCAACGCCTGTTTTCATTCAACATGGCAGCTGCGATCATTGTGTCGTATACTTTTCCGTTTACCTCGATACCAGCCCAACGAAGCCAGCCCAAATCATACTGTGCGTTGTGCATAACCTTTGGAACATCGGAGGCCATCAGCTCTTTTATGTATGACAGAACCGCACGTTCAGGCATATTGCCGCCGCCTTCGTGGCGGATAGGGTAGTATCCAACGAAGTCATTGAAAGCGACAGCGAAACCAACGATGTAGCCATCGTCACGACACCAGCCCGGCCCCAAGGTCATCAGGTTCGGATCTCTTGTTTCCAAGTCAATCGAGATAATGTTTGCTGTTTTATAGTGGTCTGGAAAACTTGTCGGTGGTGTCCAGTCCTGATCCAAAGCGATAGAGGCTACCTCACGAATATCTTCATCAGGCAATACGCCAGTTAGTTTCGCGTCGAACGACATCTGATCTTTTTTCATACTTGGAATCTCCACTTTGCTGATGGGGGGTCAATGATATGTAGGTTTTCTTTGGCACGAGTTGCGCCGACGTAAAACACACGTCGTTCCCCATCGGGGTCACCCATTGTGCAACACGCTTTAGTTGATTCAAGGAACAAAGCGACATTGTCTGCTTCTCCGCCCTTGGCTTTGTGTATCGTGGACAACACAACACGAGGATTGTCCTCGTTGAACTTGTCGCCCGAACGAAGGACGCTGGTAATATAAATACGTTCACGTGGTGATATGTTGAGAACCATATACCAAGGTTTTTCAGACACATCCGCTCCCAACATGCGGCACAGCAGCGGCATATCATAACGAACATCTTCCGGCTCAAGGTCAAAAGACATTTGATCCGTCTCCTTCAGCAGCTTGTTACCTGCACGGCGCAGCTTTCGGTCAACCTTTATCGCGCTCCAAACTTCTTGAAACTCGGTTCTGGGTAGCGACTCGCCTTTGGACAAGCGTGTGAAAGCACGAACATTCTCCAGTGTCTTGTTGGACACGCTCCAACCATTGCCTGACCGCCAATACAGAAGACCACGTGCCTTCATCTCGTTGCCTATTTTATTGGCAATGTAGTTAGTCCGAGCCAACACCATCCACTGACCTTCTTCCAAGTCCAACTCATCCAAGCTGTAGTGATGCTGCGTAGAGCCTACGTCCTCGCGTGGAGCGTAAGCCTTGTCAATGCGGCTACCGATACGGCAGGAGATGTCCGTCGCATACTGATGCACGGCTTTTGGAACTCGGAAGCTTTTGTCTAACAGCACACGTTCATCCGCTTCCGTGACGCGCCGTATAAAGTCGGCTGGGTTCACGCCCATCCACTCGTAAATAGCTTGGTCATCGTCCCCAGCATAGAACACGTCCTTGGCGTGTTCTTCCATACGATCAATCATCTTCCACTGTAACGGCACAAGGTCTTGAGCCTCGTCCACAATCAACAAGTCAAGTTCCGGCGGTAAGCCAGCCTCAACAAAATTAACAATCATGTCCGTGAAGTCTAACTTATCCAGCGCTTTCTTGTAGTCCTCATAGGCTCTGACCACATGAAAGAACTCACCCTCATGCAAACTCCAACTAGCTTGCTGGTGAAACTGGGTCTTTGGATCGACACCACGAACACGCGCCATGTTGTAGATAGATAGGTACATGTCGCCCTTGCCACCGATACGGAAAAACTCCGAGTCATTCATCGACATCGACGAGCTTGCTTGAAACTCCATACCCAACAACCGCTCTAACTCACGATAGTCTTTGCCGCGCATGACGTCTTCAATCTTCAGCGACAGCTGCCGGAACGCCATGGAGTGCAATGTCCTGAAGTGGGGCATTTGCTTGTAGTCCAAACCAAGTTCCGACGCCGCACGGTTACGAGCTTCTTCTGTTGCCTTCTTGCTGAAAGACACAAAGCCCACACGCTCCGGAGAAATATTCTTGTCGCGGATGTAGCCTTCTACCAAACGCATCAAAGTGTGTGTCTTCCCTGTTCCCGGAGGACCCAAATACGCTCTTGAATAAATCAAAACGGAACTCCTTCTCCGGCTATGTCTGCATGTGGTAAATCAACATCTGCTTGAAACTCCGGCACAGACCAAACGCGCACTGCTTTGGGTTTACCAGCCTTGTCACGAAACGATTTAACGTGACTAGAAGAACTGCCGTTGTTTAGTTCTTTCAGACGCTCCTGCACCTGACCACGTGTGTATTGCGTAAAGTTCTTTGCCTTCATGTAGTCCATGAGTGCATCCAACTTGAAGAACACCTCGCCTTCTTCCGTGAAAGGCTTACCTAATATCAATTCCTCTGGAGACATTGCTTGCACCCTACCTGTGCAGAATGACTCAAGTAAGTCTGTGAACTGGCCTCTGTTTGTTAGTTCCGGCGGAACCTCAATCTTCATGCACTCTTGCAAGGCAAGATTCATCATAGTTGTCCAGTCCGACTGCTTTACGATTGGCGGCAACCAGCCTAGCTGGTCAAGACACGCCCGGCCAAACTTCTGCTGGATCTGAACCTCTTCACTGGTCAGCTCCAAACGCTCACCACCGATATCCACAAACCAGACACGCGGCTCGGACAACACGACACTCATGCCCGTGATTTCCAAAGACTGGCCGTTGCCATTACCTACGCCATACTTGCGCTGTAAGCAGAGAGACTTGTTGCAGTAATCTTGAAGCGGTGCCTTCTTACAGCCGTATTGATACTCTTTCTTTTCCAGCGTTTGCTGCAGCTGCACAATCTCGGCGGCAGGTAGCGGAGGCGAAACATACTGCGCGTTGTGTTGCTCTAGCAAACTCCTCCAGTTGTCGGGATCCATCTTCTGATACATCACGCCGACATTAAACATCGTCTCGTTACGGAGACCCTCACCAATACCCATGGTTGTCAAAGTCACAAGGCACGGTGGACACTCCGGCATGAACTCTGTGCTAGTGCCTAGCTGCAAATCCATGAACTCACCCGGCGGTGTGCGCTTGCTTTCCGCATAGTCCAAGAACTCTTCCAACGACAACTCTTTAGCTTTGTCGTCGTAAGCCGGACGCAGTGTCCGGTCACCATCAAAGTATGGAAGGTTTATAAAGTTCCCTACGTCGCCGCGTTCGACTAATAGTTTTTCTTGTTTCGGGAAAATCTCTGACGAACCATAGCCAAGACACGCGGCAATCTCTCCGAGTTTGTCGCGCATGTCCGTAGCACTGAGTATACCGTCGATAAAAAAGTAGACGTGAGCACCACCAGATTTAGAACGACAAACAACAGCAGGGATGCCACGAGAGTTGCACTCATCAACAATACTCCCGTGATCAAGAGGGTAAACGTCCACGTCAATGCAGCCGAATCGGCAATTATTATCAGCATTGATTGGAATCGATCCTGCACCTACAGCCCCATCAAAATGTTTTTCTATGTGTCCTTCGTCTAAAGGAGTTCGTATAACACGACTGTCGGCCTCTTCTTTGCCGCTTTTGCGTGTTCCTTTTATTATAGTCTGTCCATGTGCTTGTTCAAACCCTTTGAACAAAGCCATGAACCTCTGAATGTTTTCCATTGTTTACCTCGAAGATGTGGGGGGTGAGGCACAGAGGGAAAAAGCCCCACCCCCGTCGGCTTAAAATGGGACGTCAGATGACTCGGTTTTCTGGGAGGAATCTTCCAAGTCTGGGTCGGAAGCCGTAGCAACCTCCCCTGCGTTCACCATTTGGCCGAACTCTTTGCAGCTCTTATAGAGCTCCGCATCTTCGACGTAACCGTTACGGCCAACAATCTTCCAGCCGTTCCAGCTACCCATGTCATTCGAGAACTCATCAGTAGTCAACTCCCAAATGCAACCAAAGCTAGGAATCTTGAACGCCTTACCGTTCGACATACCTTGCTGCATCTGGATTTGCGTGTTCCACTGACGAGACACTTTCAGACTTGTTGACTTCATGTCAACGATTGCTGTTTGCCAAGTCCCGGTGCTGGGATCTTGGATCTGCACATAGTGCTGTGCAGACGTAACCAACTCATTCCCGCTCGGCAGAATGTCTTTATTACCGACACGCTCTGCACCGAGAACGTCCTTGCTGTTCGGGGCAAGCTCACCTTTGAACCCACCACCCTGTTCGTAGGGTCCGAACTCCAAGAATTTTTTGACGTAGGCACACGGGATAACTTTCACGCCATCCTCTGCTTTCCAGACCTGACCAGTGACAGTGTTGAAGATGTCACCAGCTTCGGCTCCCGATATGTATGCGGAGTCCTTTTTCTTGAGTTGGGGAGACACTGGCTGAAGCACCCGAATGAACGGGATCTTCATGTCGTCGGCTCCGATGTTCTCGGTTCCGGCTCCTGCGTCTTCCATAAATGCGCCCAACATTTCTTCGGGCAATGCGATTGCTGTCTTCTCTTCTTTGACAGCGACTTCTTTAGTTTGTGTTTGAGACATAGCGATTACTTCCTTTTGATCTTCGCTTCGGTTCCAACATAAGCTCCAAACATTTCGAGGTCGATTTCCTCTCCTGCTTGCAGCCGTTCCTTTACCCAGCCTTTTAGCGTCATCGGATGAACCGACTGCTTTTGTGCTGGGTCATAACCCTGATTCAGACAATCGTCAAAGAACGCACCAGCCCTGTTGTCTTGGCCTTTGCCAAACTGGACAGTGACTTCGTTCTTGATGATGTCGTCCTCACCCACTGACCGCAGGAAGTTAAAAGCTTCTTCCTTGCGACTTGCGGGGATGGATGCATATACGAATTGATTGAGCGATATTGAGTTACCGTCAACATCGACACGCTCAAGACCCATTGCTTCCATTTCTGCGGGGATCAATTCACGAGTAATGCGCTGATACTCTTTCTTGGCATCTTTGGCAGCTTGCTCGTGCTGCTCGAGGAGCGAAGATTGTTTTTGCGCTTCTCGAATGAGGTCGGATAATTTTGACCCGCCCTCGGTTTTGATTTCGTCAAACGCTGATGCGTCTGCTTCCATCTGTTCGAATAGTCCTGACATTGGACACTCCTTCTAGTTTCTACGTTCCCGTTTATAGCCCGTCGGCTTTGGGTGTAACGGGGCAGCTAACCATCCTCGAAAACTGCCCCGCTACCATCATTCAATTTCGAGAACTTACCCCTAAGCAAAAACTGAATGACTTGACTACGTATATAGACCATGCTATCCCATGTCAACTACATTTTTTCAGGGATAAATCGTGGCCTACGCATATAAAACAGAACCATACCAGCACCAGCGTGATGCTTTCGAGCGCAGCTGCGAGCAAAGTGTGTATGCGTATTTTATGGAGATGGGTTGCGGTAAGTCCAAAGTGCTTATCGACAACGCCGCTTTCCTGTATGAGCAAGGCCGCATCACGACTCTGGTTATTGTTGCACCGAAGGGTGTGTATCGCAACTGGGTTCTGAAAGAAGTTCCCATCCATATGCCCGAGCGCATCCCGCATAAAGTATTCACGTGGCGCAGCAGCGCGAACAAGACACAGCAGAAAGAACTTGCTGACGCTCTTCACTATCACGACGGTCTCCGTATCCTCGTGGTTAACATCGAAGCATTCGTAGGCACCAAATGTGTTCAGTACGTGCAGAAGTTTATGAACCAGCAGACAGTTATGTTTGCCGTGGACGAAAGCACAACAATCAAAAATCCAAAAGCCAAGCGCACAAAGATTGTCACTAAGCTTGCAGAACGTGCAGACTACAGACGCATCCTGACTGGGTCGCCTGTAACACAAAGCCCCATGGACTTGTTCGCACAATGCAACTTTCTCAACGCCAACCTGCTAGGCTACAACAACTTTTATTCTTTTCAGGCTCGCTACGCCGTTATCAAACGACAGCACATGGGTTCTCACTCATTCAACAAAGTCGTCGGCTTTCGAAACTTACCTGAACTGGCAGACAAAGTGTCCGGCTTCTCAACCCGTGTGTTGAAGAAAGACTGCCTCGACCTGCCAGAAAAAACATACACCTCGCGCCATGTCGCGCTGTCCCCGGAACAAGTCCGGGCATACACTGATATGAAGAAGAACGCCCTGCTGATACTCGATGATGAGCTAATCACTGCACAAGAAGCAATGACACAGCTCCTCCGATTGCAGCAAATCCTCTGTGGCTACGTGCCTATAGATGAGGAAGGCAACTTCTACGAAATCCCGTCCCGCCGTATCGACGCAATGTTGGAAGTGCTGGACGAGATGTCAGGGAAGGTAATCATCTGGGCACGGTTCCGCCGTGACATAGAGAAGATTGTCGAAGCCCTGCAGAAAGCCTATGGCGAAAAGTCTGTAGGCTCTTACTACGGATCCACAAGTGATGATGATCGTGAAGCCTTGGTCGAGAACTTTCAAAACCCGGATCACGAAACTCGGTTCTTTGTGGGCAACCCGCAAACCGCTGGTTATGGGCTTACGCTCACCGCCGCGCATAACGTAGTCTATTACTCGAATGACTTTAACCTCGAGACCCGCGTCCAATCGGAAGACCGTTGTCACCGGATTGGTCAAACAAGAGCGGTCACATACGTTGACCTGATTTCTGAGGGGACTGTGGACGAGTATATCGTTCGCGCCCTTCAGAATAAAATTAAGTTAGCTGGCGCATCTCTCGGTGAAGACATGCGGCAATGGTTAAAAGTAGGAAAGTAAAATGGATACTACAAAGTATAAAAGTGTTGCCTTGCCGATTGAGGCATATGAATCGGTAAAACGATTGGCAAAAGAAAATGAGCGAAGCATTGCCCGACAGATTAGTTTTCTAATCCATCAGGCAAGTCAGGCTAACGCCTCCGACGGGCAGGGTATCCGTCGTCATCATAACTAACGTATGTTGTTTCGTCGCTAGGGTGAGAAGGTGGTGCATAGTTGCAGCACCTTTCTCCACCCGGACACTCAGCACAAGTGACGGGGTCACATGCAGGGGACTTCGGTAGCCCCCTGCTCCAAAGCCCCAAACCCTGCACCTTCCAAGGTGTCCACAGTCTACCGTCCCTGCTTGGCCATCTCATCCTAAATCCTCCATTGTTAAATATTCTTTAATTGCCTGACGCAAAATAGAACTCTTGCTGGTTCCCTTTGCTTCAGCCTCCGCGTTCAACAAATCATATAACGATTTATCTAAATCAAAACTCAGTGTCACGCGTTTGTCAAATATGCGTGGGCGTCCAACCTTCTTACTCGTCACTGATAACTCCATTTCGGTTCATTTCTCCTAATCCTATTATTGTCATGTTCAGCACCTGCCGCAAGGACAGAGGCCATATCTGTGCTGTGCCATCGCTAGACACTGTGACTATCTCAGCCACATATTGTTTGTCGGGTGTTTTACCATCCCCCCGTGACCGCATGTAAACCAGCGGTGGATTTTCAATGGATGGTATCATCAGGTTCCTCCGGTTCCTTGTTATGAAGAATGGCCGACCGAAGCTCCGCCAATGTATCTTCTGGCATGTCCGGCTCCACTCTTTCGTTCTTGCCGACAGCGTATAAAACCGCGTCACGTTTATCCTTGAACAAAGCAATAAGCTTGATGTTCAAATCATCTTCAATGTGCCAGAAACCCGACACGCCCCACCACGACAAATGTTTTATCTCGCTTTCGAACAAAGGAACGAACTCCCAGTCCATCGGGCAGATAGAAATAAGATCCGCATCTTCCGGCCTCAAATCTTTCGGGTCATAATCTGCCGCACCGCTAGGAAACTTTACTACCTTACCCATTATTCCAAGTCCTCCGGCTCCGGGAACAGCCCCTCGCTATCCGAGAATTGTTTCGCTGGCTCCCACGGTTCTTGAAACTTGAGGCTGTAGTATGTTTTGCCAGCCTTGGACGTGTTGCGCCATCCAGCAATCTCATACTTCTTGCCCTCAATCGTGCACTCGCCCTTGATGTTCGGTGCCTTCGGGTTATCGGTGCCGTTATTGAACAACACACCTTTCATGTCGTCTTCGAATTGTTTGTCAGAATCTTGGCTCATAAAGCTCTCCTTTCTCTAACTTTTCTTTCAGTCTGTAGTATTCACGCCATAGGAACTCGGCTCTTGGGTCGTTGTTCCAGTCGGCAGCAACCGCTTTTTCATACGCCTCGTCTGCAGCAGACTTGAGGCTCAACAGGTTTTCATCACTCATTTGTCCCACCTGTAAAATATGTGGCTGTCAATCTTGACAATATATGTCTTCTCATGACGCCACTTCGGACTGACATAATCAGCATGGTAATGGGTCGCCCCATCCATGAATGTCCCGAACCAGTTGTTCATTATAATCATGGCGTTCTCTTGCGATTCCTGAAAAGCCCTTTTGTTCAACGGCCTGTCCGACTCGCCATCGCAATACCAACTGAACTGACAGCGATGAAGTTTCGTGCCGCCCTGCTTGACGACACTGCAAACATCGTCCGGGAATCTCGGGTCTTCAACTCGGTTCATCACGACCTGACCAACCGCAAGCTGGCCTATTGTGCTTTCGTTCCGAGCTTCGTGGTAAATGTTCATAGCCATACACATCAATGCCTCGCCTATCATTTCCACCCCTCCTCTACTAGCTTGCGAATGGTCTCTTTCTTCTGGGCATCTAACTCTTGCGCCCTGTCTATAATCGCGTCAGACACGCGACGTGAAACTTGGTGCTTCATCTTCCGGGTGCCATACAAGACTGTCGTATGACACTTGCCAGTGAACCGGCCAATATCAGAGAGGCTGTGACCAGCCTTCTTGTGCGCGATGTAGAAAAACGAATGGCGAGGCTTGATGATGTAGCCCTTCATGTGCTTGCCCATTAAGTCTCTGTAAGAAACCTGAAAGCCCTCAGCTGTTGCTTCAGCCAAAGACTTCAGGGTAGCTTTCTTTACTGCCACGGGGTGCCCTCCAACCATGAAACCAAAACCTTGCGAACTCCACGCTTCACGGGTTTGACTTCATGCGGGACAAAGGACGGGAACACAACAACTGAGCCACGTTCGAGAGGTATCTCCTCACCCATGATAACCAACTCACCACCAGAAAAACTTTTGGGATCAGACAGCATGATAGTGCAGCCGAGCTTCCTGTCGAAGACTGGGTCGTCGGGGGATTTTATGGGGAACATGTCCATGTGGTTTGAGTAAAAGTCCCCGCGCTTATACACGGTATATTGCAACTCGTGCAAAAGTGTTGCATGAAAACCGAACTCCGCAGAGTTAGCTTGCTCCATCAAACTTTTGACGGGATACGCAATGTCTTGGTTAGCGTGTATGTCTATCCACTTATGCGTAGACTTGCGGATTGTATCGTCTTTTCTATCTCCGGCTATCAAGCCGTCTTCTGCCGAGATTTCTTTCACAGCCTCTTCAACATTGTCGCACCACTCGTGTTGCAACACTTGCGTAAACTTCATCCATGATGGTCTCATCCGTTCTTTACCTTTCTAAATGCTTCCTCAACATCTGATGCTGAGATGTATGCGCCGATGGCGTCTTCTAATTCGTCGGGAAAATCTTTGAGGTAGTCATAAACAAATGTCATGACTGCCTCCATAATCTCATCTGCTCTTTCGTAGTCCACTAACTGTCTTCCTTTCCATGCAGGTAGGCGACAAACCCCCTGCCATCTTCGTCACTCCATGGGTCAATCCCGAACACATAGTCCACCTGCCCCATCTTGTTCTTCATTCTGGTCAGCCACATTTCTGCGGTCTCCCTGTCCGGGAATATCCGACCATGAAACTTGTGCTTTGCTTTTAGCTTGCGCCTTACTCCAGCCATCAGACCTCAACCTCCTTCCACTCAAGCTTGGCAGAGAACACATCCCCCACCGTAGTTTCGAAAAAATCTGTGTCATGCTCGCAGACGAGCTTGACTAGAACGTCCTCGAACTTAGCCGCGCTCATCTTGGGGTGGAACTCATCCACAAAACTTCGCATGAAGCGACGCAGGTCTTGCGACTGGAAACTTGTAATGTCGACGGGCAGTCGGTCTGCCCCGTCATAACATGCGACTGTGTATATCCAGCGATATTCCCTAGCCATTAGTCGTTCTCCATCCAGACTGTTTCGCCATCGTTCGAGTAATCGAAAAACTTGGGGTCATCTTGCGTGACTGGTTCTTTGAGCGCATAGGCTTCGATTGCCCCACTCGAACCCACGTCATCATCGTAAACGCAGCCCAAGATATACTTCTCCCACGCATTTGAACCGAACAGCTTCTCCAAGGGATAGTCGTCTGGGTAAACCTTGTCCGGCACCTCAACGATGTAGCTGCTGATTAACTCAGTGCGAGTAATAACTCTGAATTGTTTAGGCATTTTTTACCTCCTCATCTAAATCACGTAATTGAAAATCTTTCGCCGCGTCCCAGCCGATATCTTCCTGCAGCAATAGCTTGGCTGCGTAGTAGGCATCGTCCTCGTCTTGCGCCTCGACAACATACTCACGTTGCGAAGTCTCGACGGGGATGAAGCTGACGCGATACATCCTCGGCACGGCTTGGCCGTGACCATCCTCGTAATAAAATTCATGGATATCTTCTGCGTCCATTATTCAGTCTCCTCTTTTTTCCATGTGCCAGATGCTTCGTTCCATAGGTAGCGTGTGCCACCCTTCGTCCACATCTCGCCCCAGTTATCGTTCCATTCCCAGTCGGTGAAGAAACACGTGCCATCCGCATAATCCTTTTCGTAGTCTTTTGCGGTGTAGTTTTGGTCTTCGTCAAAGAGACAGGTTTGCGAACAAATCGTGTCTCCACCTTCGGCGAGAAAACCCTCTTGCATACCATCGCCACACACCACACACGAACGCGGATACAATACTTCCCCGCCCGGTGTGCGCTGGCTCTCTTGCTCCTTAATCATCGCGGCCTCCCATCGCAACCCAGATTGCCAAGGCGAATATCACGCCAAAGAAACCCATTAAAAATGTCGTCGTCATTGTCTCCTCCTCCTACCAGCTTGCTTGGTAATAGACTTCGCGCCACTCTTTATCGAAGTCCTCTTCTTCTAACCACAGCAATGCCTTGCGAATTGCCAGAATGTCTTCAGGTATGCGCTCACGGCACATGGCCTTCCACTCTTCATCCTTCGACCCAAAGAAAAATCCTTCGGTGGCATCCAAATAGTGCGGGTTCTCCGCCCACGCTTCCAGCGTCTTGGCAAGTTCTTCCAACTTCTCGCAATCCATGTGGATTTCTTCGCAGTTGTCTTCACCATCTTCACTAAAGTTTTCGACAATGAAGCCATGAACCCAATGGTTCTTGCGCCACTGCAACACGTCCGACGTCATGTGCGAAATCTCAAACACGTCGTCCATCTTCTCTTTCGGCAAAGCGCGAAACTCGTCGCCCGTGCCGACATATTGTGTGCGGATAAACTTCCGCGCTTGTAAATACATATCCAGTCCCATTACGCTGTCACCTCCTCAATGCTTTCAATCTGGAAATCCATCTTCGAACTGTGCGGGACATCCTCCCAGCCAGCCATGTTGATTTGCTCCACGGCGTCGTCTGCGTTCTCAGCGTCAACACATATTTGAAGATGCTCAAGCTGCGTCGCAACAATCCGGAATTTTTTTCCACCTGCCTCACGCTTGCTTTCCTCATGATTGGCGATTATTTGCAGCATCCGGTAAACTTCTTCCCGCAACCTTTCCGGCGATTTAGCAGCGGCGTCTCCTTCATCAATGCACCACTGAATGTGTTCAAGTTGTTCTCGTATTTGCTGAATCAACATTACTCACGTCCCTCCGCTCTTGCTCGCGCCGAACGCGATTGCTCAATCTTCACACGGGCGAGGTCGCGCAAGCTCAATGCAGCAATGACCTCCTCCGATGCTTCCATAGCCAAGACCCAAGAATCAAAAGCCTGTTGGGCAATCACTTCAGCCTCGGATGTCGAAGCTTGTGCCTCGCAGCCCGTGACTTGGAACTTGGTGCTGTTTCCTTTTTCAACTTTCATAATTTACTCCACTCTGTTAAAATGTCCCACATCAACTGGGACTATACCCATAATGGAGTAAACCGATGGATAATACAAGCATTAAAATAATGGAAAACGAAATTAGTTTGACGGTGACACAGCCGGAAGAACAGCCGCTAGTCGATGAAGATGCCCTGCCCCTCGTTCATGTAGTCGGCAACGAGTTCGACATGCAATGGCGCAGCGTCTGGATACATGGTCAGAAGCAGTCGGTCAGGCTGCTGGAGACTAGCACGGGTATGAAGATTGAAGTGATGAACAAATTTTGACACGTATATAGGGTTTTTTTGCTCAAGTGTTTCACCAAAACTTTTTCAGCTGAGGTGTTTACTGTTTACAGAGCGAAAAACATGCTTAAAGTGTTGTTTTTATTAAGGTAATCTGTAAACACCCAAGTGTTTACAAGTGTTTACAAAAAGTTAGCCCCTTTGAGGGCGCACCAATTTGCTTTTTATTACAAGGATTTAGAGTTGAGTAAAAATAGTCTATATGACCAGACTGTAAACACCTCCGACGAGAAAGAAGGAAAAAGCACCCGCTTGAGCAATCGGCAACGTGAGTTTGCCAAGCTTATTGTCGAAGGCGTTTACTCCAACACCGAATGCGCTCGCCGTGCGGGGTATTCGGAAGATAGCGCGAACACGTATGCCTCAAAACTTTTGAACGGGCGAGACTTCCCACTTGTCCCCCAGTTAATAGCCGACCTCCGTCAAGAGAAAGAGCGCAAGTATGGTGTGAGCTTGATAGGCCAGCTGAAACGTCTGACCGAGTTATCACTTGCTGCTGAAGAAGGCGGACAGTTTTCCGCCGCCATCAACGCCGAGAAGATACGCGCCTCGCTTGGTGGTCTGACAGTTGACCGCCGCGAGAACCAACACGTTCACAAGTATGATGCCATGAGCCGTGAGGAGATTGTCGCCCAGCTTGAGAACTTGCGGCAAGAACACCCCGCCGCGTTTATCGAGGGCGAGTTTGAGGAAGTGAAAGATGCCGACACCAGAGCGCAACCTATGGACACGATTAAAGAAATCACTGCCGCCGAAGACCCATGCGACGAGGATTGAAAACCGCGCAGGTTCGGGCTGTCCTGACGTTCATTTGTGCCATGACGGGGCTTGCTGTTTCGTCGAGTTAAAAATAGCAAAAGGAAACAAAATAAACCCCAGACCCTCCCAGATTGCTTGGAATATGAGTTATTCTGCGGCTGGGGGTATTTCTTTTTTCTTAGTTTCACGCCCCTCGAAGGGCGACCTATTTTTATTTGAAGGCGGTGACGCGGTGCATCTTGCGGCTTGCGACTTGTCAAATCCAGACCCGAGACCCGTGTTTCGGGGCACAAGTCTTGCGGATTGCATAGCTTGCGCCTTGCGACTTGCGCCTTGAAACTTGCGGCTTGGTCATATCAGAAAGTAGCATGAATGGGGAAACGCGGCGACTAATAAATAGCCGCCGCGCCAGAGGAAACTAGTGCATTTTGTAGGAGACGTTTTGAATTTCGGGATTCCAGCAAGCGCGACAATCGCCACACTTTCCGCCCTGGCTTGGTGCCGGACACTCATGGCCGATTGCCGCGTTGTCTTTGTGCACTGTTGAAGTGTTGTGGAAAGATTTAGGCGCTTCGCCGTCGACCATTGCGCCGGATAGGCGGACTACGGCATTATTCGGAACCATGCGACCGGCCAATGCTTCGCGCCATATCTTCTTTTCCTTTGTAGGGATCCAATGAAACTTG
>Ga0075480_10000686_pt1 | contig 20383 bp, 20 predicted proteins | sample DEB08_DNA_7_FD_81590 | JGI IMG/M metagenome (GOLD analysis project Ga0075480, IMG submission 81590) | Aqueous microbial communities from the Delaware River and Bay under freshwater to marine salinity gradient to study organic matter... | ecosystem: Environmental > Aquatic > Marine > Coastal ... | reverse complement strand
GAGGTATTGGCTGATGGGGTGCGGGTTGTGGCCGGCGGGGCCACGGACGAGGCGCGAGTGTTCGAACTCTCGCACGGCCTGCGGGGCACACGGCTGCGCTCAGGCGATCGGCTACGCGTCGATCAGCGCACCGGCCTCGTTCTCGAAGTGCTGCCCCAACCCGATGTTGATGACCTTCTGCTCGAGGAAGTGCCCGATGTGTCCTACGCCGACATCGGTGGGCTCGATGATCAGATCACCCAGATTGCCGATGCGGTTGAGCTGCCGTATCTCCACCAAGACCTGTTTGCCGAGCATCGCCTGCCGGCACCGAAGGGCATTTTGCTGTATGGCCCGCCTGGATGCGGCAAGACACTGATCGCGAAAGCCGTTGCTAACTCGCTTGCCCGCAAGGTGGCTGGTGCCATCGGAGAGGACAAGGGGCGGAGTTACTTCATCAACATCAAGGGCCCGGAGTTGCTCAACAAGTACGTGGGCGAAACCGAGCGCCAGATCCGCATGGTGTTTCAACGTGCTCGCGAAAAGAGCGAGGAAGGGTGGCCCGTCATCATCTTCTTCGATGAGATGGACTCGATGTTCCGTACCCGCGGCACCGGTGTGTCATCCGATATGGAATCGACAATTGTTCCGCAACTCCTCGCCGAGATCGATGGCGTGGAAGGCCTACGAAACGTCATTGTGATCGGTGCGACAAACCGTGAAGATCTGATCGACCCGGCAATTCTGCGACCCGGTCGGCTCGATGTGAAGATCCGCATCGATCGCCCCGATGCCGCCGCAGCCCGACAGGTGTTCGCGCGCTACCTGAACGATGAAATTCCCATTGCCGAGGGAGAAGATGCAGCCTCGATGATCGATGCGACGGTCGTCGAGATGTATCGCGACGACGATGACAACCGTTTCTTGGAAGTCACCTACCAGACCGGCGATAAGGAGATTCTCTACTTCAAGGATTTCGCCTCCGGTGCCATGATCGAGAACATCGTGCGCCGCGCCAAGAAGTCGGCTATCAAGCGCGTGATTACGGGTGGGGCCCGTGGTGTCGCCACCGCCGATCTCATCGGAGCGATTCGTCAGGAGTTTGCCGAGCACGAGGACCTGCCGAATACCACCAACCCTGACGACTGGGCGAAGATTTCGGGTCGCAAGGGTGAGCGCATCGTGTTCATCCGCACCCTCGTTCGTGGCGGTGACGACGACGGCGGCGGGCGTGCCATCGAGCGGATGCAGACCGGGCAGTACCTGTAGTCACACGATGGCCATCGTCAAAGTCTGTGGTCTCGAGACCGAGTACGGCATCGTGGTGCGCGGTGTCGACTCGAATCCGGTGACGGCGTCCTCGTTGCTGATCAACTCGTACCTTGCAGATCTGTCCTCGGTTGGGTTCGATGTCGAATCGGAACGCCCAGGTGCTGATGCTCGCGGCCGGGAATTGTCGTGGGAGCCTGATCCTGACGTCGACTCGTTACTCGTCAATGCGATGCTGACCAATGGGGCGCGGTACTACGTCGACCACGCACATCCTGAGATGTCGATTCCCGAAGTGGCCGATGCGCGCGAGGCCGTCGTTTGGGACGCTGCCGGCGATGCAATCGTGCGGCGCTCGATGGAGTTGGCAAATCGGGTCTTACCCGACGGCGCAGAGGTCGTGATTCATCGCAACAATTCCGATGGCAAGGGCAATTCGTACGGGTGCCACGAGAACTACCTCGTCGATCGTGCGGTTCCCTTCGGACTGGTCGTGCGGGGAATCACCCCGCACTTCGTGACCCGTCAGATCTTCACCGGCGCTGGAAAAGTGGGGTCGGAACGCCCTGGTCGGACGACCGACGAGGTCGGCTACCAAATCACTCAGCGAGCAGATTTCTTCGAAGAGCCCGTCGGGCTGGAAACGACCGTGAAACGACCGATCGTCAATACCCGTGACGAGCCGCACTGTGACCCAGAGCGGTATCGACGGCTGCACGTCATCGTTGGCGACGCCAACATGAGCGAGATGGCGACATTTTTGAAAGTTGCCACCACGGCCATCGTTCTGGCGATGATCGAAGACGGCGCGATGCCTGCGAACATCGAACTCGCCGATCCGGTCGCTGATATTCGTCGCATCAGTCACGACCCGTCGCTACGCGCAACCGTCGAGATGGCCGATGGGCGACGGGTGCGCGCCATCGACGTGCAGTGGGAGCTACTGGCGGCAGCCACCACATGGGCGCAACGTCACGGTTTCGATGCGGTGGCTGGTGAGGAAGTTGGCGCGTTGGCGTTAAGAGAGTGGGAACAGGTTCTCACCGGTCTCGATACCGACCCCGAGCGGGTTGCCGATGTCGTCGACTGGGTGGCCAAGCGCCGACTGATCGAGGCCTACGCCGCTCGTCATGATTTGCGCCCGGGATCGGCACGCCTGCGAGCTATCGACATGCAGTATCACGACCTTCGGCCGCAGCGATGCCTCGCCGCACGTGCGGGACTCCGTCGGATCACCACCGATGACGAGGTTCGCGCGGCGATGACAGACCCGCCAGGGAGCACGCGCGCGTATTTCCGTGGTCGTTGTCTCTCGAAATTTGGCGACGCCGTCGTGGCTGCGAACTGGGATTCGATGGTGTTCGATGTGGGCAGTGGCCCCCTGCGTCGCGTGCCGATGAACGAACCGTTGCGCGGCACCGAGTCGATGGTGGGTAACGTGATCGACAGCAGCTCCTCAGCCGGTGAACTGCTGCGTCGGATCGCCGGCTGATCGGTCGCTCCACAACAGGAGGTTGGCAGCCATGTCAGAGTCGATGCATGAACAACGTCGGTCCTCTTCACAGGACGCGACAACCGAGGTCGAGCCCTCAGAGTCGACCCGTGCGGAGGAACTTCGCGACGAACTTGACGATTTGCTCGACGAGATCGATGAGGTTCTCGAGACCAACGCCGAGGAGTTTGTGCGCTCCTACGTCCAAAAAGGCGGTGAGTGACCGGTGGCGATGCCACGTTTCGAACTGGGACAAGATCCCGGCACCGACTTCGGGTTGTTGCTGCGGCGGGTTGGCCTGACCCAGCCGGCGGGCGCTGGTGCGGTACCTGACGCTCCGCATGCCACAACCTGTGTGGCACTGCGCCATGCCGACGGTGTCGTCATCGCCGGTGACCGCCGTGCCACATCGGGGCATCTGATCTCTCACCGCACCATGGAAAAGGTGGTGCAGGCCGACCGTCACTCCGCAGTTGCCATCGCCGGGGCGGCGGGACCCGCCGTGGAGATGATTCGACTGTTCCAGGTGCAACTCGAGTACTACGAAAAAGTGCAGGGCACCGCGTTGTCGCTCGAGGGCAAGGCCAACCAGTTGGCGGCAATGGTGCGTCAGAACCTTCCCGCGGCGATGCAGGGCATGGGGGTCGTGCCGATCTTTGCCGGATACGACACGCGGCGCGATGTCGGTCGGTTGTGGGATTACGACATGCTGGGTGGCCGGTACGAAGAGCGTGATCACGTCGCCACCGGCTCAGGGTCATTGCATGCCGGCACCACCTTGAAACTGGGCTATCGCGGCGGTTTGGACCGTGCGGCAGCGATCGCCCTGGCCGCGCGTGCGCTGTGGGAGGCTGCCGACGCCGATTCAGCAACCGGTGGTCCCGACGTGCTCCGTGGAATCTATCCAGTGGTCGCGGTGATCGATGCCGATGGTTGGGCACGCGTTGACGATGAGGAACTCGCGGCCGTGTACGCCGCGATCATGGACGAGGCCCGGGAGGCCCACTCGTGAGCATGCCGTATTACGTTGCGCCCGAACAGGCGATGAAGGACCGTGCGGATTTTGCGCGCAAGGGCATCGCGCGTGGCCGCGGACTGGTGGCGATGCGCTACATCGATGGAGTGGTCATGGTGGCGGAGAACGCCTCTCAGTCGCTCCGTAAAATCAGCGAGATCTACGACCGCATCGCTTTTGCCGGTGTTGGCAAGTACAACGAATTCGATCAACTGCGGGTTGCCGGTATTCGGGCGGCCGAACTCACCGGCTACCAGTACTCCCGCGACGATGTTGATGCGCGATCACTCGCAAACGACTATGCGCAGTTGCTCGGAAACTCGTTCACCCACGGGATGAAGCCGATGGAGGTCGAGATTTTGGTGGCCGAGGTATCGCTCGCCGGTGAGAACGACCAGATATTTCACATCATGTACGACGGCACGGTGATTGACCATCGTGATGGTTGCGCCCTCGGGGGTGACTCCGATGCCGTCACCGCGCGTCTGCGCGAAGGCTTCACCGAAGGCCTCATCCTTGACGATGCTGTCCGTCTTGGCGCCCAGGTCCTTGGCGGTGAGCGGGTGATTCCCGCTGATGAACTCGAGGTTGCCGTGCTCGAACGTGGAAACGGTCGGCGGTGTTTCCGACGTATCGAGATGCCCAGCGATGTCGTCGCATTGGCGGAATCCTCCGAACACGAGGCCTGACGAGATGGCCTCGGTCGACCTGAACAGCGACCTGGGAGAGGCCTTCGGGGCGTGGTCGCTCGGCGATGACCAGGCGATGCTCTCGGTTGTCACCAGTGCCAACATCGCGTGCGGCTTCCACGGTGGTGACCCGCCCACGCTGCGACGGGTATGTGGATGGGCTGCGGACGCTCGGGTGCGTATCGGGGCTCAGGTGTCTTTTCCAGATCTCCAGGGGTTCGGGCGCCGGCATATGGTGATCGACTCCAGCGAACTACAGGATCTCGTGCTGTATCAATTGGGTGCACTCGATGCCTTCGCGCAGGTAGCTGGCACCGAGATCGCATATGTCAAACCTCATGGTGCGCTCTACCACGCGGCGGTCAGCGATGCGGCGGTCGCCGGGGCTGTTGTGGCCGCGAGCGCCGAATACGACCCGTCATGTGCAATTCTCGGCCCACCCCAATCGGCGCTGCTCGCGGCAGCCGATGCTGCGGGTCTGGAAGCAGTGCCCGAAGGCTTTGTCGATCGGGCCTACCTGCCCGACGGAACCTTGGTGCCTCGCGGCCACGAGGGTGCGGTTCTGAGCGATGTGGCGCGTATCGCCGAACGCGCGGTCCAGATGGTGACCGACCACACCGTGGAGGCCATCGATGGATCCTCGGTGGCGTTGTCAGTCCGGTCTCTGTGTGTGCATGGCGACACGCCGGGGGCGGTCGCGATGGCGCGAGCGGTCCGGTCCGCGCTGGTGGCTGCCGGTATTGGGATCCACCCATTCACCTGAGCAATGGACATCGCTACGCCGGTCGTCGTTCCCTTTGGGCCTGATGCATTCATGATCGATACCGCCGGTCGACGAACCGACGTGGTTGCCGATCGGTGGCGCGAGGCACTGGCGGGTCGCGATATGGATGTTGTCCCCGCAGCCGCGACCGTTCTGGTGCGTTGTGGTTATCAGGATGTCTTGACCGCTGGTGATCGCGAGATGTTGGTGCATCTAGCGCGTGAGATCACCCAGGATGAGGGCGCTCACTCGGGGCGAACCGTGACCATTCCCGTTGTCTATGACGGCGACGACCTCGCCGATGTTGCTCGGCGGTGTGGCATGAGCACCGATGCGGTCGTGGCTGCGCATATCTCGGCGGAGTTCCGGGCGGCATTCTGCGGTTTCGCCCCGGGGTTCGCCTATCTGGTCGGGCTTCCGTCAGCGCTCCATCTTCCACGCCGCGACACACCGCGCACTACGGTTCCTGCCGGCTCGGTGGCGATTGCAGCGGAGTACTCCGCGGTCTATCCGCGGTCGAGTCCCGGCGGGTGGCATCTCATCGGTCGCACGGAATATGCAATGTTTGATGTCGCCCGTGACCCACCCGCGATCGTGGTGCCCGGTGACACGGTGAGGTTTGTTCATGCGGCTCGATGAGGGGCCGCGAGGTTCCGGCGCGGAGCGCGTGCCGACACTTGAGGTGATCGAGCTGGGAATCGCCACCACCGTGCAGGACCGGGGTCGAGTGGGGCTTGCGGCCCTCGGGGTTGGACGCTCGGGTTGGGTGTACGAGGAGCATGCGCAGGCGGCAAACCGGGCCGTCGGGAACTCGGCGTCGGCGCCGGTGATCGAAACGGTGGGTGGGCTTGTTCTGCGCGCCAATGCGCCGTGTGTCATCGCTGCAACAGGCTGGGTGGCGCCACGGGCGATGCGAGTCAATGACATCGTCGAGATCGGCACGCGCCCCGATGGTCTATGGACCTACGTCGCGGTCGCGGGAGGGATACATGGCGACGCCATGCTGGGGTCGCTGTCGGAGGACACCCTCGCTGGGTTGTGTCCGCTGCCTGTCGTCGCCGGTGGTGTCTATGGCATCGGTGATGCCAGTACTGCGGCCGCAGCCGACATTGTTGCGCCTCCGCAACGGATGTCGGACCCTCTGCATGTCCATGCCGGTCCGCAGAGCGCACGGTTCTCGTCGGCAAGTGCGCAACTGGCGTCGGCGACGCTCACCGTGGTGGCGTCGTCGCGGGTTGGTATCCGCCTTGGTGGGGCCGACATTGGATCGGTGACGTGGGACCAGATGCCGTCACAGCCGCTCATACCCGGCGCAATTCAGATCCCTCCCGACGGTCAGCCGATCGTGATGGGTCCCGATCATCCGACCACTGGTGGCTACCCAGTGATTGGAGTGCTTGGACGCGACGATCTGAGCGACCTCGCTGATCGTCCACCGGGCGCGCCGGTGCAGATGCGACCGGCTGCGTCAGAGGTTGCGCCGGATGGGGTCGTAGGGTGACGGCGGTGCAGCGGCGCATCTACGGGCTCGAAAACGAATACGGCGTCACCTGCACCTTCCGAGGGCAGCGGCGGCTCAGCCCCGATGAGGTCGCGCGGTACCTCTTTCGTCGTGTGGTGTCGTGGGGGAGGAGCTCCAACGTCTTTTTAGTCAACGGAGCGCGTCTCTATCTCGACGTTGGTTCGCACCCAGAATATGCCACCCCCGAATGCGACTCGCTGGTGGACCTCGTGGCCCATGATCGCGCCGGCGAACGAATCGTCGAAGACCTCGTTGAGTCCGCTCAGGAACGATTGGCCGAGGAGGGCATCCGTGGGACGGTGTACCTGTTCAAGAACAACACCGACTCTGCGGGCAATTCCTATGGATGTCACGAGAACTATCTGACGTCGCGCACCGACGACATGAAGTTCTACGACTCGGTCCTTATCCCGTTCTTCGTCACGCGGCAGATTTATGCCGGTGCGGGGAAGGTGGTGCACACGGCTCGGGGTCCTGCGTACTCGATGGCGCAACGTGCCGACCACATCTGGGAGGGAGTCTCGTCGGCGACCACGAGGTCACGGCCGATCATCAATACCCGTGACGAACCTCATGCCGATGCTGAGCGCTATCGGCGGTTGCACGTCATCGTCGGGGACTCCAACATGTGCGAATACACCACCTTCGTCAAGGTCGGTGCGGCGGCCTGCGTGCTGCGCATGGTCGAAGATCGCGCGGTGGTCCTACGCGACCTCACGTTGGAGAATCCGATCCGCGCCATTCGTGACATCAGTCAGGATCTGACATGCCGCCGGCCGGTGCGGCTGGCATCGGGCCGCGAATTGAGCGCGCTCGATATTCAGTCCGAACTGCTGGAGCGGGCTCTCGGCTACGCCGATCGGGGCGGTTTTACCGAAGAGGAGCGACAGGCCCTCGCCATGTGGGAGCACTGTGTGACGACGTTGGCCGATGACCCGATGCGCCTCGACACCGAGGTGGACTGGGTGATCAAGTACCGGCTGATCGAGGCCTTTCGGGCGCGTCACGGGCTGGAGCTAGGAGATCCGCGCGTGGCTGGGCTCGACCTTCAGTATCACGACATCACTCGTTCGCGCAGCCCATTCCACCGACTTGAAGCCAAGGGGCGGGCGCAACGGGTGACCGACGACGACGCCATCGAGTTGGCCACCACCACCGCGCCGACTACCACCCGGGCCCATCTGCGCAGTCAATTCATCGCCCGCGCGAAGGAACGGCGCCGTGATTACACGGTGGACTGGGTGCATCTGAAGCTCAACGATCAAGCCCAACGGACCGTGATTTGCAAGGATCCATTTGCCGCGCAGGACCCTCGGGTAGACCGCCTGATCGAACAGCTGTGATGAATGCGACGACCACGTCGCGGGTGATGCCGCTACGGTGTGCGCGTGCCCGAGTCCGACGCCGATTCTGATCTGTCCGGAACTGAGCACCCAGCCCCGACCGACATTCTCGTCCCAGATGAGGCGCAGCGCGTGAGCGCAGAGACGACCACGGATGCCGAGCCACCGCGTGGGCGTGCAGCATTGGGACGTGGTGCGCGCGCCTTCTTTGACTGGGCCATCGTTGTTGTTGTTGCGCTGACGGTCGCCCTTGGCGTGCGGACATTTGTGTTGGCACATTTTGTTGTTGAGGGATCGTCGATGGCGACCACGTTGACCTCCGGCGATCGGGTATTCGTCAACAAATTGTCGTACCGCTTCGGAGATCCCGGTCGAGGCGATGTCGTGGTTCTCCACGAGATCCGGGGAACGAACGAACGGGATCTCATCAAGCGCGTCATCGCCCTGCCTGGTGAAGAGATCGAGATCAGGTCGTGCGAGGTACGTATCGATGGACGCTTATTGATCGAGCCCTATCTCGACCCGACAGTGGTCACCCCAGGAAACTGTGGTGGGGACTTCGGCCCGTTGATGATTCCCGAGGGGTCGGTGTTCGTCATGGGTGACAACCGCCCCGGATCCCAAGACTCTCGTGCGTTGGGTCCAATCGACGATGAGGACATCGTCGGGCGGGCGTTCGTGGTGTTCTGGCCGCGGGCGGATTGGCGCTGGCTCTAGACGCCGGGCCCGAATTCGTCCCGGGCCACGTCGACCATGCGGTCAACATGATCGCTGAAGATGCCATCGAGGCCCATGCGCAGTCCCGGACGTAATTGGTGTTCATGTTGGAGGTCCCACCCCAGCGTGTGCACGCCGAACCGGTGAAACAGCGTGGTCAATCCACCGTTCCAATCGTCGATGCGCATATTGATGGCGTCCACACCGGCATCGGCGAGGCGGGCGGCCCGTCGCTCTGGGCCCTCGGCGATGCGGTGCAATCGAGTCGAATCCACAAGTCGTGCATCGCGGTGACGTTCGCGGAGTCGCAGGGTCACATCGATATCGGGATGGCACAACCACACGTGCGGCCGCCATGAGGGTTCCACCGCATCAAGAACCGCGTCGGCAATCGCGTCGGGATCATCGCCCTTGATATCGAGTGACACAGGTACCGAGTGCCGACGGGCGAGCTCGAACAACTCACCCCAGTCAGGAATATGCGCCGGGAGGTCACCGCGTCGCACTCGAGTGATGGAACGGGATCGAGCGAAGCGGCGACCGATGCGGCCATCGTGGTCCAAGACCGCCACGCCGTCGGCGGTGCACCATACGTCGCTTTCCAGACCGGTAGCCCCAAGTCGCAGCGCCAACTCAAAGGCATCCATCGTGTTTTCTGGAGCGTGCGCGCGAGCGCCACGGTGCGCGAACAGAATCGGTGGGTCGATCAGGGAGGGGAGTTGCTGCTGCACGAGGTCGCATCATCGCACGGTCGTAGACTTACGTCGTGTTCAACCTGCAGGGCGGCGAGCTGATCATCATCGCCGTGCTGGCTCTCGTTGTGCTGGGACCTGAGCGACTTCCCGATGCGATGCGGCGACTTGGGCGTGCTCTCGGGCAGTTGCGCCGAATGGGAAATGAAGTGACCGAGGAGTTTCGCTCTGCGGTCGCGGAGCCAATGGATGACCTGCGTTCCGCTGTTGTCGACCCGGCTCGGGACCTACATGATGCCGCCCGCGGCACTGCAGAATCGGTCCGCGACGGTATGGCCGACCCCTCAGACCCGTCAACGCCGGTCTCGGGTGATGCTCCCGGACATCAGCCAGGTGTAGACGACCACGGCGCTGCCGCTGATGGCGATATGGCACCAGATGGTGATGATGCGGGCCCGGGTGGCGATCAATGAGTCGTCGCGATGCATCGGCAACAATGTCAATCACTGGCCACTTGGCGGAGTTGCGCAGTCGGATCATCAAATCTGCTGTCGCTGTCCTCGCTGGAGTGATCGTGGTGGTCGTGGTGTACGACCGCGTCCTCACGTGGTTGACGGCGCCATATGTCGCCCTGTGCCGACGATCACCAGCGGACTACTGCGGTATGTCCTATGACACGATCGCCGATGACGTGAACCTGTTCACCCTCGACCCGGTGGAGGGCCTGACCACGCGGTTGAGGGTGGCGACCTATGGGGGAGTGGTCCTCGCGTTGCCGATTCTTTTGTGGCAACTGTGGCGGTTCATCGTGCCGGCACTGCATCGTCGTGAGCGCGGTTTCGCTATCGGGTTTGTGCTTGCGACCGTGATCCTGTTCGTCGCCGGTGGTTTGCTCGCCTACAGCACGCTCGATCGTGCCCTTGAGTTCCTCATCGGATGGTCTGGCGAAGGAGTCGACCAGGCGTTCCGGGTCAGTGCCTATGTCCGCCTCGTCACACTCATGATCGTCGCATTTGGCGTCGGCTTTACCGTGCCAGTTCTGTTGGTGTTTTTGCAACTGGTGGGCATTCTGACGCCGCGAAGCCTTGTGAGAGGGTGGCGTTACGCCGTCGTGGGGACGGTCTTTATCGCCGCCGCCATCACGCCAAGCGGTGATCCCATCTCGCTGGCCACTCTGTCGGTGCCGATGGTGGCGCTCTATTTCGCAGCCGCGGGTATCGGCCGGCTGCTCGTGCGTCGCCGTGATGAGTGATCACGTGCGGCGGTCATTTCTCGCCGCACGCGGAGTCGATGCCGATCGCTTCCAAATCGAGGCGATGGACGCGATCGATGAGGGCCGGCATGTGGTCGTCGCCGCACCGACGGGCAGTGGAAAGACGTTGCCCGCCGAGTACGCCATCGAACGGGCCATTGCCGCTGGCCGACGTGCCTTCTACACCACGCCGCTCAAAGCGCTGTCCAACCAGAAGTACCGAGACCTCGTTGAGCGCCACGGCGAGGATGCGGTCGGGCTGCTGACGGGTGATACGAGCCACCGTCCCGGCGCCGATGTTGTGGTCATGACGACCGAGGTGCTGCGCAACATGATCTACGCGGCATCGCCAGATATTGACGAGCTGGCGGTGGTCGTGCTCGACGAAGTCCATTTCCTCCAAGACGCCTACCGGGGACCGGTCTGGGAGGAAATCATCATCCACCTACCCGACCACATTGCCTTGGTCGCGCTGTCGGCAACGGTGTCGAATAGCGGCGAGTTGGCCGAATGGATCTCGACGGTTCGCGGACCCACGGACTCGGTTGTGGAGACCCGGCGACCAGTTCCGCTCGAGGACCATTTCATGGTGGAGGACCTGACCAATGATCGGGTGGTTTTCGAGCCGATGTTCCTCGACGGGGGCCAGAACCGGTCGCTATCCCGACTTGATGAGTCGGCAGGTCCACGCCACCGTGGTCATGACCGCCGCCGCCGTGCACCGAATGCGCGGCGATTGGCAACCCCGGATCGCGTCGAGGTGATTGAGCAGTTGCGACGCCGCGACATGTTGCCTGCCATCGTGTTCGTCTTCTCGCGAGCGCAGTGCGAGCAGGCGGCGACGAACTGTGTGGATGCTGGGTTGGTGCTCTGCGATGACGATGAGCGATTGCGGATATCGGAGATCGTGTCCGAGCGTCTTGCGGGCCTTGACCCCGCTGATCTCGAGGTTCTCGATGCCGCCGGGTTCGAAATGAGGCTCGCGGCTGGCATTGCCGCACACCATGCGGGAATGGTGCCGCCATTCAAAGAGGCGGTGGAGCGCTGTTTCGCAGAGGGTTTGGTCAAAGTCGTATTCGCCACCGAGACCCTTGCTGTGGGCGTGAATATGCCGGCGCGCAGTGTGGTGATCGAACGCACCACGAAATACAACGGGGATCATCACGTCTCGTTGTCTGCGGGTGAATTCACGCAATTGACCGGGCGGGCCGGCCGACGGGGGATCGACGAGATGGGGGCCGCGGTCGTTCTGTGGAGCCCATGGGTGCGGTTCTCGGCGATTGCTGATCTTGCCGCCAGTCGCTCGTTTGCTCTGCGCTCGGTGTTCCGTCCGACGTACAACATGGTGGCAAATCTGGTGCGCCGTCACGACCATGCAACAGCACGACGCCTGCTCACAATGTCGTTCGCCCAGTTCCAAGGCGATGCTGAGGTGGTGCGGCTCGAAGGTCGCCTCCAGCGTCGCCGCGACCGTTATGACGAGCTGCGTGCAACAGCGACGAGCCCATATGGGGATATCGACGATTACCGCACCGGTGGTCGTGTGGCGCCCAGTGATCCGATCGCCGCGGGTGTCGCAGCGTTACGACCGGGCGATGTCATTCATGCTCGGGTGGGCGGATACCGAGGCCCGGTCGTTGTTGTGGCCACAGCAGCTCGATCGGCGGGGATCCGCCTTGATGTTGTGACCGCGCCTGGTCGGGTTGCGTCGTTGTCGACGCGTGACTTCGATGCGCCACCGGTGGTGGCGGGCCGCGTGCAGCTTCCCGGGGCCTATACGCCGCATCGGCGCGAGTACCGCCAAGAGGTTGCGCGGCGGCTCAAACGGGTCGATCTTCGGCCACCGGGAGCACGCAGCCGTCGCAGCGCTGCCAGTCATCCACAGGGGCATCCAGTGGAAGCCGACCCGGATTTGCGGCGTCGCCTGCGTGCTGCCGACGACGCCGATCGTGTTGCGCGGGACATCGTCGAGATCGAGCGCCGTGTGGGGGAGCGGCGCGGGTCGCTCGGACGTGACTTTGATGCGGTTGTTGGAGTGCTGGCCGAACTTGGGTACGTCGATGCCTCGGAGTGGTGCCTGACGGACGATGGTGATGTGATCGCTGGCTTGTTTCATGAGAGCGACCTCTTGGTTGCCGAGGCAGTTGGCCGAGGTCTCTTCAACGGTCTGTCAGCTCCTGAAGTGGCAGCCCTCGCATCATGTGTGGTGTACGAGGACCGCAGCCCCGAGCCGCCACCGCCAGCGCGCCATCCAACTGCTGAGGTTGCCCGCCGAGCGCGTTCGCTGGAGCGTCTACACGCTGAACTCGTCAAACTGTCCGACCGGTATGGAGCCCCTCGTCCGCGCGATCCCGACGGGGGATTCAGCGACATTGCCTTTGGCTGGGTCGATGGTGAATCATTCGCCGATCTCGTCGACGGTACCGACCTGACCGGCGGCGATTTCGTGCGCACGATTCGCCAAGTAGTCGACCTGTGCGAGCAGCTCTCGCAGGTCGCACCCGACGAGGCGGTGGCCACGGCTGCGGCGGCTGCGGTGGCTGCGGGAGTCCGCGGCGTTGTCGCTGATTCCGCCGTGGTGCAACCGGCACCGGAAGATGGGGGAGCACAGCAATGATCACTCCGGGCCATGAGTGGGCGCGGCGCGACGGCTCGGTGTCTGACGCGACCGTGACGAGCGACAGGGAGTTGGCGGCTGCAATGGGAAGTACCGTCGTGCTGCGTGGCGGTGATGTGCACCGTGCCCTCGGGGCGCCGATGGGTGTGCCCGGCAACGCGACAGTGGCGGTCGATCTCATCGAGGTGTGTGCAGAGGGCACCACGATTGCAGTCGCGGCGTCATATGTCTTGATCGGTCGTGCTCCGCATCGGCTCGGCCGATTGGTCGGGGCCTGGCATGTGTTGACCAACGCCGGTTTCGTCGGGCGGTATGAACTCGCTCCGCGTGCACATCCCGGCGACGGGGCAGCAGATCTGTTTAGTGTGGTCTCGTCGATGTCGCTACGCCAGCGCATCGGGGCCGCACGACGGTCACGCCTTGGTGCTCACCTGCCGCATCCTGCCCTTCGCGTTCGGCGGGTGTGCGACTATGTGCACGATCTCCAGCGGGGTGAGCGAGTGTGGGTGGATGGCCATCGCGTCTCGTGCCGTATGGCTTCACTGCAGTTGCGGGTTGTGCCCGAGGCAGTGCACGTGCGGCTCTGAGAGTATCCACGTCGGCTTGGCCGAGCGATCGTACGATGTGATGTCGTGACCTACGTCGCCGAGGAGTTCACCCCCGATGAGGCCGATGTCCTGCGGCGATACTTCACGAATCTCGACCGCCCGGTGTTTGCCCTCGTCAACTTGCCCGAGGTGGTGAAGGGCGCGTTGTTCGCCCGCTATTCACGATCGCCAAAGAGCCTTCGCCGGTTGTTCCTCGATGAGTTCGTGGGCGAACTCGATGTTGACGGCGATGCAACTGTTGACGCCACCGTCGGGCTCGATCGCGCCGAGTCGCTCTACGAAAAAGTATTTGTCGAGTACGGCGACGATTCGGTCGCGCAGCTCGGTGGTGTGCATTTGGCCTGCGAGCAGGCATCGAATTTGCTCACCAAGGTGCTGGAATGGGGGCGGCTCATGAGCTACCTCGAGCAGAGCACCCGGTACATCTCCTATGACGCACGCTTCGGTGGGCGGTATCGCTTCCATCGCGACCCAGCGCTTCTGGCGAGCCGTCACGGCACCCGGTACATCGGTGAGATGGACCGCATGTTCGACAACTATTCGCAGGCCGCGCAGATAGTGACCGACCACGTCCGGCGCACCGTGGTGCAGCAGCCTGGGGACTCCGATTTCGTCTATCGGCAGGCCACGCGGGCCAAGGCACTCGATGCCGTCCGAGGAATGCTGCCTGCGGCTGCCACGTCGAACGTCGGTATCTACGGCAGTGGTCAGGCCTATGAAGCTCTGCTGTTGCGCATGCGAGCCCATCCGCTTCCCGAGGCCCGCGAATACGCCGATCAGATGCTCGTCGAGTTGCGCAAAGTCATCCCGAGCTTCTTGCGGCGGGTGGACGTTCCCGAACGTGGCGGCGTTTGGTCCGAGTACCTCAGCAATGTGCGTGGCGACACTGAAGAACTTGTCGATTCATTATTTGGACGCACGCCGGTGGACTCGGTCGCGGAGGTCGAGCTGGTTGATTTTGATCCCGAGGCCGAGGACAAACTGCTGGCGGCGATCTGCTACCCACACTCCCACCTCGGCGAGCGCCAACTGTCCGCGCTGGTGGCGGGGCTGGGTGCCGAACAGCGGGCGGCGCTGTTGCGCGCTGCAGTGGGTGATCGCACAAACCGGCGTCACCGTCCGGGCCGGGCATTTGAGCGCAGCGATTACCGCTTTGACATCCTCAGCGACTACGGCGCATTCCGCGACTTGCAGCGGCACCGCATGTTGACGATCGACTGGCAGCAGCTGACGCCGAATCACGGCTTTGTCCGGCCGGAGCTGGTGGATGAGGCGGGTGCGGGTCCGTTGTTTGATGAATCGATGGAGCGTTCAGCCGAACTCTTCGATGTATTGCGGCCTGATTTTGACCAACAAGCGCAGTACGCCGTGGCAATGGCGTACAGGCTGCGATATTCGATGCAGTTCAATGCTCGTGAAGCCATGCATCTGATCGAATTACGATCGAGCCCGCAAGGCCATCCGTCGTATCGGCGCGTAGCACTTGAGATGCACCGATGTATCGCCGAAGTCGCTGGTCATCGTGCTATTGCGGATGCGATGACCCACGTGACCCATGAGGCACCAGAGCTTGAGCGCCTTGATGCGGAGCGCCGAATCGCTGCGCGTCGTGCCACTTGACAATTGGCCATGTGACAGACATCGCACGATCGAGGGTGCGCGGCGGTGCTGTGTGGTCTACCATCCGGCGCAACCGCACTACACCCGACCGAGGACGCGTATTTCATGGCTGACGACATCGACAATGAGGATCTCGAAGGTCTCGACGTGAGTGCCGAGGCCGACGCCGAGGACGAGGACATCGACGACGGCGATTTCGGCGGCGGCGACGAATTTGACGGCGACGACGACGTCGAGTTCGGCGGTGACGACGATGATGCCGACGACGACGACGATGACGATGACGATGACGATGACGAATCGTCCACCGAATCGCGCCGCCGTGCGGCCAATGACGGAGACGATGACGACGAGGACATGGTCAATCCCGATGATGTCGAGGCCGATCTTGACACCATCTTGAAAGACCGTATGGTCACGGTCACTGTCGACGACGATGACGAAGAAGAGACCCCGGTCGTTGAGGAACGTGGTGAAGTTGTTGAGGGTGTGAAGCCCAAGCGTGCCGATGAGCAGATGTGTCCAAGCTGTTTCTTGCTGGTGAGGTCCAACGCGCCTGCTTGCCCAGTGGGCGACGACGACTGCCCGATCCTGTCGGCTTGATGGAACAAGTCGTCCGCCGGGCAGTCCCGGAGGACCATCCCGTTCTCAACGAACTTGAAAACGAGGCGCGTGCCGCGGTGCTCGAGACGCGCGGTGGTGCGCGGTGGTGCGAGGTTGTGCCCGCGCGGCGCGGGCGCTGGTTCGACGATGGTGCGCAAGTGTTCGTCGCCGAGATTGATGCGGTCGGTGTTGGCTATCTGGTGTTGATCCCAGGGGAGGTGGCGGTGGTCGAATCGGTGTTCGTCACTCCCGGTGCCCGTGAGGTTGGCTTTGGGGACTGGTTGCTCGAGGCGGCGCTCTCTTCAGCGGTTGAGGAAGGGTCACGCCTGTTGGAGGGCACTGCCCTTCCTGGCGATCGCGATCTGAAAAATTTGTTTGAACGGGCTGGCATTGTCGCCCGGGCGATCACGGTGTCGGTGCCGCTACGCCCCTCGCAGTCGTGAGCGGAACTCGTTCATTTCCACCACCGCACACCGTTGATCGTGGTGCATCGCGCACAGTTGGCCCTTGGCGCCATCTCGAGCGGTGGCAGCGATCGACCGGTGGTCAGCGCCCTGACCAGTTCGGTGGCCGCTTTTCTATAAACGCCGTGAGGCCTTCTTTGGTGTCCTCGGATGCAAGCACTTCCCCGAAGGCCTGATTCGTCATCTTCTTCAAGGTGTCATCGTCGGCCCATGCGGATGCAAGAACGACACGGCGTGACGCCCATACGGCCAGTGGCGCACAGGCGCAGATCTGATCTGCGAGCTGCTGAGCAGCGTCCATTGCGCCGCCAGCTGGTACCAGTCGGTTGATGAGCCCGAGCTGGTGGGCTCGCTCTGCGGGAATTGGCTCACCGGTCAGAATTGCCTCCATGGCTGCTGCTTGCCCGATTGCGCGTGGAAGGCGGAACAATCCTCCGGCGCCGGCGATCAGATTTCGTTTCACCTCGGCCAGGCCAAAAGCAGATCGTTCGGTGGCGACCACCATGTCAGCCGCAAGCACGATTTCGCATCCGCCCGCGGTGGCCAGGCCATCAACGGCCGCGATGATCGGCTTTGTGCGCTCGCGGTAGACGAATCCGGCGAATCCACCGCGCTCGGTGTTCAAGGCGCCTGCATCACCCGAGTTGATCGCTTTGAGATCTGCTCCGGCGCAGAACACGGGGCGCTCGTGGCCGTCGGTGTTGGCGGTGAGAATGCCAACCCACACCAGTTCGTCGGCCTCCATGCGGTCGACGGCTGCTTCAAGGCCGGCAGCGACGTCGCCGTTGACGGCGTTGCGGGCCTCGGGCCGATTGAGGGTAATGACCGCGACGCGGCCATCGGTGCGATATTCAACGATGTCAGCCATCGGCACAGCCTAGGGAGTGCACAGTCGCCACAACGCGGCAGGCGGCTGCACTCAGGCGGGTGCTGTGGTGTCGTCGTCGGTTGCTGTTGCGTGTTCTGGCTCGACGGTGGCCTCGGTTGATGCGGATGTGTCATCGGCGGCGCCTGTGGGTGCACCGTCGGTGTTGTCGGTAGCTGCGGCTTCAACACCCTGCGCTGGCGCATCACCGGTAACGTCCGTTGGTTCCTCGTCAGCAATCGTGACATTTTCTGTGACGTCTACGACGACATCTTCTGTGACGTCTTCGGCGGCGGGGGCCTCCGGAGTCGGGGTACCTGCATCCATTGATGAGGCGACATCAACGGATGCGTCGTCGCTCGCGCCGGTCGCGGACGATGGAGCGGTTTCGGTTGCGTCGCTGGCGGCAGCCTCGTTGGTCGTTTTCGCTGTGGACTCGCCACGACGTCCCTTGCGTCGGCGATCTGTGCCACCGCTGGCACCTCCCTGGCCATCGCGGCGTGGCGGCCCGGTGCGCAGCGGGCGCGGCATGGGTGCACCCTCGGGCACCTCCACACCGAACATGGCGGCAATCTGGGGCATTGCCGGTCCGATGCGTTCGACCGTTGCGCGTAACTCGTCGGTGACGGTGGTTGGGGCACCCATCGGTGTCACCATCTTCCGGATCGGAGAAAATGCTGCGGCTTCGAGCACGGCAATCCAGCGGTCGGGGCTCTCGATCGGAGTCAGCGTGGCATTGGTTGAATCGAGTAAGCGGGTAGCGATGTCGGCGGGAAACACGACGCCTGCCTTCGGCGGCTGCGAGGACAGGCGCAGCGCGCGTATCACGCGGCCGATAGCGAGTGCTGCATCAACATCGGCGAACCACAGTTGGAGCTCTTGCTCTTGACGCCGTGCTAGCGCCTCTCGTAGTTGCTCAACGATGGCTGATGTCGATGAGTCGCGGGCAATGCTCGGATCACCTGCAGCGGTGAGGACCGAGCGCAGGTCGCGCATATCCACCTGATCAGCGGTGGCGAGTGCGGCGTCGGCACGGTCACGCCATTCCGCGACGCGAAGGCGGGGGAGTAGGTTCTCAGCCAGTCGCATCACCGTGTCGTCGGGCATGACGGCCCGGCCCTCTGCAGCCAGACGTGTGTTTTCCTCTGCGAGTCGGCTGCGAACTGCGGCCATACCTTTGAGCGCAAGCTCGGCAATTGGTTGCTGCTCGGCGGGAAGGTCAGCCAATACCGCCGTGCGATGCTGGCGTCCGGGTCGAAGCCGCTTCGGCTTTGGACGCTGCGGCATCTCCGGTGGCGGGGTGAAACGAGGCCCTCCGCGGCCACGACCTTGGCGGCGGTCGTTGCCACCATCGCCGTCACGGCGGCCACGACGCCCGTCGTCATCGCGCCCGCCGGTCGCCCCATCTCGACGGCGGTCACCGTCGTTGCGCCGCCGATCGCCATCCTTACGGCCCTCACCGTCATCGCGCCGACGACGGCGCCGGTCGCCGTCGCGACGTTCGCCGCGTTCGCGCCGGGCACGAGTCTCGATGACCGGGACGAACTCTTCGTCGTGGCCAAGGATCTCGAGGCGGTCATCGCGGTCACGGCGTTCACGGCCGGACAGCACCTGCACGATCTCGATGCTGTCCAAGCCCTGCTCAACTTCAACTTTCAGCACCGAACCAACAGCAATATCGCCGGGAAGGGTGCCAGCAGCGACCACGCCGCGGGGGTTTTTGGCTCCTGCTGCACGCCAGGTCCAACCGCCGTCATCGCGGGCGCTGGTGATCTCGATGTCGATCCGTCGGGACATGGGTCGAAACGGTAGCGGGTGGCGGGTGCGAACACCCACGGAATGGCTCGAATCCGGCGCGGGTGTGTTGGGCCAGGGCTACGGTGTGCCAATGCCCATCTACGCACTCGGCGACGCGACCCCCTCCATCGATCCCTCGGCCTATGTGCATCCCGATGCCGTCATCATTGGCGACGTGACCATTGGCGCGGAGTCTTCGATTTGGCCGGGCGCTGTGTTGCGCGGCGACGATGGACGCATCGTGATCGGTGCTCGCACCAGCATTCAGGACAACTGTGTGCTGCACACCACCCCAATGGATCACACGATCGTCGGCGATGACTGTGTGATCGGACATATCGTGCATCTTGAGGGATGCACCATTTCCGATGGATGCCTGATCGGAAATGCTGCGATGGTGCTGCATCGTTCGGTGGTGCATACCGGCGCAATCGTGGCGGCGAATTCGGTCGTGCTCTATGACGTCGACATCCCCTCTGGGGCTCTCGCCGTCGGCTCGCCGGCGGTGATCAAGCCCGATCGGGCCGATGCCACGATGATTGCTCAGGCAGCGCAGTCCTATGTGGATCGCGGGCGCCGTTTTGCCGCTGAATTGCGCCGCCTCGATGGGTGAACCCGACCACTCCGCTCATATCGAACAGCTCCGCGTCACGGTGTCAGTTGCCGATGCCGAGATCGTGGCCGATCGATTGTGGGGCCTCGGCGCCGGTGCAGTGGAAGAGGTACCGGTCGACGCAGGAACCGTTGAGTTGCGAACGGTTCTGCATCATGTTGACCTCAGCCAACTGTTGGACGGATGCGACCCAAGGGCACACAGCCGCCTCGTGACGATCGATGCAACACCCGCGGAGACATGGCGTGAATTTGCCGCACCGGTCGTGCTCGGTGACCTTGTGCTCTGCCCAGCCTGGTGCACCCCACCCGATGATGCCATTGGCCCGGTGGTCCTCATCGAGCCTGGGGTGTCATTCGGCTTGGGCGACCACCCGACGACGATGATGGCGGCATCGGCAGTGTTCGATGCGGTTGTCGACGGTGATGAGGTGGCCGATATCGGCGCGGGCAGTGGGGTGCTG
>Ga0075480_10000685_pt1 | contig 20384 bp, 29 predicted proteins | sample DEB08_DNA_7_FD_81590 | JGI IMG/M metagenome (GOLD analysis project Ga0075480, IMG submission 81590) | Aqueous microbial communities from the Delaware River and Bay under freshwater to marine salinity gradient to study organic matter... | ecosystem: Environmental > Aquatic > Marine > Coastal ... | reverse complement strand
TCAAATGACCATCAAATGACGAGAGGCTGCTCGGGCGCGTCGTGACTCCGTTCGTTTCAGTATGTGGATGAGAAAATTTTCGCGCGTCGCCTGGGGATTCGCGCGCGAGCGGCGCTGGGCGGGCGTGGGTCGCGTCTCGTCGCGTCTAGTCACGTTCGTGTGTGCTTGTTTCGTTGGTTTATTATATGGGGAAAATATAGTTGCTTATACTCCTCCTCTCTGACGGAGTGCAGCCACGATCGAATCGTGACCCACCTCTACGGCGACCATTTCGATTTTCGCTCGATATATAGCAATCGTGAAATTTCACGGACCTATCAGGGTGGGGGTGCCCTCACGCGGGCCCTCATTTCGCGACGCGCGAGCATGGGTCAGTTTCGCGTCCTCATCACGACCGACAACCATCTCGGTATATATGAACGAGACTCGTTCGACGGGCGGTGCGACGACTCGTTCGAGGCGTTGGAGGAGGTTCTCGACGGCGGTATCGAGCGCGGTGCAGATTGCGTTCTGATGGCCGGGGACTTGTTCGAAGAAAAGAGGCCGAGCGCGCGGACGATGGTCAGAACGATGCAGATGTTTCAACAGAGGTGTCTCGGGGGCGAGACTGACGTGCGCGTGCTCGAGAACAAGGGGACTCCGACGAACCTCGAGGTGGGAGACGCGCGGGTGCGCCTTCCGGTGTTCACCATCCACGGGAACCACGACGTGCCCTACGGCGCCGAGGGGCGAGGGTACTCTGTGCTCGACGAGCTACACCAGGCGCGCGTTCTGAATCACATCGGGAATAGCACGTTTCGGAACGACGTTCTGACGATCGATCCTATCACCATAGAGAAGGAAGGTGTTCAGATCGCGCTCTATGGGATAGGTTGGATCAAGGACGTCAGCGCTCAGCGCGCGTTCGCGGAAAATAGAGTGGAGTTCGGTGAGCCCCCGGCAGGTGCGTTTTGCATCCTACTCATTCACCAGAACAGATCGGTTTACGTCCGCGATAGAGTGGACGAACAGCACATTCCGCCTTGGTTTGATCTCGTCGTGTGGGGGCACGAGCACGAGTGTTTTCCCGAACCACAGGCCGTTCCGGGGAAGAAATTCGTCGTGTCTCAGCTCGGTTCAACAGCGCAGACCAAGTGTTCGGCGAATGAAGAGACCGGCAAGTACGCGCTCATGCTCACGATCGGCGGCGACGGTCCGCGGTACGAACCATTCAAACTCGAGCGCGTTCGACCGTTCGTCTACCGTGAGATCACACTGGCCGCGGACGAAGACGCCCGCGAGCGGGCGCTCAGTCAGGTGCTCGAGATGGCCGAGGCTCGAAACGCATCCGGAAAGGTGCCCATGGTCAGGCTCCGAGTGCGCTACGATTCACGGGAGACGACGCTACCCGCGGCGTTTGAGACGAAGCTCGGTGCTGAGCTCAAGGGGCGCGTCGTGAACCCCGACACGGCCGTGTTGGCCTACAAGAAACGCCCATCGAAGCGCCGGGGTTCGAAAGATGTGCAGGCCACCACCGGCAACCCCATGGAAACGGAGCGATTGGAAGATTTTACTTTCACGATTGAAGGGTTTATCGCGAAAGAGCTTCGTAAAGTCGACTCTAACGTCGTGCCGTGTAGTGATCTCGTGTGTGCGATCGAAGACGGTGATGTATTTACAGGAGAAAAACAAGTCAAGGCGATGAATTGGCTCGAGGGTGTGAAAGACCGCGACAAGGAGTGGTCTCGGGGAGCGGGGTCGATCGCCCCCGAGCTCAAAAGGGATTGGCGCGACGTACTTTTTCCCGGGGGTGAGTCCATTAAGATAAAATGCTCCGATATTCCCGATCATCAGAACCTGTTGACGATGAAATTGAATCACGAGCGATTGAAGCAGCTAAACGTCGAGGGCTGTTGTGACCACTTGGTTGCCCAGAGCGCGGCGGAGATCGAAGCGTACGAATCTGGGAAGCGAGTGACCGAGATCACCAGCGACGCGTTCGTCGATATAGAGGAGGAAGCGGCGCCCAAGACGCCGCCCGTCGCACCGCCACCGCGTCGAGTGAATAAGCGTAAGAGGGCGGCAACAGAATCTTTGCAAGATTTAGATTTGGATTTCCTCAAGGATGAGGAAGAAGTACGAAGATTTATGGACTTTGACTTTGACCGCGTCGACGAAAGGCTCGACGCGGTCGCGCTCACACGGAAATCGTATTTGTAATACATACTACTAGCACGCCGTGCACAGGACGGTCGCGCACACTATCGACTTAAATACGGGTAGGCGCGTGTCGCCCGGGGCGAAGGGGTGGATGAACGCACATCGCACCCCGTAGGTACACGTGCCAGTGGATTCAAACTTGCAACACGCGCGAGTCCTAAAAGACGGTTCACGCGGCACGTCTGTGTCTTCGCGAAGCTCAACTTGACCGTGCGCGAACCTACATCTCTTACCGTACGGACAGCGACCGTCGCTCGTGAACTTCTCACAGAGTTGTGTTTTATACTTGATGTCCGAGGCGTCGAATTTTTTCATCGGTGCATAGTAATGGCGTCTTTCGTTCTCGTGTGCCCACCCGTGCTCGCGATTTCAGAAAATAGGCCCCCTGTTATTTCAGCCCAAGTGTGTCGGATGGCGGCCATTAAGCCTTCGAACACCTCGAAATATGAGATTGAGATTTTAGACGCACCGCCAGTCATCATCGATTCGGGGGATTTGGAAAATCTAGACGTCGGGTCGGCACCACTTCGCGACGCACGCGATGCCGAAGACGACGGACAGACGCGCGCCGCGCCCGGGTGATCTCTTGAAAGCCGTGACTGCAGGCGACGAAGAGACCGCGCGGCGAATAATCGACGAGGGAGGATTCCCTCTCAATGAGCGTGATCGACGAAGACAAGGAACAACTACCCGACGGTATGTATGTGAAGCTGTGTGACATTAACAAACGAGCGTACGACGAGATCTAGGAGTAATGTTTTATGGGTTCTCGAACGATGCGGCTGGTATCGTGCGGTGTGCTCTCGTTCAAATACGCGACAGACTTGTAATCCAACGCTTTTTCACCAGCCTCGCGTATTTCGTCAATCTCTCGCTCGAAATGCTTCATGCAACACTCGCAGAGTTTGTGTGAACTCGTTGAAGCGAGCATGTGTGTCGACAGTCTTTCAACACACTGAGACACCCGCGCGATGTCACGCTGCTCCCTCACCCACGCTTTGCTGTTCATAGACATGAGCCGTCCGAGATAGAAGAACTGAAGCATTGGGAATGATTCCTTCAGAATAGCCGGCGCGCTCTTACGCACTTTCGCGGGTTGTGATCGGATGAAATCTAAACCCCTCTCGAACTTGTTTGCATAGATGAAGTGTTCCAGGTCCATATTGATGTCGCACTCTTCCCAGGTGCGCGCGTCGGCCTCCATCGCGCGCTCGTCAAACATGTGATCAAGAAGTGGCCGTCTGAGCGATTCCGTGAGTTTCATGAGGGCCTGAGTCGATTCTAAGCCACGCGTCTCACGCTTCTTCACCCCTTCACGCTCTCTGTCTAGGCGATGGTTCGCGTTGTTTAGGGCGCGGATCCGGTCGTCGATCATGTCCCACATGTCGCGCGAGAGTATGTAGTCGTCCGACATGTAGTTTGCGCTATACTCATGGTTTTTGTGCTCCAGTTTACACGTGCCGCCGGGGTACAGCACCATCTTTTTCTCACGCGCCTCGATGTGGCGAGATGTGAGATGACGAAAGATTCGGTCGGCCAAAGACCGACGCGACGATGAAAACGCGAGCCCGAGATAATCGCGCCACGGTGTCTAAGACGCGTAAGAAGCGAACTCGTAAACACTCGGTGGCAGTGGCGGACGAATTGCGATCGCGTCTGGAAGAACTCGCATCGCGGGAGATTTCCGATGATGCACGAGATGCGCTGGACGCCTTATTAGAAATGCACGCGCGCGGTCAGATTTGATTAGCCAGGGTCGAGTGAGTTGTCCACCCTACTCACGTCCACGCCATTCTCTCCCACAGTCGACGAAGAAGGTACGGCGATAACTCCCAAAGCGAACCGTAGGGCACGTATCTGTAATCTATTTGAGCGTCGCCCATACCCATGCCCAGCAATTGAGCCGTATAGTACGCGTTTTTCGGAAATTCACGCGCCAGTCGGAGAGATTCGGCGTTGTGTGTGGCCAGCATCGTGTGAGCGTGGGGCACCGGCAGTGCGAAAGACAGCGCATCATCGTAGGCCTGGTCGACCTGTCGCTTCGTCCCAAACACGCCAGTCTGTTTGCGGAGATAGGCCCCTCGAACGAGCTTCACCCCGAGTTTGAATCCGTCGTGTTTCGCGGACTCTAAATCCTGCACGAGTTCAGAGAAAGCTCGGCGCCGGTACATCTGATATGTGATGTAGACGTTGACCATAGTTTCGTCGTTGTGTTCGCGCGCGAGGCGATAGCACGCGCCTGGGTAGAGTACGTCCTCCGCGTCAATGCACGTGAGAATGCCCCTCGATTTCGCGCGGTCTATGAGGCTGTCGACGTGCTCGACGGCATGTGGAAGTGATGTCCTACTGCCAAAGCTCGTCATCTTCAGGGCACACATCGACCCAATCGGTAAGTTATCGATCATGATTTCGTTTGTGCGTCGCACGAACGCCACGTCGTTCAGAGAGTTTACATTCTCGCGCGCGTAGTCGACTATGACGCGCTCGCCGCGGGCTCTGATACCATGCACGACAGTTTTCAGCTCGCGGTGCAAGGCTGCATAGCGAAACATTTAGAACTTGTAGAGATTATAATGCGCGTTAATTACAAAATTGCGAACGAAGCTTCGTTCTGTTAATGTGTTTTTATTTGTGAATGAGTAATTCACCGACCCTGGTGTCGGAAATTGATAAAATTGTACGGTGTACGTTTGCTGGCTGATGATGATCGTTTGTACTGACGTTTGTCCCGCTGCTGGGACTGACGAATTTCCTCCATGAGTTCGTCTTGGTTTCTGAATCCGCCTTGTTCGGCTTGATCGTCCTCTCTGTCGAACCGATCCGCCTCCGTCGAAGTAGGAGAGGGCAGAAGTGGACCATTCATTGCTGGGCTCGGTGGGAGACCGTGTGGAATTCGCTCTTCGGGCTCCGGGCTGCCGAAATAATCACGTTGGTCGGCCTCCTCCGAATGAAGAATGGGACTGATTGTTGGCTGCGTCAATTCACCGCACCCCATCGCACATGCCCGACAATCTTCACGCGTCTCGCCGGGTTTGTGGTTGTGCTCCAACTCTTCTTCATCATCACCACCCCGTTTGCGTTTTTTGGTGGCAGCACCGGATGGTGGTGGTTTGAAACGACTGGGGCGCGTGCCCTGTGCCACGGACGGTTGCGTAGTAGTCGGCGGTGCTTGAGCGTTCGTGGCGGTATCTTGAAATGATGCGGTCGAATCAACACGTGGAATTGGAACTGCTTTCTTCTTGAGTTCTTCTTCTTGTGCACGGTGTGTCTGATAACTGCACGTCAGAAAACCAGGCTTAGCAAGTTTGGTGCATGTGCTGCCATCTGTTTTTGTCGCCATGCATTTAGCCCCCTTCGTCGTCGTGTTCGCAGTCGTCGCCGTGCATGACTTCTTGGGCTTCTTCTTGCCGGTGTCTTGGTTGATGGTCTGAGTAGGAGTATCCGCCTCGAGTGCAGCGCTCGCATTCGCTACCGGAGCATTGTTCCCCGACCCGTAGAGCTCCTTCGCGAGTCCAGACAAGGTCTTGAGCTCCTTTGCAGTGTTGACGTTGATCCGATGCTCCATGTTCTTCATTTTCCCGCCCAAATCGGCAACCTGAGACTCGATGTATTCAAGCGTCGCGGCATTGGCGTCTACCACCTCCCCCATGGCCTCGATCTGTTCGAGAATATTCTTTTCACCAGATCCAATCGTTTCCGACGCTTTCTCGCGCTCGGCCGCCAGCGTGTCGAGCTTCTTGGAGACCCCTTGGAGCGCATCTCGGAGCGCATCTTCTTGACTAGTCGCTAACTCCTTGAATTTGGCGTCGACGCGCTCGCGGAGGATCGCAAATTGTGCAAGAATTTCTGTCTGCACCAGATTCAAGCCTTCCGCGGTCAACCCTCCGTCGCGCGAGGCGTTAACTTCGTTGATCGCATCTTTCGCGATCTTCTTCAACTCTTCATCTCGTTTTTCGGGGTCCGTCGCGGGACGGGCGACGTCGTCTCCGCCATTCAACTCCCGGTGAGCATTGATAATTGCCTTCGCTTCCTCCCCCTCGAGCTCGGCGCGCCTATCGCGGTCGTATTTCTCCTTGAGCCTCGCAAAGTTGCTCATCTTCGCGGCGCGTGTCCAACTGTGGCGTAAGATTCAAACTTGACAGCGACAGATATTTATTGACATGTGTTATTGAGTCGTGACTCGTCGACGGTTCGCGGATCAAATCTTTAGTCCGTCGGTCGACAGCGTGTTGTGGAAGTACTCCGCGAAGTTCTTGGCACCTCGACGAATGTTTTCCCATTGCGTCGGGTCGGACTCGATCGCCTCGAGGGGCTTGATAGCGCCAGCGTGGATCTCATATATTCGAACTTGCCGGCACCCCGCGACGATGCCCATGTAGAGTTGCGCCGTCAAGAGTTCGCCGTCGCGAGCACCCTCCAACCCGTGCGTGCGGTACTTAGGCCATACGATACATTTTTTACCGTCTTGTGTGTTCTGGAACCCGTACGGGCGACCCGCGATGTAATAACGTGTGCCCTCGATGGTGCACAAGTGATGACGGAAAGTTCGCGTGTTCTCGACGACGCCCGGGAACTTGGGTTTCGGAATTCGCTTCCAGCGTTGCAGCGTGACGTGCCTTTGGATGACGTGTCGGTCGTAGACGCTTATGTGTCCGTATTTTGGTCGCTTCAGCACGGCCGCCGGGCGATCGTCCTGTATGGCAGAGACCTCATCGATGATGGATGCATGTTTCCGAAGGATGTCATCGTCTCTCGTGTGCGGGCACGTTTCGGGTTTATACTTGAACCAGAGCGTGCGCACGAGTTGGTCGGCGGACGATCGTCCCTTGAATTGCGCGCACGCGACCTCTATGTCGCTCGCGTTGATGACGACTTCTTTAACTCCGATGTCCCGAAGAACTCTTCTATAGTCTCTGAGGATGGGATAGATCATACCGACGCCGCGGGAATCGTTCAGGGCGTCATGCGCGGCGTCAAGGGGTTTATTGAAAAATTCCTCGTATATCTGAGTCAATTTGCCGTCCCTGAACATCTTTTCGCGGCGAAGAAGCCATGTACACAGTAACTTTCGCTCGTCTAGAAAAGATGCGTCGTGACCGAACCGTTTCAAGTTCGCCCGAAGCACGCGCTCGTCGAACGCGTTGTTGTGTGCGACGAGCGTCGTGTGCTCGCCGACGAAGTCCCGAAATTTGCGCCACGCGTCGTCGAACGAGATACCGTCGCGCATGACCAACGCATCGGTGATCCCATGCACGGCCACGGCGCCCTCACTCGAGTGGACCCCCGTCGGTAGACGAATCAAGGTCTCGAACGTACCGATCTCGACATCGTTGACGTATTTGACGCACGCGAGTTGGATTATATACGGTGCTTCTTCGAGGGGGGCGTCGTCCGGGAACTTGTCTGTTGTTTCCGTGTCCCAGGCGACGTAATCGCGCATATCTTTTTTCAACATGTTGATCTCCCTTTTAAATTAAAAATCAGTAAAGCGCGATTCTTTCTTCGAGTTTCAGTCTAGCATCCATGAGAAGTAAATGGTGTCTCTGCATGGTTCGGAACGTGTGAACATTTTTCTTTGTATCAGCGTAAAGGTATTTTTTGAAGAAAGTATCGTCTGACTCTTCGGGTAACACGCCGCCTCTGGCTCGAAGCTCCTCGATATCACGCACTTCGTCAGGGCGCACATTGATTTCTATACATCTTTTCACGATAGCCTCCGAGCGAACGAGATCGTCGACCGTGGTCCTAACACACAGATGGTAAAGATTGTTCATCTCGCGAACAACTTTGGCGATTTCCCTGTACACGAACTCGATCTCGGCATCGGTCCGTGCCCGAAGCTGAGACCACACTGTCGCTGGTGTGATTCGCTCCTCGTCTCTGATCAGATCACGGAGCGTGTATTCTTCGACGCCACCGCGCGCGCGCTTTCGAGACCTGTCGATGACATCCACTTCCTTGTACTGACACTGGTTATACGCGCACAGAAACGAAAACGTGTCGTCGTCTATGAGCTTCGAGACTCGCTCTAAGCGCTGTTGTGCCTCTTTCACGCGTCTGCGCGGGGACATAGCCGCGAGGGCGTCGACGTGCGACACGGTCGTGTTCATCTCGCGCGTGGGGGTGTGGATAAAAATAATCTCCGGGGAAGGCAAAAGAAGAAAGAAGATGGATAGAGATAAAATCACTGTGGCTCTAGAAGCCGTATTTATAGGTATTTTGAACTATATGATCTTTACATTTGTGTCTACAATGGGGGTCAAGAACACTGGACGCGCGCTCGTCCTCGCGGGCGCGCTGATCCATCTCGGCTTCGAGTACTCCCCCGTCGGTAACATAAACAAACGCTGGTGTGAAGTCACTTTCGCCGACTGATCCCTCTCAGCTCACTGCACAGTAGCTCTTTTTCGCTCGTGAGGTCAGGTGGAGTACATCGGATCTCGTTTCTAAGATATTCAGCGTACGCATCTCTGGTCGAGACCCCCCCGTCGTCGTCGTCGTGCTCGTCTGGGCACGGCGCACGCGACGGGGAGGTCTGTTTGCGAGGCTTTACGCGAAGGTTTTGAACGAATTTCAATTTAATAGCGCGCGGCATGGTTGCACCGCCGCGCGTCCGTGACTGATGTTGTCGATGCGCGGCATCTCCAGATACACCGTTTCGCCGACCTCGTTCCGAGCCTCGACGATCTTATTGAGCGGGCTCGACGCCACGGGCACTGAATGATCGAAGGGCCCACCGTCGTCGTTGTCGTACACATGTCCGGGATACAGGAACGAAAGCGCGTAGTCTATGATACTGTTCATCTTTCTTACAAGCGCGCGGTTTTATTTTTTGAGACTATTCATCAGGTACACGAAGGTTTGCTCGAATACGGCGTCTGCAACTGCACGCGATTTGGCGTCGTCGATCGTGGGAGTGGCGCGTGCGCGAACGAGCCGCGAGAACGTCCTGAGCCAGCACGACATCGTCGCGTCGAGTTGTGTCGACTTATTTCTAAGGTAAGATTAAAGATGGGCATCATCGATTTGAACGACGTCCCACACAGAGTTCAATACATTACCATCGATTCGGTCGATCTAAAAACATACACTGGTAATGAAGCGGTACAGTCGCGACACAATCCAGTGACCCTCGATATCGATATGAAGTCTAATATACACGTCGAGGGGATGTCCGAAGTCATCGGCTTGAAGGTCGTCGATGCTTATTTCATGCAGTTCGGTGGAGATGGGACCCGCGACAGTGGTGTGGCGAGATTCGTCGACATTGTCTGCCCCCAGGTGCCCACGTGTGCCCAACTACTGACCACCCGGGGCCACGTCCTGGCGAGGTGTCCGCTCGAGCGCGCGACCGCCACGAACGACGACGTGACGTTCGATAAGCAGGCGAAACTCATGACTCGTAAAACGAATTATTTTAACCCTATCTCCATCAAGAAGCTTGATTTCTCGTTCTTCGAGCTCGGGGGCGACGACGGGTACCACGTGATACCGAATTCTCGCGAATGGACGATAACCCTAGAGGTTACCACGATCGACGCCAAAGAAAAGCCCGTGAACAAGGATCAACGAATTTTAGACGCGATGACCGCTCTACTGGCAAAGATTGACCAGTTGAATTTGAACGTGGCCAAATTGCCTGAACGGGAAGATGCGGAGAAGAAAAAACTTCCGTTCAGCGCGCTCGTCGCGGTGATCGCTGGTATCTTCGCTCTTTACGCGACGTGGATCGGTCGTGCGAACGCGCGCGCGGCACAGGCGGCGGTGCCGATGTATTAATGAAATATAGTGTGTTAGTATGACATCATATTACATAGAATTCACGGCGTTCGTCATATCATTTTTTGTAACGCGGCGCGCTCTGAAATCAGCAATACAGGGTTGAACCCCGCCGTTTGAGAGCATAGAGAACGTCGTTGACGGACACGGTCTTCCTTCGCGCGTGTTCCGTATACACGATAGTATCCCGAATCACATTCTCCAGAAAAACGTTAAGCACACCTCGAGTCTCTTCGTACATGAGTCCCGAGATGCGTTTCACACCACCCCGGCGAGCCAATCTTCGAATGGCTGGTTTAGTGATGCCTTGAATGTTGTTGTGCAGAACTTTGCGGTGACGTTTGCACCCACCTTTACCGAGCCCCTTCCCACCTTTGCCGCGGCCTCGACCAATCGGTACGAATCCAGGATTACACGCTTGACACCCATTCGATCTGAACCTACATTTTGAACAACCTGATGCATCGAATGAAACCTGGGTGGCCATGGGCCCGAGCGACGGTGGCATGGTCATTTCAGACATTGCGCGTCGAATAATGACGAGGAATCGAGTAGGGTGGTACACGGGTCTTCGTTCGCGGACGGGGCGTGAAATTTAATTACATCATGGAACGCAGATTCGCCTGACTTTCCACATATCGTACAGATGCGCGTGCTCACCGAGAAAGATGCCTCCCGTGATGTCGCCCCACCAATTGGCTATGGGTGCCGTCATCGCGAGCGTCTCGTTCGTATATTTCTCTGACGGCGAACCCGCGGTTTCTTCGCATTCGTCGTCGGCGTCAACGTTGTTCTTGAGACGCTCGCGAATCTTCGCTTGTCTCCGAAGATGGCGCCGTTTCGCGGTCGAGCGCCGTTTCTCGCCACGGTGAATGACTATGACGCTGTCGTTAGGATTGATCGACAGGGTCGTAAGCATGCCCTTTGCGATTTGGCGGATCATGGTGCGCGCGGCGTCGTCTACTGAAGCTTGTCGTACGCATCTTTGATTTTTCGGAAGATGTTTGAATTCCCGCCCTTATTGGGATGCTGTTTGAGTGCTAATTTATGATACGCTTTTTTAATGTTTGATTTGGTGGCGTTCGCGGAAACGCCGAGAACGACACGCGGATCTTTCGAGTTAAACCGCGCGCGCTCGGCTCGGCGACGTCTGTTTTCGTTCGCGCGTTTCTTCCTGTCGGCGGCTTCATTCGCCCGCTTCTTCGCACTCATATCCTCGGGCGTGGGTTCCCAGTTCATACCAGTCGGGCGAGCCTTTCGTTTCCTCGCGGCAGCCTTCTGGGCGCGCTCGCGTGCGCGAATCTGTTGAACGGTCGCGTCGCGAGCCTGTTTGATCAACAGGACGTGTCCTTTGAAGTTTTTGACCACATTGGCATACTCAAAGAAAACGTCGCCGACCCTAACCATCGTTACTGTGGATAGAGATTATTTTATGCCTCACCACCGATGGTCGCGAGGAAGAGATCGATCTGACCGCGAAATTCGGGACACGCCTCCGTGATTTTCCTGGTCGTTTCATCTTGAACGCGGATCAAATGTTCCCGGAACTTCTTGACATCGATGCCGGTGGCGTTATGGATCTCGTTATAGCTCGCGATGTCGGTCAATGCGTAGAAATACGCGGCCGAATAGTTCGCGTGGAGCACGGCGATGAGCGGTGATTCATCCTGTTGCGCCGCCGTGGCGTAACGAGCGCTTTGACGAATCATTTTGTCGATGAAAGTCTTTTGTTTTTGTTTGCCGCTGCCTGCGATGACACACGCGACGATGACGATGAGTATGATTGTTATGAGCATCTCTTCTGATATCCACGATTAAAATAAATGAGAGCTGAAGTCGCGGTCGCGCCACCCGTGCATGGCGATATCATTTTCTTCACACCACGGGTACGTGTCTGCACCGACGAAATTTGCAGCTAAAATGCCGGCATCCTGGCATTGAAGGCACGTATCGATGCTATCATCGATGATACACCCGATCGAAAGCGCGCGACAAATATCAACTTTAGGGATTTCGTTCGATGTGAACGAGTTCGTCAGTATAATGTCGTCGAAGACGTCCGGAAAGTACATCTCGACCCACCGCTCCGTCTGTTCACGCGCGATGTCTTGTCTGCCGGTGACGATGTACATTCTGTCCAATTGCCGGCGAAAATTTTGCATCGCGGGTTGCGCAGAGTCGATCGGCTTGAGAAACAAGAACTCCGGACTCTGGTAAAAAGCCTTGATCATGTCCTGTGACTCTTCTTCGGAACAGTCGAAAACCTCGCGGAATATGTACGGGTGTTTCCTTTTCGGGAGCTCGCGACCGTGATACTCAGCCAGTGGCCTGAGCAAGGGCACCAGAACCTCGTCGAGATCGATCGCGATCTTGTTCATCTTTTGATGTCAACTTCGAAAAAAAGATTCTCACTTTTACCAGTTAAAGAAATAAATGTACCTGGGTTAAAGGTGTATGCCAAGACATTGTAGCGTCGACGGCTGTGATACATGTGCGAGTTTCGGTGACCCTGAGACGGGCAAGGCGACACACTGTGCTACCCATGGCAAACCTCTCGGGTACGTCGACGTCGTGCACAAAAGGTGTGCGATCGATGGGTGTACGAAAATCCCGAAATTCGGCGATCCCGAAACGGGCAAACCGACACACTGTGCTACCCATGGCAAACCTCTCGGGTACGTCGACGTCGTGCACAAAAGGTGTGCGATCGATGGGTGTGACAAACAACCGAAATTCGGCGACCCCGGGACGGGCAAAGCGACGCATTGCGCGGCCCACGGCAAACCTCTCGGTCTCGTCGACGTCAAGAACAAACGGTGTGCGATCGATGGGTGTAATAAACAACCGTTTTTCGGCGACCCGAAGACGGGCGAGGCGACGCACTGCGCGGCACACGGCAAACCTCTCGGTCTCGTCGACGTCCTAAACCCGCGGTGTCTCTCTGAGCATTGCAGCATTATAAACCCACCTCCCGGCTACGATGGCTATTGCACGGATTGTTTCAGACGTGTGTTCCCGACAGATCCGCGCACGGCAAACATACGCGCGAAAACGCGTGAACTGACCGTGCGCGACGCGCTCGTCGGATGGTACGGCGACGCGTTCATACACGACACCATCATGCATTTCGGGTGCGATTGCGCCCACCGACGAAGCATTGATTTCAGGTACCTGGTAGGGAACACGATGATCGCGGTCGAGGTCGATGAGGGCCAGCACAAAAGTCGGAACTTTGAGGACGAAACCATACGTTACGACGATCTCTTCATGGCGGGTCACGGCGGTAAATGGATCTATATACGGTTCAATCCCGATTCGTACGTCGACGCGAACGGTAAACGCGTCAAAGGGTTCTTTGATTCAAAAAATGTCAGACGCCCCCACGAAATAGAACGACGACTCGACAGTCTAAAAACATGTGTCGACACGCACATCGATCGCGCGCGAAACGACAAAAACGACGGTTTACTCGAAATCATTTATTTGTTTTTCGATGAAGATTCGCGTTAGTCGTGCGATACGTTTTCCCGCGCAAAACGTACGAGTATACTCGCGCATACGCCCACGCCTGTGGACTTGCCCCGGGTCTGTGACCCGTTCGCCACGCAGCGAGGCCTCTATCGTACACGGTCTGGAGAGTGGATCGAGGTATTCCCGTCGCGCGCGCGATATCGCCGAGATTTCCATCCACATCGGGGAATTTCTTCTTGAATCGATTGGTATAACTCGATTTTCGCCTCGTCTTTACGCTGGCGTTGGTCTCGAATGGTTTGTAATTGGATTTGAGCATCTTCTTATACCGCGTCGCTACGTCGCGCACGGTCGCGAGACCCCTAAAGTACTTTAACGGGGCGTACACTCGACCGTGCGTGCGCCGCAACCGAGCTAACGTTGCTCGCAGGTCATTATCGTTGAGCTTGAACCGAATCCCGAACCGGCGCGTGATGTACCGTTTAGCTTGTTCGAGAGTCGGTTTTGACCACAAGAGCCACCGACTCCAGAACCCCGCAGTGCGAACACCCAATAGCGACCAGTCTTCGGTCGAGCTCGAATCAACCCTGAGCATTTCGGTCTGAATCCGTCTGGCATCCATCGTTTTTTCGAGTTTGGACGGTATCTCACCTCCGTGACGCCTCACATACGATCGCATTCGAGTGGCATCCCCGTGTTTGGTGTAATTCGAATACCCCTTCGCACCGAAATCGACGCGGTCACCGTCGTCGAACGTGACACGAAATTTCTTGTCGTGTTTCGGACTCGACGTCAGCTCAACGCGCATCTTGTGAAAAGTTGAGATTTTTTTTCAGTGGGGATTCCAGGGTGGATGATGTTATCGGTCGCCGAGATCGCCGTGGGTGTGCGCCAGGCGCGGCGCGATGCGATACGGCGACGCGTCTACGAAGACGTCTACTCACGGCCGATCTTCGCCCCCGTCGAACCGATCGTGCGCAACGCGCGACTCGAGCTTAGGTATCGCGAGCTTCTCGCCGAGCCGATTCACGCGCGGACCGCCGCGACGTGGTACGAGTTGGACGAGATCGAAGATTCGATCATGCGAATAGGTCGAGACCCAGCTGATTTTTGGTTTAAAAGGGAGGTTAGCACATAGATTAAGAAGAAGTAGACATGGGGTTCATCAAGAAGATCGAACAAGATGACATGTGGAAAGAGTATCTCAGAGAAGCGTATGTGTTCTACAAGCGCGACGGGCTCGACGAAGACATGCTCCGAGCGAAAATATTTCGGTACGCGAACGCGATGTGGCGGTATAGGACGTGTGCTCTGAGGCTCGCGTACATGAAGGCGAAGCGGACGATTAAATTGTTGTAGTTATAACAAGTAAACATGCTCTTAGACTCCGAAAGCTTGAGACCGGTCATCATCTCGATGGCCCTCTACATCGCCATCGTATCCGCGATCCCGCGCGTCATCAAAAAACCAGTTGGCGTCGATCTAGTCGACGATCTCGTCATGAACATCATATCACAAGGGGACAACGTCTCATCAGGGGCGATTTTGGTAGGGATCATCGTCATCGCGACTTTCTACATCAACGAGGAATTCGCGTAAAACGTTCGGTCGTTCCACGAGTCGTTTCGTGTGTGCGTGATCCATATATTGTAGTCGTTTGTCGTAGGCGTCGGTCATGAACGCCAAGAGTTGGTTAAAATTCGGCTTGCCCCACGTAGTGCCGGCCTTGAATAGAAAGTCATCCTTCACCAACTCTTGACGCTCACACTCGATCATGTACGGCGTACGAATGTACTCACTCGACCCCCCGAACGCCGTCGTGATCACGGGTTTATCGCGCACGGCCGCCTCGACGGCGCCCATACCGACACCCTCGGACTTTGAAAATGCAACATAACAATCGCCCAGGCCGTGGATGATGTCCATGTCGCGATCACTCACCAGACCGTTGATCACCTCGACGTTCGGAAGTTTGATCTCCACGGGTCTATTACACGTCGCTTTGACCAGGAGGCGAGCGTCTGGTTTGTTCAGACGCACGAATGCCTCGAGGATCGAGTTGAATTGTTTTCGGTCGTCGGCGATGTTACCGATGTGATAAAACGTATAGGGTCGCTCGGGGATGTGTGCGTGGATGACATAGAACTCCGTCTCTGGGAACTGGCGCGAGAGCACGTCGCGGCAAAATTCACTCGGAACAGCGATTCGGTCAAAGTGTTCACATATCAGGGCATAGTCCTCGTGCACGGGATCGGTCTCGCACACGGTCATGCATGTAACTTTTTTACACTTCGCCTTGATGCCGGGGATGTGTGCCAGCGTCGATTGGACGGGGATGACAAAGATGAATGCATGGTCCGCCTCCGGTATGTCCTGACCGAACTGGTAGTACTCGGCCCCAGGGAATAAGGAGAGGTATTTGTGACAATGTTGTCCGATTCCAGACGCGAGCGTCGGACCGATAAAGATCATGGCTTTTTTCAAGAATATATTTTCTCCTTTAACTAGCAAAGAACAGATGGCTATTGAACGAATCATCGAACTCATCAAGGAAGAACAAGCGTCGAACCGCATCGACAAGGACAGGCTCATGTCGATCATCATGGGCATGGCCGAGGAGCTCGGGGGCACGTTGAGCGGAGGCGGTGGCGGCAGTGGTGGAGTTGGTCCGCGGGGTCCGCCCGGACCTGCCGGCCCCGCTGGTCCGAAGGGTGATAAGGGTGATGCAGGCGAGTGCAAGTGCCCGCCCAAGAAGGCTACGACCACGAAGAAGGCCGCCGCGAAGAATGCTGACGCCTAATCGTCCTTCTCGTTCAGTGAACGGTACGCCATCAGGAACAACGCGATCTTATAGCTCAAAAAACATATCAAAGTTTGTGTGTAATTGAAATCGAACGGGAGCAATTCCATGTTGTTACACGTCACCTCGAAAACAGCCGCGCTCATTGGAGCCAATAGTTGTTTCTGAGATGGTCTATCCTCGATTCGGTCGACGTATCGTCCGAGCATATCGACATACGCGACGCTCGCCGCGGTTCCCACGATGGATGATGCCCCACCGGCAACGCCGTTCAGTGTCGAGTGAAACGCGCTCAGACCGATTCCACACGCGAGCGTGTCGCGCTTGAGCGTTGATTTGATTTCGTGATACGTCTTTGGTGGTGGTTTGGCCGCGCACGTCACCGTTCGAATCATTATATCTCCCGCAAAGAAAGTATTTAAAGACATCTCACGCATGTCGTGTAGTACAGAGAGATGAAGATCTCCTGGGCGGGTACCTGCAAATTTTGTCATGCGCCACTGGACATCACCATCACGTGTAAAGACAGTTATGAACACTATCTATACAAAAAATATTGGCGTTTGCGACCAGTATACTTCGCGGACAACATAGGCTATGTACGCGTCATGGGTCTGAAATGTCGGCGCGTGTGTCGCGCGTGCTTCGAAAACGACACCCGATTACACGTGAATCCGGCCATATTACGTGATGTTCAGATAGGTGCTAAAAAAATGCGACCGCCCCGATCGAACAGTGTGTCGATCAGTGAACTCGAATCTTTTTTCGAATTTTTGAAGAGAAACATCTCGCGCGAGTACCGCGGGGCCCCCATTGCTTGACGCTCGCGATGAACGAGACCGTCGAGAAGTTATCGCACGTCGAGCACGTGCTTAAGAGACCCGACTCGTACGTCGGTTCGACGTCGCTCGTCGCCGAGGAGTACTGGTTGTTGAACGCGGACGCGTCGGGGTTCGAGAAGCGCATCGTGAGATACTCGCCAGCGCTTCTGAAAATCTTCGATGAAGTTCTCGTCAACGCCATCGACCGCAACTCCCTATTCCCGAAGGAGGTCACGTCGATCAAGGTCGACGTCGACACGTCCACGGGCGCGATCACGATCGAAAACAACGGGCCGTTGGGTGGTGTCGCGGTCGTCGAGAACGGCAAAGAGAATGCGTACAACCCCGAGCTCGTTTTTGGCCATCTTCTGACATCGACAAACTACGATGATTCTCAAAAAAGAATAGTTGGCGGTCGGAACGGGTACGGCGCGAAGTTGGCGAACATATACTCACAAGACTTTGCTATCAAGGTCAAAGATCCCGTGAACAAGTTATTGTACACACAGAAATGGACGAAGAACATGTCAGTGCGCGGCGAGCCGAAGGTGAAGGCGTACGCGAGTGCGACTGCATCGGTCTCTGTAACGTTCACGCCGGACTGGAAACGGTTTCACATGGACGGAATCGACGCCGCAATCGTGGACGTGTTTCGGAAACGAGCGTGGGACGCCGCTGTGTGTACGTCGCCGCAGTGTAGAATCAAATGGTGCGGTGAACCAATCCCCGCGCTCACTTTTGAAAAGTTTGCAAAGATGCACACGGGTTTGGAAAAGATGTTGACGGTCGTGACGGATCGATGGACGGTGTCGATCGGTCCTTCGCCCGATTCCTCGTTCGAACAGGTCTCGTTCGTCAACGGTATCTCGACCACTAAGGGTGGGACGCACGTCGACCACGTGGCGTCGGTGGTATCCGCCGGTGTCATCGCTGAACTTTCAAAGAAGATCCAACTCAAGCCTCAGCAAGTGAAGAATGCCTTTTGGATCTTCGCGAGGGCGACGCTCGAGAACCCGACCTTCTCGTCACAGGTCAAGAGTGAGTGTACGTCCAAAGTCACGGAATTCGGCTCGAAATTCCAACCGCCGTCCAAGGCGTACTACAAAAACGTTCTGAAGACGGGAATCCAGGAAGAGTTGATGTTACTTTCAAAGTTCAAAGAGATGAAAATGCTCGCGAAATCGGACGCGTCCAACGTGCGCAAGAGTAAGATCACGGGAATTCCGAAGCTCGACGACGCCAATAAAGCGGGAACACAGCAGAGCGGGAAATGCACTTTGATTTTGACAGAGGGGGACTCGGCCAAGACTCTGGCTGTTGCCGGCCTCTCTGTGGTCGGTCGAGATCACTATGGTGTCTTCCCATTGCGCGGGAAATGCAAGAACGTGCGCGACGCGCCCGTCTCGGCTCTGACGGCAAACAAAGAGTTCGCTGACTTGAAGAAGATCTTGGGCTTGCAACAGGGCAAGGTGTATACGAGCGTCAACGATCTTCGATACGCTCGGCTGATGATCATGACTGATGCTGACGCGGATGGAAGTCACATCAAAGGACTGATTCTGAACATGATCCATGCGTTCTGGCCGTCTTTACTGGACATCGGATTTATCGTGTCGCTCGTCACGCCCGTTATCAAGGCGTCGCGCGCGGGCAAGAGCGTTGACTTTTACACAGACGCCGCGTTCAAGTCGTGGTACGCCCAAAACCAAAACCAAACCGGTTGGCGAATCAAGTATTACAAAGGTCTGGGAACGTCGACGAGCGCCGAGGCGCGCGAGTACTTCAAGGCCATCGATAAGTTAACCGTCCGTTTCGACGTCGACGAGCGATCGGACGAAGCGATAGTGCTCGCGTTCGACAAAACGAAGGCCGATGACCGAAAGCGATGGTTGCTGGAGAGCACCGGCGCACAGGGGCTCGAGGTACCGTACGGGGAGATTCAATCGCTCAGCGTCTCCGATTTCGTTCACAAAGACTTGGTCAATTTCTCACTCGCCGACATACGTCGATCGATCGCGTCCGTCGTCGACGGGTTCAAGCCGTCCCAACGCAAGGTCATGCATGCGTGCTTTCAAAGAAATCTCACCGGTGAGATGAAGGTCGCACAGCTCGCGGCGTACGTGTCTGAAAAGACGTGCTATCACCACGGTGAGGTATCGCTCGCGGACACGATCGTTCGTTTGGCGAACAACTACGTTGGTTCGAACAATGTGGCATTGCTCGTGCCGTGCGGACAGTTTGGAACCCGGTTGATGGGCGGTAAAGACGCGTCCGCGACGAGGTACATCTTCACAAAGTTGGACCCGATCGCTCGGAAGATCTTCGATGCGCGCGACGACCCCGTGCTCAGATACCTCGAGGATGACGGCACGCCAATCGAGCCCGATTTCTTCGTTCCGGTGCTGCCGATGGTGCTGATCAACGGGACCGAGGGCATCGGTACAGGTTTCAGCACGTTTGTGCCTCCGTACAAGCCCGAAGACGTGCGCGCGAACGTCGCGCGGTGCGTGCGCGGCCAAGAAATGGTACCGATGGCTCCGTATTTCAATGGGTTTGAGGGTCGCGTCTACGCGACGGACGACGGCGCATGGGTGGCCGAAGGGGTCTTCGCGAACGGGGTCATCACCGAGTTACCACCCGGTCGATGGACACAGGATCACAAAGAGTTTCTGGACGGGCTCGTCGAGTCGAAGAAAATTTCTGGGTATGAGAACAACTCGACGACAGAGCGTGTCCGGTTCAAAATCACCGGATACCACGGGAAAGACCCCGTGGCCGACCTGAAGCTTCGGAAAACGTTTCGTTTGTCCAACATGCATCTCTTCCACCCCGTGCAGGGCATCAAGAAGTACTCGTCACCGCTCGAAATCATCCGCGATTTCGTCGAAATACGCATGGAGTGTTACCAGCGTCGCAAGGCACACATCATGGCCGAACTACGCGCGAAGGTCGATCTCAACGATAACAAGGCGCGGTTCATCGCCGACGTCGTCTCGGGGAGCTTGGTCGTCTTCAGGCGCCGCCGCGCCGATCTTGAATCTGACATGGCGAAATCTTTTGCGATGATAAACGGAGGGTTCTCGTATTTACTCGATATCAAGACCCATCAGTACACGGAAGAGGCGATTCAGGATCTCATGCGGGAGGTCGACGCGTGTAAACGGGAATTAGACGCTATCATCAAAAAAACGGAACGCGACATGTGGTTGGAAGATTTAAGGTTGTAATTACAAAAAAATATGGGTTTAAATCGTTCTCGCCGTGAGTGCATAGGAAACGAGCCTTGAAGCGAAGGCGAGAAGCTCGAAGGCATA
>Ga0075480_10000682_pt1 | contig 20423 bp, 16 predicted proteins | sample DEB08_DNA_7_FD_81590 | JGI IMG/M metagenome (GOLD analysis project Ga0075480, IMG submission 81590) | Aqueous microbial communities from the Delaware River and Bay under freshwater to marine salinity gradient to study organic matter... | ecosystem: Environmental > Aquatic > Marine > Coastal ... | reverse complement strand
GACGCCCGTACGCAAAATCGTTGAAGTTGCCGGAGGCCAGCCCTGACCCAAAGGTGAAGGCTGCTGATGGCACGCCCGCTACGCCACCGCCGGACGTACGATTGCGGTCATTCCACGCCCTAACAAGTGCTGACGCAGACGGGTAGCCGATAAGGCCACCGGAAAGCATTAGGTTTGAAATGTTACTAAGCCTTGCAACCTTGTAGTCCTTCTTTGCTCTGTCCAGTTGGCTGGCTATGTCCGCAAGGCTCTCTCTCCTGCGGCTGTCTAATTTCTTGCCAGCCGTGTCTAGTTCTGTGTCGAGGGAGAAGTTCTCCAACTGCGACTTTCTCTGTGATTGCACGTCTTCTGCCCGTGCCTTTTGCTGGCTGAGTTCAAGGTCACGTCGAGCCTTCTCGTACTGCCCGCCCCTCTCTGTTCGGGACTGGCCGGTCAGTGCGCGGGCAAACGCAGAGCGGGTGCGGTCAGAGTTCTGCGTATAGGGGTTCTTAACGCCAGAGACAGTGTTCTTGGTCAGCGAGTTGGCGAACGGATTGTTCCGTGCAATCCCGCTTCCGAAGTTTTGTTGCGATGAGAACATACTACAATTCGTCCGGGTGAATTACGTACCAGCCAGATGCAAATACGTTTGAGTCGCCTGTGGCTCCTGAGTCGCCGAAGCGAAGCCGAAAGTTTTGCGTGGTGTCTGACGTGTTGTTTCCGGGTGTTGCGTAAACAAAAAGGGGCAAATCGTTTTCAACGGCAGACCCCATGTACCACTCCACGGCAACCCTGTACGGCAGGCCAAGTACGTCTAGTTTTCCTTTGCTAACTGTTTCTGTAGTGGTGACTGCGAATCGCAGTTGCCAAAACACTATTTTGCCAAGACGGGTGTAGGTGGCTGTAGAGGTCGTGAAAGTCCAGTCTGCCTCGCTTGTGCCCGATGGCGGGGATACAAGAGAGTAAGATGGCGTCCATTCATCTTCTTCGTAAGCGTCTCGAATTGGAGCATCCGTCACCGTGGTGTCAGGCACCCAACTCAATAGGTTTCTGGTACTGTTGTCCGCTAATTTGACAGTCACTGTCTGAAGATTTATTGGCGAAATACGGACGTCGGTAGAGCCTTCGGCGGTTGTTTCCGCGACTTTGATGCACGCCGGATTGCCAGAACCCACCTTGTAATCACGAAGTCTAAGTATGTCCTTGCCCTGAGAGACGCCCAAAAATCCACCTGAACCCTGCACGTCAAGGCCCACTTTGTATGACACCACCCCGTCATCAACGTCTTTCGACACCGTGACAAACTTGCCCGATTCGACCTTGCTTCTTAACAAAGACTCTCCGGGCTTTACCGGCTGCGAGTCTTGGTATGGGTGCTGGACGGCTGGGTCTGTAAAGCCAGACGTGCGGTTGCGGTGTGCCCTGCGGTTTACGGCCCCCTGCCGGTAGTCAAGATTGGTGAACTGGTAGCGTCGTGAGTCTGCGTCTATCATCCTCAACGCTTGCGTAGGCGTTGCGTCGAGCCTATTCTCCCCGGTTGTTGTTCTAGGCGAGTCTAGGTTAGCGATGGCGTTGGCTATGAGTTTGGCGGCAGAACTCGGAAGACCCGACGCTGCAAGACTACCCTCTAAGTCTGCCCAGTTGCTACTCATCTCGCTGAATCACTCCGTTGACTTCATACGAATAGAGTTTTGCCGTTGGCTGCGTTGTGCCTGCCGTAACCTCTTCTGACAACTGCGAGAACTCAATAGCAAGATGCCTGTCCACGCCAGCAAGGTCTGAGTAGGATCGGCCAGCAAATCGGGCTGTTGCTATGCCGGTGGCGTGGCCCAACGGCACCCTCTCCAGTGCCATGTCAAGTTCGGTTCTTGTGCTGTCAGCAATGTGCTTGAATCCCGTGCCCCTGTCCCTCGGCATAACGTTTTGCCTTGGGTCTTCGCTGTTGTTGTAGAAGTGCCGCAGAACTAGCACGGACGAAGAGGGGGTTGGTTCGTAGGTGACGCTGATTGACCGGTCGATTTCGGCCTCGCCGTTTTTAACGGTGGCATCCGACGCCAACTCTAAGTTCGGTGTTTTGAGCGACCAGCCTACGGTGAGGTGGCTCTGGTCTGGCGTTAGGCCGAGGCTGGCGTCTTGCTGCTCAAAAAACTTGGGGTAGTAGGCAGTTGCTGTTGCCGTGGCCCTTCGGCCACCCGCTAATTGCGGTGCGTCAATCGATACCGTAATGACTTCATCCCACGCTTGTCCGTTGTTATAGATGCTGCCATAGTTGTGACCGCGTTTGACTATCTCTATTTCTATTACCTTGCCGTCCCGCACAATCGCACGGGCTTCGCCCCCGATTCCATTCCCCACAGTAAAACGCACTTTCGGCGTAGACGTGTACCCAGAGCCGCCGGTTAGGCCAGTCTCATCTGGCGTTAGGGTTATGGACTTAATGCTGCGATAGGGCAGTTCCGTTTCGCCGCCAAATGCCCGCACTGTGCCGTCGGAAGTGCCGTAGACCGGCTCCTCGTTTTGCGTGTCGTACCGCTTGTAGTTAACCGAACAAGTTACCTCAAACGGATAGTCCTCTGTCCACCACCGCCCGTACTCCAGCGAATAGCAATAGGCAATGTCTGGGGCCACACCGGCATCGGCGGTCGGCACAAACACGCGAAGCACAGCCTTTTTGCGGTCTATCTTTAAGTGGCATACGTCCCGCTTCGTGAAGTCGATGCTGCCGTCCACGAATACGTCGGCAATGGCCTCGCTCAACTCCTGTATCTTCCCAGACCTGTCCATTGCGTAAACGCCACGTTCGTCTAGGGCGTACAGCACGTCGTCGTACAAATCCCAACACCGGTTGTTGACGCACCCGCGATTGGAGATCAGCGTAACTGCGGCATCAACTGCGGGGTCAGTGTTGTAAGAAAGTTGGTAGGAGTGGTTGGCCTGTGCGACGATTAGCACCGAGCCGTACGGGACAAGGGCTGTAAGGTAGTCCGTGACACGCTGGTTGTTTTGGATTGGAATTTCATTTTCTTTCGGGCAACTCTCAAACTCATCGTATTCGCTGAAGAACACGGTATTTGGTGAATCGCCGCTAGTGGAGCCTGCGTACCACAGTCGGTCTTGGAAGGCACAGCACAACGCCATGTCGCCTCTGGCTACGCCAAACCGGTAGGCATTTAGGTTGCCGTTTGGCAACACGACAGGAACCGCCGCGTAGTGCGGCCTGCCGGGGTCGAATAGTTCTTCGTCATTTAGCGTGTCGGTTCCTGAAATGACAACATTTCCACCAACAATTTCGCCGTACGCCTCCAGCCTGTAGAACACAAGGCTCTGGTCGCCAGCCGTCCGGAATAGTTCAACTTTAGTTGCCCGTTCTGGGATTTCGTTGGCTGCAATGTTCCAGACGAGTTCCCCTGTGCTTGCCCGAGAGTCTGTCGGGCCGCAGTCTACGTCAACGATGGGGCTGAAGTCGCTGTAGATTGGCTCCTTCGTTGTGTCCCTCAACTGCACTTCCACGTCAACGCCGGAAGTTGTGGGGTTGCGGCTGAGTTTGACGGCATACGTGTCGCTGTCAGTCTTGCGGGCCGACCTAATTCTTGTCATGTGAGGGATAGACGGGTGGTCGATTACGGCGTCCACTAGGTCAGCGGCGTCCCCGGCCCATACAGCAGTCGCCTCTTCGCTGTCTGCCGTGTAGGTGAGGTCAGCAGTGCCAATGTACGTCCTGCTGGTATCGACGAATCGGTATGCACACCGGTAAACCCCCTGCATGACTGGCCGCAGGACTGGGGTGAATGTTGCGTCTACGTCTGAGGTAATAAGGAACGGTTCGTTGCCTTGCTCGTATCCCGCCCCGCGTTGCTGCTCTGCAATTATTACCGAGGTAATTTGGCCGTTTGTGTTGACGACAGCCGTGGCCTTTAGCCCGAAACCACTGCTTGGCGTTTCGATGAGAGTCGGCGGTGCGTAGTAGTCGTTGCCGGGGGACAAGATGGTGATGGAACCAATCTTGTCTGACACAAGTGTTTCAGTCAGTTTCCGGACAGCAAACTCGAAGTATCTGCTGAACTTCCAGATTGTGCCTGCCTTGCTTCGCTGCAAAAGGTGGAAGTGTGACGTCTCGCCCTCCAAGTACCCAGTGCCGGGATTGAGTAACTTCGGCGTTTCCGAGACGTCGCCAAGCGTCTTGCCGACGGCGGCACCAGAAGGCTCTGTGTTGTCGAACGTTACGTCGTAGTGCTGGCCATCGAAGTCCATTATTGGCTGCGTGTACGTTACCGTTCTGGGCGGGGTAGCACCTGCACCAACCGGCCCTACGATGTGTTCGTGCGAGGCGTCGGCTTGGGCAATCCGTATCCTAAAATGAGCGTCTGATGGATAGCCCTGTCCTTTATTTAGGAAGGTGATGCCGGTGACGTTAACAAGTGGACGCTGGGTGTTGCCCTCCTTGTTTTTCCAGAACTGAGCGTCTTGCGAACCGTTAACGTGGCTGTAGCGAAATGTGTTAATACCCTCTCTGTGCCATGACGGCCCCATGTCGTCCCCACCCACCCACCTGCCTGTCCACGTCCTATCCCACGTAGTTGGTGCCTCTTCCAAAGTTATGCGGACTGTCGGCTTAACGCTCGTACCGGCAGGGGCGACAGCCGTGCCGTTCTCTTTTAGGGATGGCTCTAACTCTACGTCAACGTAGGGGGTTTGGTTGTCGTATTGGACGAGGTGAGCAACTGGCGTCCATTCTGTCTGATCGTATGAGCCGTACGCTCCCGTGTGCTTCCATACGGTGATGTACCGATAGTCCGGCCAGTAGTGCCTGTATGTCCACCCGTCGTAGTAGCAGTTGACCCAGAGGAAGTAGTAGTCGCAACCTCGGTGGTCGTTAATGCGGTTCTGCCAGCCCCACTTGTATCGGGTGGGGTGAGCCTGCAAGCCGTAGTTTCGGAACCCTCCCGCGTAGTAGTCGCTGTTGGTGCCTGTTAGAAGGCTGTTTGCTTGGCTGGCAATTACCGCTTGGAACGAGTCCTCCGAGACGTCGAACTCTAGGAGGGCAGTTGCTCCCGTCCCGGTGCCGTCTGTCAGTGCAACCTCTCCGTCGAAGTTCTCCGTGCCATCGGCATCGCCGTAAACCGCCGAGTAGGTTTCAGCCGTGTAGGCCAACACAGATTTCACTTCTGGGGTCGTTAGGTTGTCGTCATCGTTCCAGTCCCTTATCTCTATGATTTGTCCTACAGCAAAAGTTCCGTACTGCGTGGCCGGATTGACGACTAGCGTGTTAGTCCCATTGTCTAGCGGGTGACTCGTTGTGATGGTGTTAGTTGCCGAGTCATACGCCTGAATGAACGTCCCATTGAACACTGTGCGGGCGGTGTAGGCGGCGTCTAGCGGTGCAGCCGCTTGGAGGCTGGCGATAGCCAGTTCGGCATTTGACTGGGTGCTTTGCGGCGTAGCGTGGGTGTGGCCAGCGTCTTGGTGCTGTATGGTTCCGCTTGTGGTGGCTCCGTCTGCAATAGAGGAAGCGATTGCTAGAACGCTGTTGTTGCCGACGAGCCTGTGGGAGATAACAACACACGTGTCAGGATTGCCGTCAAAGACAGCCTGTAGGACGTCTCCGGCCATGTACTCTTTCAGGCCAGTTAGCGTCAGGTCGTGGGTGGCCCCCGGCTCGGACGACGCGGCTACAGTTACGTTTTCAACAACCTCCCCGGAGCCATCGCCGATAAGCCGATAGTTCCTGTTCGGTGCCCACGAAGGAGTCAGAACTTCAGTCGGATCGTTGACGGTCGGCGTGATTGACGTGCCGCTGCTTGGGTCAAAGAAGTTGAATCGGGTGTGGCCAAACGTCTGCGGGGTTGTCTGTACGTTGCACCGTGCAGAGAATCCGCGTCCCTTTTTTCCAGCCACCGCACTGACCGACGGGGCACGGGTGTAGCCTGTGCCGTAGTCCAGCATTTCTACGGCCACTACAAGGCCGTTCTCTACAATAGCCCTGCCCTTGGCGATTCGCTGGTATGTGCCGCCGGGACTGTCAATGCTGATCGTTGGTGCTGCCCAGTACGACCCGCCACCGTCTAGTACGTCAATCCTTTCAATGAAGAATCCGCTTCCGCTCGGTGTCACCGATGGCTCTACCGTGGGTGCGTCTAGGCCAATCCTGACGACTGTCTCGGCATCTGACTCAATAACGAGAGGCCGCACGCCATGACCGTAGAACACGTAGGTATTGCCGTGCCTGTCCTCGCAAAACGAGGGGTACAGGCCCATGTCTAGTTGTTCGTCAAAGGTGTAGATGCCCTGAAGCGTTCGTATCTCTTGTAGCGTGTTGCTGTCGTCCCGAACCTCTTCGATAACGGTTTTGGCAAGAACCCCCTGCCTCGGAGAGTACGTTTCCATGTGGGCAAAAACCGTGTCTTCTACGGCAAGCCCGTTCGTCTTGCGATACAAGCCGAAAATGAAAGAGCCGTCCTGCCTGTTCAGAATTGTGTTGAGTGCAGGACGCGGGGCGGCAGAACCCGGAAGGATGAGTTGCAGATTGCGTTGCTCTACCGTTGAGCCGCTTGGGGACGAGTAGGTTGAAAGGGCCGTAGTCAGGCCAAGCCATTTGTTGGACTTCATGGTCAACCTATGTCTGAGAGCATTGTGCTGTGCCAGCCCATCGAACGGGGCGTCCTTGCTGCTGACGGGCCATTCGTTGCTAGAGATGCAACGCGGTCAGTCTCCATTGCCAGACGCAAGTCTCGGTTAAACAACTGGACAATTCCTTCCGCACTTTTACCGGCTAGTCTGGCGAACCACATCTCGCAAGCCGACAAGACTGCCGTCCACATTTGAGGGCTACAGTCCACCTCGTCGCTAATGCTAAACTGCAAGTTCACCGGTTCGGCTGCTGATCCGAGGATTGGCTCATAAGTACGTGGCATCTCCAGCGAAAGAGTGGTTGGGCTAACCGTGCCTAGCAGGCGAAACTCATACTGGTAGGGGGTAAGGCTTCCGATTGGCTCCGGAAACTCGTCAGAAGTGCCGACCCTGAGAACAGCGTTTTCTACTTGGGTGGGGAAGTTGGTGTCGGTGCCGTAAGCAAACGCGACATAACTGAGTTGACTGTTGATGCCTGTTACGAAGTAGCGGATGACCCCTTGCCTGCACCGCCGCTCGTACCCCATGTTCCGGATTGGAGGAGGGGCATATCGGTACGTATACAGGAACGTGTCGCCAGCGGGCGGGGTGTAGACAAACCGAATCTCGTAGTAGTCTGGGTAGTTCGGGCTACGCATGACCGTGTAGAAAAACGGTTCTGCTGTGCCTGTCTGTGTTGACGCGAGACGCTGGTATTCCTGCGGCGTAACATAGGTCAGCGTTACTCCAGTCTCGTCAGAGACAAGGGCGTCTATGCTGCGTAAGCCTGCCGGAAGAAGGTGGTATGGGTAAACCTTGGCGGCTATTTGCTCGACAGAACCAAATGTGTCGTCGCTCTTGTAGACTGGTGCCTTGTCTAAAAGCAGTGCTGGCTGGTAAGACACTGCACCAGACGGGGAAGTCGAAAACCCAAAGTTTGGGTAGATTGCAGCAATCTTGGGGGGGGATGAAAAGATGTTTGGGCACTCCAGCGTGTCCCCGACGTTAAGCCCTGTCGCGTCGTTGACCCCGCACACCAAACTGTCTGGGCGAAGGAATGACAGTTGATAGGTTGTGGTGTTTGTGTCCCTCGCCGTCATGGACTCCTGTCGCTGATGCCACAGCCAGTCCCTAGCCTGCATCACTTCACGGACTCCATGCACAACCGCAGCACGGATCGCCGAGTGTTCGCCGTCTTGCGCCCCGCCACCAGTTGTTGAGAGCAAGTGGTAAATAAGGTCTTGTGCGGTGTTCATGTTCTGGGCTTTCGTCCGTACTTGTGCTGAACCTTCTCTCTAAGTTCGCCGTCCTTCATGGCTCTGGCCTTGGGGCTAATCCGGCGTTCGTGCTTCATCATTTCCTTGGTCAACCTGTCGGAAAGCCGCTTGGTCGGCGGGGGAGGAACTGGCTCTCCCTTGTGTTCAACAATTCCAGACACGGTAAGATTGCGGCTTTGTGCGACCCGCTTCACGTCACCAACGCTGTCAACCCATGCGGCGGGATCGGCTGGCCCCCGCTTGTCAGAAAGGCCAGACATATAGAACTTTCCAGCCGTGCTAATCCCTGCCCTTTTTGCCTCTGCGAGTAGGTGCTGGGCGTGGTCTTTTGGCATCTCGTCGAGCCACTGTTGATTTTGGCGACCTTGCATGAATGCCCTGTCTGTTTGCCTTACCCCCGGAGGCTGCTGGAGGGCACACATCTCTGCCCATCTGTGGCCGTACCCTTCGGATAGCAATTTCTCGTACATGGCTTCCGCTTGTTTCCCACGGCTCTGGATTTCGATGGGCAACGGCTGCTTCGTGCTGTTTGAGGTAGTCATAGGCTTTTTTTACTAAGTCTGAGGTGTCGCCGAAAATCGCAAGCCCTGAGTTGCATTTGCGGCAGATAAGGCCGCGAATCTCGTTAGTTTCGTGGCAGTGGTCTACGCAGAGGTCGTTCTTACGTCCGCAGATCACACAGGCGTGGCCCTGCTTCTCCAGTAATTCCTTGTAGTCGTTTTCGTGTATCCGATAGCGGCTCCATAGGTTTTGCCACTTTTTATCGGTTCGTTTCCTTCCCATTACGCCTGCGGCGATAACTCTGGGGGAACCTCATCAACCGGCTCCCCACCCCCACCAGCCCCCTCCGCAGCCTGCTCGTCGGGCGAGGGGGAGGGCGACGGCGGCGCAGGAGGGGGCGGCGGGGGAGGGAGAAGGTATGGTGTGGCGTCGATGTCAAGCGACGAGGCCCAGTCACGCATAAGAGCATTGAACGGCTCTACAATTCCGGTGCCTGCGAGACTGCTAAGAATGGGTGCCATAGTCTGGACAGCCATCTGCATCTGCTCGACTTTGGTGCTTTTGTTGGGCTTGCGGGCACTGCCAGCCTCGACCCTATACAAGAAGTCGCGGGTCAGGCTGACAAGGTTCATGGTGTTGACGTTACGCTGCCAAGCAATCGCACCAATCTGCCCCAGCACTGGCACGACGTCCTGCGGCTCTAGTAGCCAGCGGGCCGCTAGTGCTTCGCGGCGACTAAGCAAGGACATGGCATCCTCTAACTGGTTTGCCATGTTGTCTGGGCGTATTGAGATATTCTCTTGCTTAATCTGGGCTTCGCTGGCAGAGCGGAACGCTGATCTGGACATACCGTAAATTAGTTCGGTCATCCCTGTGCGTTCGGCGAACTGCTGTGCAATAGCGGCTATTATGTCCCACAAGTCCTTGCTAACCTGTGGCATCTGGAAGACGCTGATTACATCGCCAATGCCACGGCCAAGAAGTTCTGAAATCTCCACCATCTTGAAGCCGCCTTCGCTGGGGGCCAAGATTTGATCTTTGATGGACTCGTCGGCTGCTTTGCTGACGGCAACTACAGTTTCGCAGGACGTCGCTATCCGCGTGGCCAAGAATGACATTGCCCAGTTTAGTAGCCGCAGTTCTCCGATAGCGGGCCGTATGTGGCTGATCGGGTAGGCGTATCCGGGCTTCCAGTGAAAGTACAGCGGCGTGAATGGCCAGCCCTGCGGGTCGCAGTAGAAAGGAATTGGCCAAGAGACGCGGGCAAGAATGTCTGTGTCTTGCTCGGCCATCGGGTCTTGCATCCCCGTGTCAGCCATCTCCAAGTGGGATTCCATAGACTTGGGCGGGACATTCAGGGGATAGGGCACACCCTCGCAAATGACTAGGTAGCAATACTTGCCAAATTGGTCGAACATACCCCGGTATTCTTTTGGGGCGTCTTTGAGCCGGTCGCCGAAACCACACTTGCTCCACACCTTGTAATAGGTGACGAGTTCGTTTGTGCTGTCCCTGTCCTCTTTCTTGCGGCCACTCTTGTTCTTTGGCTCCCTGCCAAGTTTGATGTCGGTGTTGCCTTGGTGGTGCTTTCGCAGTTCTGCTTCGTCTAGGCCGTACTCCGCTGCCACGTCAGCCAGCGGATGGACGCACCGTCTGGCACACCAGAGAATGTCGTCCATGTTGTCCCAGTCGCCGTCCATTAGGAAGTTGTCCACGCTGTCGTAGAAACTTCCCACCATCCTGACTGGTGGCTGCTGTTCGTCCCCGCTTGTGTCGAGTTCCACCAACTCTGTCCACATGACGCCCATGCCCTTCATCAGAGCCTCTCGCACCCACTTCTGCCCCTGTCGCTTCAGGTCTAATTCCTGCGGCGTCCAGTTTAGGTAGGCTTCAAGCAGGTCGGCAGTGGAGCGGCGGGTAGTCTTTTCCTGCTGCTCTTGGGCTGCAAGTTGGAGAATCTGTATCTGCTCTGGCGGCAGCATTTCCGGGTTCATCCCCGGCTGCAACTGAATCCCAACGGCTTCCGGCGGCAAGTCCGGGTAGTCCATGACTGACACAGTACGCACCGGATTTCGGTGGTACATAACTGACCCAAAGACGTCGAGAAGTTCAAAGACTTTGTTGACTTGGATTCTGAAGGACGGCGGGGCAATAGAACTGTTGTACCCAGTCTCTCCCCGTGCGTAGGAGTCCTTCCACATCCAATTATGTTCGCCGTCGAAAAAATTCGCGGCTTCTTTGGCATCTTCAGTGAAACGCTCTTTGTACTTGACTGCGGAGTTTAGTTTCTTAACCCAAGTCTGGGTTAACCTCCGAAGCACTTCACTTGCTGTTGCCACTGTTAGAACGCTCCTTGGCCGATCCGTTGCTTGCCGCTGCGTAGATGGCCTTTGTGATTGGGGCAAAATCCCAGCATCCAAGTTCGGCCCAGCCGGGGCTACCGGCTAAACTAGGGTCGTCCTTGTGATGAACGCTTGGGCGATCCACCCATCCTGTCGGAGTGAAACACAAAATGCGAACTGTCGAGTCCCCCGGCGTTTGCATGACAAAACCGATGGACGGGTTACTAAAGTTATGGACGTCAGTGCTAAAAAACACCATGTCTCCCATGTTCGGGATGGGCATTGTCCACTCTTTTGACTTGGCTGTCTGCGGCATTGTTGGGGTCATTTACCTGTCTCCTTTGAAGGTTGGCCCTAAGTTTACGTAAGAACCATGCTCTGCCCCAAGCATCTTTTTCCGTCGTTCCAACCACTTGACCCACCACGGTTCTTGTTCATGCTTGGGGGGTGGCCGGTGGTATTTTGGCCTGTATGCGGCCAGATACTCCATGCACTGGACGAGGTGGCATTCCCCGCGAGTGTTCGGGGCGTCGGTGACAACTGGCATCCCGTTGACGTAGTTCACCTTTTTCCTGTATCTTTTGATTTCACGCTCTAAGTCTGGGCAACTCTGGGCTAGCACCCGGAGGGTTGTTTTGCCGTCCGGCTTAATGTGCATCATCATTCTGGTGGCCTCTGTGCGGGCCGGAATGTCGTCGCACCCAGCAAGGAAACTGCTGCCGGTGGCCTTGCTCCGAATGTTGCGTTCGGCCAGTTGCTCGGTGTACTGGTCGGCTGGAGTTCGCCCAGAGCCAATGTCTCTAATCCTACCGCCGTGTGCGTCAATGACGAACGCATGGAAGTGGTGCCCCCTGACCTTTTGCTCAAACGCTTCACCGAATATCTTGGCGTTGCAGTGCCGCAGGTAACACTGGTCGTACGCTAGGATGAACGATTCATCTGGGGGGACTGCGGCAAACAAGACTGCCGTGACTGTGTGGCCGGGGTCAATCACGGCGTAGCGTGTCCAGAAGTGCGGTATCTGTCCGTCTGGCAACTCCGACCTGTCCATTCCGTGTATCCTCATATCAAAATTTGGATACATCAAAACCGAGTCAACAATGAAATCGCCTTCGCTACGCTGCCGGACAGTATCCAGTCCCACAGCAGACCAACGCTCAATGGACTTCTGTTTCTCCTCGTCGTCGAGCCACGCATTGTCCAAGAATCGAAGTTTGAAGTGCCTTATCTGGCTCTCGTCCCCGTGTAGCGACTCCTGCTCGTCAGCCCGCTCCTTCATTCCAAGCAAGGCGTTATTAGTGGAGTGCGGCATTGCAGACCAGCAGAATTTACCCTTTCGGTCTACAATACGAGCCAGAAGTTCTGGCACCCACTGTTCGTTATTAATGTCTTCATCTATATGAACGCGGTCTGCCTGAAAGCCCTGTGGGGGATCGCCCTCAGACGAGAAGAAGTAGATTGTCCATCCCGTGTGTAGAGTACAGGACTGGATATAGTTGGCAGACTTCAGTACCCAAGACGTCTTGGCCACTAGCCTTTCAGGGATAAGTGGGGGTGCTGGCTTGGCTTCGCCGCGACGATCTTTGTCCTTATTTGGGTCGTATACCCGCCAGTCCCCCGTGGTGGCGTCTTTGATTATTCTAAACGCCCCCGGAAGAAAGAGCATTGGGTATACGGTAAGACCTATGTGCCGCCAGTCCTTGCCAACAATTACAAGGTTTCCTTGGGACGGGTACTTCTTGTGCGGGTCTTTGTTGCAAACCGCACGGGCGTCTTCAACAAACGTACTAAGCGACTTACCAGATCGGTTGCCACCGATGACCAGAATTTCAGACGCTCGGCATTCATGCATCTGTTCCTGCATCGGACTCGGGACGTAGAGGTTCAGACCCTCGTTCTGCCTCGACTTCAGTTCGGTGTGTATCTCCCGAATCTGATTCTGGGCGTGCTGGGTCATCGTCGGGATTGGAGGTATCTTCGAGATGTTTGGCTTCGGGTGTGGCATCTAGGATTGTCCTGTTCTCTAAAACGGCCATTCTGAACCGGTTCTGGAGTTCTGCTTCCAGTTCCTCTTCCGTCCACAAGTCGAGTGGTTTCTTGGTGCCACCCTGTTCTACGTTGCCGTGGATTAGCCTCACGACAGTTTCTAGGAGTTTGTTGCGGGTGGAACTGCCCGCCTTGGAGTCGTAATACTGTTTGACCAGTATGGCGGCAAACCCAGAGACCCCGCCGAAATACTCGCAGACTTTCTCTACGAGTTCAGCGGAGTGGGGAATGTTGTTCCCACCATGCCGTGCGGCTGCGGCATAGATGTCCATGCCCGCCTGTTCAATCCTGTCCAGCGACTTCTGCCGCCGGTCAGCGGCCCTTTCCCGCTGAATCTTCTTTTGCTTGTTGAGGCATGACCGACAGACATTGGCCATCCCGCTTTTCTTGCTAATCGGGAAGTAGTCGTGTTCTGCCGGATACTCTTCACCGCAGTGGGTGCATTGACGTTTTTCCATAACTACAAAATATAACGGCCCGCCGGGGTTTCCGGCGAGCCGTTATTTGAAACGTTGAGTAGCAGAAGAAGGCTAAACGTGCTGGCTCAACAGGTTTACTCGCTGGGTGTCGTCTCCGGTGGCCTGACCGTTGAGTTGGCCAGCGGCTTCGAGCGTAAGCCCGACATGCGGGGCAGCACTAACGTCATCCACGGAGGCTGCGGAGAGAAGACCGGCACTGCCGATGGTGCAGGCAACACCGGCTGCAAGGGCACTGCCGCTCGCAGTGCGGCAGTTAACCGGCCCCTTGACGACCACCCAAACAATGTCATTCTTGCGGACGTCTACCGAAAGGTACTCGTCCACAACACCGACACACTTGCCAGCCACTACGGCTGCGTTGTCGCCGTCAATGGCATCGAAGGTGCCGAGTCCATCGTCGAGAACCACAAACCGGCCAGCGTAGCCGGTCAGGGCATCTCGGTCGAGAAGGTCGTCTCCGACGTAGCGGGCTGCTACTGCGTAAACAAGCCGGTTGCTGTACCGCTGGCCGGTCGATGGGTTGATGTCCTGAAACACCTTAACCTGACCGACAAGTTCGGTTCCAGCCGATGGCACTAGGTTGGTTGGTGGATCACTGTACTCAATAGTCTCGCTATTGAGGAGTGTGCCACCTCGTCGCCAACCCGGATCAGAAAAAATGCTTGACATAGCGTCGTTCGCTCCTTGTCTAGTTCAGAGTGGGATTAGGTGTTTGAGAAGCCATCGCTGCTGCCGTCGTTGGAAGCAGTAACAGGAGCCAACAGGAAGAAATTCCTCGGACTCTTAAATTTCATGTTCCCGAGAGTAGAACAGGCGTACCTGTATGACTGGGTTTCTTCGCTAAAGTACGGCCCTTCTGCCATAAACAACTGGTTCTCCAGACAGCGGAGTTCCATGTTTCCGATGGAAAGACCAAAACCCAGACCTGCGGGAACTGCTGCTTCGTGCGCGATTTCGCAGCCGTCCTGCTCGAACACGTCACTGAAGCCATAAGACCGAAGTCCGTTTTCTCGGGTGATAATCGCCCGTTCCTTGCTCTCCAGTGAGTTGAGGTACTGGATGAACAACTTGCGGTCGAGAACAACCATATCAATCTGGGACTCGCGTGTATCATTTCTCTTGCACTGCACAATTCCCTCTCGGGTTGCAACAACGCAGTTTTCTTTCCAGTTCTGCTGACCTCGGAAACCGGTCGAGTTGTAATTCACGACGACGGGGGAATAGAAGTCAAATTCAGGATCGACTGGAACATCTGGCCAGTTGCCGGTCGTCGTGTTAATCCGGCTTCCACCGTAGTAACCGAGTTCCGTACTCAGGCCAGCATAGTTGTCAGTCGGATAACCGAACCGGTCGCCAGTGTTAGCGGCTGTCCGCTGGTTGGCAGTCTTGGTAGCACCTTCTTCGATGGTGCCGTTGTATCCAAGGAACGACAGGGCACCGTGGAAGAAGTTCTCGTTGCCTGCGGCGTTACCGTCCACGTATGGCTGGTACGAGAGATACTGTTCCAGTGACTCTTGCAGACGCTGGGCCATCTGGCTGGCAACGTTGACAAGGGCTTGCTGACCACGGTTCTCCAGAAGTTCACGACGGTAAATTGCGTCGGTGGCCGTAAAGCCACGCCAAGGCAATTCCGCACGCTTCCACATATTGATTCTTTGGAAAGTACGCGGTGTATCACCGGTATTTCCGGTTACAGGGGCGTTGCGGTATCTAACATTCCAGTCAAATCCGCGACCGCTCTGGTTCATCAGAATGTTGCCCTGCGCTTCCAGCATGGCGAAGACCTTAAACCGCCGGAAGACGGCAATCTCTTCTTCCCGCGTGTGCTGGATTATGGTCGTGGCAATAGCGCGTGCCCAGTCAGTTGGTGAGGCCATATCTCAAATAACCTTTCTATTCAGTGAGGCCAGATGACTGGAGGTTAGCCAGCATCCGTTCCTCAAAACTCATAGGTCGTTGGGGTTTTCGGGAGTCTGTTCCTGTGGAGGCTCGTCGGGTTGGAGTACGTGCCGCCTGCTGTCGCAGGTACGCCATGTTCTTTTCTGCCGATGTTGCCGTTTCTTGTGCCGGTTGCGGTGCAACCTGCGGTTGAGGCTGTGCCTGTTGTTGGGGCTGCTGCTGCTCAAACTGGAACTTTGCGAGGGCTAAGTCCCTCTCCACCATTGCAACTGCATAATCCCAACGCGACTGGACACCATTGATGCCTTTTGTCTTTGCATCCTCAATGTATTTTTGGACAAGAAGTCCCTCTCGGGAGACATTCCTGTTCTCGTCGTACAGCCAATCAGCGTTCTGTGACTCTAATTGCTGCACCAACTGCTCATCTTTTAGGCCGCTGACCTGTTTTTCAGCGATCTCTGCGGCCCGCTGAGTGACGATTTTTTCCACCATTGGGCCAAGGGCACCCTGCGGATCGTCGAGAAATTTCCTTGCAAAGTCCGCTTTGTAGGCTTGGTATTCCTGTAATTGTGCCCTTGCCTCTAGCGGAGCATTGTCAGAGATAACCTCGCGGCCCTCTTGGTCGCGGACTAGGTACTGCTTGAATCCGTCCCGAACCTTTGGAGGGTTCCACCAACTTGGTTCTTCTTTCGGGGCAACTTGCTGGGGACTTGCGGGCTGCTGGTATTGGGGCTGATTGCGGTGGTTTCGCCACGCCTCGAACTCTTCACGGTGGCTGAGATAATCAGATGCAGCCGGAATAATCGACTGATACTGCTGCAAAGCCTCGTAAGCCTGTTGCTCACGCTGCCTGCTTTGCAGAATTTGATTTGCCAGTTCTTCTCCGCTGGCGTTCTCGTATCCGGGGATGGATTGAATTGCCCCGATGAGATCAAATTCTTGTTCCGGCTGGCTGACCTCTGCACCGTCCTCGGCCACTCCGGCCTCAACGTTGGCCTCTGGCTCATTGTCCATGCCCTCAGATTCGGGAATGTCTGGGAGTTCGCCTTCTTCTTCTGCCATTACGCACCTCAATATCTGGTGTTAGTCCCCTGTAGTATGCTGGTCAGGGGTTTCCGCTGCGAGTTATTCTGAAGCAGTCTGCGGACTTCATCAACCGAATTTCTGTTTCTTTCCTGCTGCTCTAGCAGAGCCTGCCTGTAATTCGGGTCAGTCGGGAGCATCGCCTTGCCGTCTTGGCCCTTCAGGTTGCCTTCTCTGAGGTTGTCAAAGAACCCGACTTCACCGGCACCATTTGAAACTGCGGCTGAAAAACCGAGTTCGCCGGGGGCGTCAACCTTCAGGTACGGTGCGGCCTTTCGGCCAAAGTCAGTCACCACCGCCGTAGCGGCCTTGGCCGGACTGGCAAGTTGCCCGTATCGCAAAATTCGAGGAATTGCCCGCAGTCCGGCGGGTATTCCAGCAGCAAAGCCGAGTGCTTCTGGTGGGTCGCCAACTATGTACTTCGGGGCGTTTGCGACGGTATTTTCAAGGGGGTTGGGGAATCTTAGGGGGTAGTTGGTGCCAAACGTTTTGTTCCACATATCGACATAGACGGGGTACTCGTCTACGTACTTCTGCTCGTACTCCTTGGCTGCGGTGTTTACGCCCTTTGCCAGACGACGCAGGTTTTCTGTGTCGCCAGCCACTGAGGCAGGAAGGCGGGGTGCCACCCGACGCAGGTTGCCGAAGACCTCTGCCGGAGCGGTCTCGCCGCTTAGTACGGTCTGGATTCCCTTTGAGAGTTGGGTGTAGAGGTTGGCGTTGTCGATGTCGTTGTTCACCCCTAGCCCACCAATGGTGGTATTCGAGAACTGCGGGTAATAGGCTCCCGTGCCGCTGGTCTTGTAGAGGTTGTTTCGAGAACCCTCCTCCGCACGTCTGTCCCAGTAGAGCGACTCGTTGATTCGGGCACTCGCTGGGCTTGTGATGCTTGTGATGTTCCTGTCGCCAGCCAGTTGGATGGTGTCCTCTAGGCCGGGGGTGTCCGTGAATAATCCGGCAAGCATCCCGCCCGGAATGCCAGCCATCCCAAGTAACCCCCCGGACAGGCTTGCCCACTCAGGCTGGAACGGGCCGGTCTCGAATGTTGATAACAGATTCAGGGCACGGGTTGCTTCTAGGGCATCGCCCAACTCCTCGCTGGTTACGTACCGTTCGTCCAGCATAGGGACTGGCATTTCCCCTGTTCTTGCGTCAATGCTCTCTTGGGTGGCTGCGTATTTTTCCAGTTGGTTTTGGTCGAACGATTGAGTTTTAAGTGCGTCGAGGATGAAGTCCGCACGTTTTCTGGCATCTGCCTCCCGGTCTTCTGGAACCGGCTGGCCGGTCAGGACGGCGAAAATGTCCTGCTTCTCCTGCTCATTAAACTCCAGCCATTCTGCTGGGGTGATTAAATCGCCCTTGTGGTCAACCAATGACGGTCGTCTGAAGAATGCGTCCTCTGCTCTGGCCAGCCACTCCTTGTATTGCGGGTCTGATCTGGCCTGTGCCATTAGCACTGACTGCGGAGTCTTTTTCATCTTCAGGTATTCCGGACGCATACTGTCCGGCCCGAACCGGTAGTCAAACCCAGACTCGCCCTCCTTGGCGTGCTGGTTTTTGATCGCGGCCCGAATCTCTGCCCGTCGCTTTGCATCCGCTTTGCTAGCCTTGGCAGAGGCACGACGCTTGCTATCGAACTCGGCGTTTTGCTGGGCAAGAATCTCGTCAGCGTTCCGCTGCGGGAACATAACCCGCCGCTCTAGTTCTTCCAGTTTTTTACGCCAATCCATCGGATGCTCCGTCTACTTGCGGCCCTCGCCGATCAACTCCAGCCGCCAAGTCTTCATTGCTAGACGGTTGGCCCTGCGGCTCCTCCAAAAGCCGTGCATGGAAAGAATGACTTCGTAGACCAATGGCCGCATGAACATATTCCATGCAGCCTCGAAGTTTTCATCACCGGCACAGAGATGGAAAATACGCTTCATGTCGGCGAGTAAGTTCTCGACCGCACACTTGTTCTTGGTATTTTCAGCGGCAATTTGTGCAAAAGATTCGTCCGGCCACTCTTGCAGAGCAATGGTGACTAAATCAAATACCGCTTCCTTGCCAGCAAGATACTTGGCTTCGGGGAGCGAATCCCAGATCGTCTCACGGAATAGCGAGAGTTTGGAGCGGGGCATGGCATGGTGTCGATCATTGGTTGTCCGGTCACACTGTCTATTAGCGTTTATGGACAGCCGACGTCGATCACCACGGCGTCTCGGACGCACGGCCATTACTCGTTGGTTGGGGGGTTCGTTTGGGGCGAACGGTCAGGCCAATGTCGTTCACAATCATTGAAAGGGACTGGCCTTCGCCTCCGTCTTTCCGTGTGTACTTCTCAATCGCCAAAGGGCCGGTAGCAATAACCCGCATCCCTTTGTCCAGATTGCCTGCAATCCCTTCTGCTACGTCGTCGAACGCCACGCAGTCGATCCAAGTTGTCTGTGGTTCTGAGCCGTCGCGGCCACGGTTGGTGCTGGCAAGACTAAACCGGCACATCTGTTTGCCGTTCTTTGTCTCGCGGAGTTCGGGTGACTTTCCAAGATTGCCGGTAACTGTTGCCTGAATCATTCTTCGGTTCCTAGTTCTTTCTGAAGGGTTTCGTCCGTTGACGCCTTGCCGAGTGTAGCCCATGCCACCGGATCGCCAAACCTACATGGAGTGGAAAGACAGGACATGGCATCGGGATCAAAGTCCTCCCCGGCCTGCTCCGCATTCGTGAATACGCCAGCCGGGGCTAACGCACGAACCTCCACCCACTCTCCTTGGTCGAGAAAGCAGGAGGTTATCCACTGATTCTTTGTGTTGGTCTTCTTGCACTCATACACAAAGCATCCCAGAACCATCTCGCCTGCCGACGGGAGGTTGTCCTTTGTTGTTGCCTGCCAGTCCCCGATAGTGACATCGACTGGCTTCAGTGTCAGGTTGCTCTCTGTCGTTAGGCCACTCTCTAGCACGTCTCTCTCCTACTCGTTTGCGTGTGACGGGTACACGGTGTCGTGTGTCCTGCGACATACATAGCACCTAGACCCCAACTACGCAACCAAAGTGGCTATCCCTACAGCAAAACATTTAAGCGAGGAGGAAGCACCCATTGGGGGGGTACTGAGGTATTTCAGAAAAACTCCAGAGGGTGAACGTGGGCGTGTCTCCCGCCCACTGGGGGGCCGGGGGCCAAAAAAAAGAGAAAGCACGCGAGAATAGGGCCGGGAACTGTGGCCGATCAACCGATCAACCACAATTCCCGTTTCCCCCTATTCCCGGCGTGCGGTTCTCATTCCGCCGTTTTGGCCGGGGTCGGATCGTCACCCCATCCCTTGGCTCCCGTCGGAATCTGAGCGAGATCGGCTCTCAGCCCGCCATTCTCGCAATACTGCAAAAACGCTTCCCGCTCGTTCTCCCAGACCGTTTGGCCGCCCGTACCATAGCCGGATGAAATCTGGAGTTTCCCCAGATGACCTACGTAGAATTGCGAGACGACCCCGTTGTCGTGGACACGCTCAAAACTACACCGGCCTTTCCGTCCAGTTTTCTTGGATTCCTTGACGGTTTTGGTGTACCAGCCCGGCTTTTTGGCTTTCCGTGCCAGTTGTTCGGCCATAGCCGCATTCTGAGCCCGTGAAGCCGCCAGTTCTGCCATCAATTCTTCGATGGACACATTGGTGCTTTTCGCCATTATCATTCTCCCGAATTGTGAAACAAACAAACTGCCGAAACGACAACCGCCTCGGCTCACTCAACACTTGGCGACGCCTCCAAAACAAGACAAAACGCCAATTTTTGCGACTATAGATAGATACGCCCTAATTGCGGCGAATATGCCGCTGATTCCCCGCCGGTATTGCGGCGATACCCCCGGCATACTGCTGGCGTTTGGGGCGTTTGGGATATAGTCGAGAGACGACGGCGGGACTCGAACCCGCTATGGCGATTCGTACGTTATCGCTGAACAGTCCCCGATACTGCTTGCAATCAGTATTGGCTTCTGCCCCGTGGTTTATCCACTACCACCTATCGTCGTCAATGCGATTATTCATCGCGGTACATTACGTTGTATTCTTTCTCCAATTTGTCCCGTGTTTGGCGTTCTAGGTCGCAGATACTGTCGGTGAGTAGTTTCGCTATATGCGAGTCCAGACTCTCCAAGAACTCCAGTATTTCGTCGGTATGGGCTGCAACGGATGCCATCTTGACGTCGCAATTCGCGGATTGCCCTATCTCCAAGGGAT
>Ga0075480_10000681_pt1 | contig 20439 bp, 15 predicted proteins | sample DEB08_DNA_7_FD_81590 | JGI IMG/M metagenome (GOLD analysis project Ga0075480, IMG submission 81590) | Aqueous microbial communities from the Delaware River and Bay under freshwater to marine salinity gradient to study organic matter... | ecosystem: Environmental > Aquatic > Marine > Coastal ... | reverse complement strand
GTTGGAAATAAAGCCATTTGATCTTCCGACCAACCATATGTACACCAATCAGCTCCCTTATTATGCGCTTCTTTTAGTTCATCAAATGTAGCAAGACGCGCATCATGTGCCTTGCAAATAGCTTTTGCATCTTGATATGTATATTTATTTTCAGGTAAATGAAATACTTGATCTTTTAACATTATCTTAACTTCTGACCCGTCCTCTTCATAGACCGGTTCTGGGTAATATCCAAGCCAATGTTTTATCGTTTCTATCATATCAATTCCAAAAATATAAGTCAGACCGTTTAATAATAACATTGCTATAAATAAAATCCATAACGAGGTTTCACATATAACCTTTATAAACGACGCAGTTCCGTCTTCATTGTTTCCTAAAGACGAAAATAAATAATAATAAATAATAATCAAGGCCATGACACCAATTAATAACATCGGTTCTGTGCCAATGTATTTATTTTGTATTTTATCTTCAAATCTATCAAATATTACTTCTTGTTCCATATGTATATATTAATTATGTTATTTTTTTTTAGAATAACTTTTAATGATTAGTGTATAACTTTTAATGATTAGTATAATTTATAGGGTATATTACACTTTTTTGCGGTAAAACAGACAATATGATTGTGTGGATATAACCTGTTCTTCTTTAATTTCGTTAACGGCAGTATCATTAAAATTATACCATTTATTATTCGCATTTTTAATGTTTGCAGTATAATGACCACCGCGCGAACTACCACCATGATTACATACAGCATATAAATCATAAACATATGAACTGGGATTGTATCCTTTCACGTACTTTGAAAAATCTGCATTATGAAGAGGAATATCAATTCTTCCTTGATTTTTGTTTAAATTCATTGTGCTCCATCGTTTTAAATCAATAATCAACACATTCGGTAAACTCCAAAAACTTATTTTACGTTGAACATCTTCTTCTTCTTTGGTTTCATCGTTAAACCAAGCATTTCCATTCGCATGCGATAATGTTTCTGATTCACAATATAAATCAAAACAATCATATAATGATGGTATTTTATTATGATTTGTGCTATTTGTTTGCATGGGTTGGGGTATAGATAAACTTAACACAGAAAATGGTTCGGGTCTGGCACTTAATGTTTCATTTGTGGTGTTTGAAATAATTTCCGAGACATGAATGCCGTAAAATATTTTTAAAATTTCCGAATATTCTTTTTTATACATATTTTTCATCATTGTATAGCATGTGACTGCTAATTTATCTGTATCATTTTGTAAATTTCCATTAATGACCATATCAACTTCGCGTGATAATGCATTATGAAATGAATCAATCATAAATAAGAGGAATTCTTGTACATCATTTTGGTCATATCCTGTAAAAATATCACGTTTTTTAATTTGTGCAACCCTTCTTATATTTTTTACAAATCCATGTGGTGCAACTGTACAATTTTTGCTCCATATTAATTCGCGCAATTTATCCCATTCCAATAAAATAATTGAATCGGCTACCTTTTTAAGACGTTTTTTGTATTCACCGCTATTTAAAAAATCATTAAATTCATATGTATGCGATAATACCTGCATACATGAATTTAAATAACAACTGTTTCCTAGATTTGCTAGTCCCGATAAACCATGATTTTCGTATTTATTAAATGATGATTTTGAATCTGATGTTGTTGTTGATAATTGTAAAGACATAACGAGTGTTTATTATATTAAACAAATTATGTTTAATATAATTACTTTATACTTATTATATCTTATACTTGTTATAAATTTAAAGTTTTATTCGTAAAAAAAACAATAAATATTTAATAATTAGTTAATAATAAAATAAATGTTTTCATTTATAAAATCATATAACGAACCATTTCCTTTACAACCACAACCACCGCCACCACCACCACCACCAAAAAATGATAATAAATATAAAAATTTTTGTTTTGTTATTTCATCTTATAATAATGAAAAATATATTGTTGCTAATTTAGAAAGTGTAATAAAATTAAATTATAACAATTGGCGAGTTATTTACATAAATGATTGTTCAACTGATAAAACCGAAGAATTATTTTTTGATATAATAAAAAAATATAGAGTTGAGCACAAATTTACATATATAAAAAATGAAAAAAATATGAAACAAGCATATTCTAAGTATATGGCATATCAAAAAGTAAATGATTTAGAAATAGTGTGTATTTTAGATGGAGATGACTGGTTATCAAACACAAATGTATTAAATGATATGAATAAGTATTATACTACAACTAATTATAAAGTAATTACAACAAACTTTATAATAAAGGAACAAAATAGGTTCTATAAAAATGAATATTGTGTTTATAGTGATGATGATATTAAAAATAATAATTTAAGGTATATTGACGGTTATAGAATGAATCATTTAAAAACTGGGTATGGGTATTTATTTAAATCTATACCCGAAGATAGATTTAAAATGAATGATGAATGGTTGTCATTTTCAACAGATTTGGCCGAAATGTATAGTGTAATTGAATTTAGTAATGGCTCATATACATCTTTTAATAATCATACGTATGTTTATAATAAAGATAATTCGGTAATCTATGAAAATTCTTGGTTTAATAACAAAGACACAAAATCTAGAGCAGTGGTTAATGAACATATCAAAACATTAAGTAAATGTAAATACATTTTACCAAAAACATATATCATAAATATACCTGAAAAGGTTATGTTCAAGTGTAATATGATAAAACAAATGAATTATATTGAACATAATAACTATGAATTTATAATTGCAGATACACCAGAAAATAATGAAACCGTAAACAGTTTATATGATGAATATATAATTAATTTAAAAAATAAGAAACACGCTGATTATCATATAGACGAACATTGTAGACGGATTATGTATATTGACAGTAAAGAACATTGTAGAAAAGAAGTAATTGGACTCATATCTTCAGTTTTTAAAGTATTAAATGAATTTGTATACAACACAAATGATACACACTGTTTAATAGTTGAAGATGATATATATTCAATGAAAAATTTTAAGGACCACTTAATTATGTGCGATAATTTATCAAGAGGTAAAGATTTAATATACTTAGGATATCATTTTGCGAATAAATCGTTACATAATGAAAATTCCACTGAAATATTTAATAATGTAAAATCATGTAATTGTCTTATATATGGCGGTTATGCAATTATCGTAAGCAGAGAAATAGCAAAATATATATTAACTGAAGGTATTAAAAAACTACTAGATTTAAATATGAGTTGGGACCTGTACCTTAACTATATTAGATTTCATGAAGAATTTACATTTTACACATATCATAAACAACTATTTATTCCAGAAGTAAGAAAAATTGGTATACAACCACAAAGAAACATTAATTTTTATAAAGAAAGAAGGATGAATTTAACCGATTATTATTTATAAAGTGTATTATATGTATATTTAAAATTTCGCTTTCGCTTTAAAGAATGTATTTATTGCAGTATCTCCATTTTTAATATTATTTGTGTGCCTTAAATAAGGGTCAAATAATAACGCTTTCACTTCTTTATTCCGCAATGATGTTTCTTTATCTTTATATTTCTCGGGATCAGGGTATTCCTTATGTAACTTTTCTAATGCTGATTTCCAAGAACGTAGTGTATGCCCTTTCTTACTCCTGAAATCTTTCATTTGTTCTAATACCAATGCAAATACTTGTTGTACGGGTTTCATAATTTGATTTGTAATATAGAATGAATAATTGATTTTGATATTGTTTTCTTTAATATAAGAAGGCGTTTCAATGCGCTCGCCTTGAAGAGCTTTTTTATTAGGATTTTCAATATACACAAACGGAACACGGTCACCCACGCTTGGTTTATTTCCTGGATCACGACGACCAATTCTATCGGCCAATACCTTGTGTGCGATTTGTTGAGGATTTTTATACCCCGAACGTAACGATTTTGTAATGACCAGTTTATCCATCCCGTATTTTTCTTCTACCATATTCTGTAATGATTCTTTCAAGAAGTTTGCAGCATCTTCAATATTATGGCTTTTCATCAAAATATCAATAATACCTCCATAAACATCTTTTACAATCGGTGCATTGTCACGCCGTTTTAAGACAATACCCATTGATTTACGCTTTCCTTTATTAGGATCATTTTCATAAAGCATACCAACATAACGTTTTTTTGAGAGTAAACAAAAGGGCAAGAATGTTTTTTCATACTCTAGGTCATGTGGATTCTTTAAAAACATTGACGCCAATTCACCTGCTTGTTTTGCGAGTTCAATTGTAATTTCTAATGCCTTTTTACCAATAATAGGCGTTCCATCCAACTCTTCTAGATTAAAACGAAAGAACACTGAATCGGTATCACCGTAAACATATTCCGCCCGAGTACGCACTTTTCCATGATTAGTAGTATCAACGACCTCATTCGCGTATGCTTCTTCAATAACTCGTTTTCCATAGGTTAACAATTTACGACCAATCGCCGTCGTAGACGCAGCACAATCTTTTTCATAAAAGGAACTTGTTTTTGCTCCGGTTTGACCATACAGCGAATTAGCAGTTACTTTGATACTCAACTGTCGCTTATCTAGAATATTTTTCATAAAATCATCAGATTCGGTCTTAATACGTTCGCGCGTTGCTTTACGGGCAGCTAATAATTCTTTTAAAATAGCAGGCATAATTGCATGTGTTGTTTCGCCTGTTTCTTTATTCATTGGATATTGTGCGTATCGGCACATTTTATATCCAACTTTTACTTTTTCCATTCCCGATTTCGGGTTGCCATTTTTTCGTTGCCATTTGTAAGTATTATAGGTAATATCTACATACTCATATTCCGGTAGATTATCATATATATATTTTCCGGACACTGTATCCTTTTCACCAGTTTCAATAAGAAGTTTATCATTTAAATCAAATTCACGTGTCCATACTTTGCTATCATGTGAAATATTTTCACTAATCATACTTGAGGGGTAAAGCGAACTATAGTCAACACAAGCAACAGGTGTATCTAGATATAAATTTGATTTCGGTTCTAATACAGTTGCTCCTTCATACCCGTCATCGTCCATTGATTTTTCAATGACAGGCATAAGCGTTCCTTTTTCACGGCATTTCTTAGAAATATAACTGGTCAACTTAATACTTTGACCACGCATTACCAAGAAATCAATTGGAACACTACATAAGGACGCCATTTCAATATACCCCGTAATAACATCTATCTTCCGCATTAAATGATGGACTAAATTACAATCTTGAATACAGTATTTTGCAATTACTGCTCTTTCATTTGGCCCTTCATTTGTCATTCGGAAAATGTCTTGTGGTGTAACATCGTCTTTTGCCATACCCCACCGAACTTTCTTAGTTACCAAATTGGGCTCTTCCTTTCCTTGAATAACAAATGTTCCTTGTTTATAATCAACTTCACTCACTTCAAATTTTTTACCATCTTTATAAGAATCAACTGAATGTGCTTCTTCTTCAAAATTAATAAAACTCCCATTTTCTAATCCAGTTAAATTTTTACTGTATATTTTGGTTTTTTGTATATTCGTTTTTTCATTATTGTTATCATCTACCTCTACATAATGCTCTATTTTACTAACACCGTCGCCAATAAAATGGCCCGATACATAATCTAATTTATATTGAGTCAACTGAAAATCACGGCGAAAATAATTATATAAATCAATTTGTAAACGACCCGACATTTTTGCGAATTTTAAATCGTGTTGTCCACTCGCAATAACTAAGGTGTTTTCTTCAAGTCCTTCTTTGCCTGTACGCCAATTCTTTTTTAAACAAATTTCATTTTTGTTACGCGATAGTTTCATAAACTCATACTCACAACCTAATTCTTTTGCACGTAAATACATAAACTGGTAATCAAATCCAAATATATTGTAACCAATAATAATATCAGGGTTTTCACGTTGAATCAGTTCAGTCCAAGCCAATAATACTTCCTTTTCGGTCTTATAACTTTCAATAACAGCATTATTAACAGGAGCACAGGTATCTTTCACAATACAGTGATTCAAATATGGTTTATCCTGTCCATAATTTACAAAAGTAGAACCAATAAAGGTGACATTATCACCTTGTAGCATTGGGAAAATATCAGTTAACGTGCGCGTTAATTCTAGTAATTTTGTATCGCGCGTTGCCTCTTCATCTAGCAACAAATCAATGATTGTTCCTTTTTTCTTGTATGCTTTTGGTTTATTTTTTTGGCCTAGACGCCAATCACCACCACTGCCATATTGTTTAACTTCTTCAACAACAGGCATAGATGTCAAACTATCATCATTGTCATCATTAATATCATCACCTTCATTGGCGTCATTGGTGTCATCATCGCCGTTCGTTTCTTTTGTAGTATCATATTTAATATTAGTCAGACCACTATCCATTACATCCATATCTAGATTGTCCTTATAAGTTGCTGGTTTAACTTTAATCCAAATATCAAAATATTTTTCTACATTGGCGCGTGATATAGATTTAATAGGATAAACAATATCAACATCTTCTACTGTTTTGTTGGTGGTAGTAGTCGCGGCATATCCAAACGCTGTAAGAACGATTGACTTTAGAAATTCTGTATTATAGGTATTTGTTGCTTTACATACATCAATGATATTTGTCGCCAACTTTTTATAATTTTTATTGGGAAGAGGAAAATCGCCGTGACTACTGCTTGCTTCAATATCAAAACTACAAATTTTATAGGGAACAATTGTTTCTTTTTTTGGTAGAGGGATAATATCGGTATATTTAATACTGTATTCAAAATCACATGTTGATTTTTTCATATACACTTTCTTGCGTTTATTACAAGGTAATCCAATCCATCCGGATGGACTAATTTTTTTAATGTGAAAGAGACGTAATAAAGGCGGAATTTGTGCTTCATATAATATAGTTGATTCACCTTCAAATACTAATCCTTCGGGATCTAACCGGTATTCGCCTTTTGGGTTTGCTTTATTATACCATAATCCTTTGGTTTTTTTCATGGCACTTTCATTTTTAAATTTGAAATGAATGAAATTGTATTGTTTTCCTGCATCAAACCCATATAGTTTTTTACGTTTAATTAATTTAGTAGAATCAATCGCATCGGCATATTGTTCCCCAAGTAAAGAAGAGACATACGAGACATATTGGACCTTTTCTGTATTTGTCCAATGATCACCGACTTTTACATAGAAGAATGGTGTATAATCGGTAACATAAATACAAACAGTTTCACCTTTTTCGTTTATGCCAAACATTTTAATACTAAATGTATTTTCATTTGATTCATCGTCATAAGATGAACTAGACAACACATCTGCTGCCTCAAACGTTAACAAGCGGAACGAGGAATACATCCTTTTATTGGATTGTGATATATAGTATATAATACAATCTTTCTATTATTTTTAATTTAATTCAATTTTATATTTTAAAGATATTGTCACATTAAATCATTATAGCACCTTACTTTACTTTTTGCGGTAAGTCTTTGTTCGGTGTTTTCTAACGGTTCGCTTTTTGTTTTTTTTATTTTTCTTGATGCTTTTTTTATTGGATTTTTTATTGGATTTTTTATTACTATTTTTATGATGATGACGGCGATGGCGAGTGGTGCGATTACTACCTCCACCTGATTGTTTTTTAAGAATCTCTTTTTCAATAAAATTATACATTGGTCCAGCAGTTCTATCTCCATTATATGATTTAAATTTGGGGGTGCCATTTTCAAATACAATAGCACCAACGGTAGGATATCCGTCTATACCAAATTTCGCTTTTTCTTTTATTTCAGTAATAATAGCATCATTGTGTACTTTTGATTCAATTGCAACAAGTGCCATATTTTCATCAGAATTATTTTTTACAAGACTATCCGTTAACTTTTTCCACATCGGCACTAAACTTTTACAGTGTCCACACCAATCTGCATAAAATTCAATAAACATTGGTTTTTTATTATCAAACATTTGTTTTACATCTTTTATTGTCCTTTTATAGTCATTTTTTATGGTTTCACCTTGCGCGTCTTTGCCATTACTTGTTACATAAGCAATTTCAAGCTTATTATTATTTACCATTATACATTATTTAGAGATTAAAAAATAACCTACATTAATTTTTCATCATATATAAAATTATATATGGTTTTATATATATGTATAAATCATTTGTTATTTTACTATTATTTTTTTTAGGATTTTATTTCATTTATCGTTCTAATGATATTGAATCGTTTGTACATAATCAAAATAGTAACGGAGATGAAGAATATAAAGTTGCTGAAAATTGTCCCGATATTTTAATTCAAAAAGGAAGTGAATTTTTCTTATATAATTCTAAACGCGCTAATGTTCCCGGCGTAAATCCAATTCGGTTTGATAATTTAGAAGATTATACTGAATTTACCGAATGGCAACGCAGTCAAGGAGTGTTGTGTCCGATTCTATTTTTACAGCATGCGTATAACGCACAAGGTGAATCGGTTTATAAAGCACGACCTGGCCCAGAAAACCAGCAAGGCGGATTGCCTGATATGTATATAACCCAGCAAAATTTAAACCCTGATTTCAGTCACTTGCCCGATTTTAAAAATTTAAATATAATGCCTCCGCCAAATAAAGATATGACAAGTAAATTACTTGATGCTGGTCATGAAACCAATTATTTTAATAAAAATTCTTTTCCTGGATTTGACCAACAAAATCAATATATTGGAGTTGAAACGCCAATTGACCGGATATATCACAGCGATGTGCATTCCAAGTTAAGTCCTAATCCGATGGATCATACTTGGGGTGGAGCTGATTTTACACGTTGTTTAGTTGATGCCGGTGAATATAAGGATAGAGAAGTTAGACGAAGATAAAGATGTAAATATAAAAACATAATTATTTTTATATTTAATTAATATTACAGTTGAATATTTTGATATTGAATATCAGTGATACTATGGAATATAAATAACTACGGCCAACTACTACTACTACTACTACTACTACTACTACTACTACTACTACCAACACTACCACCAAATAATTCTGTCAAAATACTTTCGGTTTTTTGTAAAATACTAATATTTATATTATGTTTTTCTATTTGATTCATATTATTATCATATGTTGTTAAATCTTCACCAATCGTTAATATTAAATCAGAAATAGATATTTTCTCTTCATTTATATAGGCATTCAATAAATTAAGATAACTATTTTTTAAATCTGTTTCGGTTTTAGAAATATATTCAATATCATCGTTATTATATTCTAATTCAGTCTCGTATAATTCCTTTAAACTTTCAATTAATGCTCTTTCATCATCTTGTCTTTTTTTTTTATCTTCATTTGATTCCTCAAATGTACTTTCTGGCTCATCTTCAACATCTTCTTCTAAATCTCCATCACTAGTAGATGATAAATAATTAATACTTTTTGTTAAAGATGCTATTTTTTCACATTTATCTTTTATATCATTTATAATACTAGAAAATGTAATTTCCGTATTTTTATTATTAATAATATTAAAAATATTAATTTTTTCTTTAGTTATATAATTATCAATTAATTTACTGTATTCTTGTATTAATGATTTATTTATTATTTTAAAATAATTTAAGTTATTGTTATTGCGGATATGTATTTCTCTAATAATTAAATCTATATCTTTTGAATTATCTTTTTCCTCTTTCTTTCTTGCTTTCCTATCTTCATCTTCTTGTTTCTCTTTATCTCGTTTTTCTTGTTGTGTCATTCCTTCAATTATTTTAAATTGAAAATTTAATGACTTTGATACAATATAGAATCCAAAAATAATTACTACAGCATAACCAATAAATTTATATATATCATCAGAGTTCATTATATATATTATAGTTTTTACTATTTTTTACTATATATAATGAATTATTAAATCAAAATTCTAATCATCAATTACTATGCATTAATAATAATCGTACTGCCACTACCACTTTCACTGCCACTTTCACTACTACTGCTATTATTTTTATTTTCCTTCTTTTCTTCATTTTCTTTCTTTTCTTTCCTTTCTTTCTTTTCTTCCTTTTCTTCATTTTTTTCACTAGGTGAACTGTCTCTTTTCGCAATATTTCGTCTTCCTTCCTTAAACCCTTCCATTTTTTTCCTTTTCTGTGTTTGAACTGTTTTAATAACAATATAGATTGTAAAAGCAATTAGAGCAACAATGCCAATTTTTTTATATATTTTAGGAAATAATTTACAATTTATTTTACTGCGTTTACCTTTCATTATATATAAAATTATAATAAAATTTATATTAAAATACTGTAGTAATTATTTATATTATATAGTTTCTATATTAATAATTGAAGGTTTCACTAAAAAGTTATAAATATTATTGATACATGGTTTTGTTAAATGCACCGTCTTTCCATTTTTATTCACTACATTGACATCATTCAAACAAGACGAATCATTTTCAATTGACTTTACTAAATTTGAAAATGTTTTAAAGTGTTCCATGATTGATTTTGCCGAAACGTTACTTACGCTAGGTATTTGCGATAACATTATTTCGCCTATATTTTCGGTTGTAATATTATCTCTCTTAACTCTCTTTCCCACCACTTGTGAATAATTTGTATTTGCCTCAATCAGTTCGGCGCCTCCATTATAGTAGGGTATTGCTATTGGTCCTTCTTTAATTAACTTACTTGCGAATTGAACAATCCATTCGGCTGTTTCTTGTAAACTAGTTGTGCGATAAAGAGAGAATCCCTTAAAATAACTGATACTAACCATTGCCGATAATAATGTTTTCTTATCAGGCATTCCTTTAAACGGACGATAATACCTAAAATCACCTTCCACCAAATAATAAATATGATGGTTGTGTATATCGGTTTTATTTAATCGGTAACTTTGTTCTTTATAACGTCCGTCGCGAATACTTGATGCTAAATCATTTAAACTTTTTCTCTCAATGATGATTTTTTCATTCCCCTCGTTATCACATATAATAGCATCGCCTAATGGTAAATTTTCACTAACCACCTTAATATCTTGACTATCTTCAATATAAGCAGTACATAATTGAATTAATTTATTCTCTCTATAATCTAATTTAATAAGCATTAAAATACTATTAGTGCTTATTAAAGTTTTATTTTTAAATTATATATCTAAATTCTTTAAAGGTTTAAATTAACAACGGTATTTACGGATACCACCAACAGATGTTCCACAAGCAAACGAAGTGGGAACAATCTTACACGCGCTGCAGCATCCCAACTTTTTACGGTAGACATTCCCGACCGAGGCATTTACACCGACGGTGGGGGCGAGACCGGGGCATTTTTGATTAGAGTTATCGGCTTGAGCTATACGACTACTATTAAATCTACCTTTTCCTGTATTAGCCATTATTATATAATATTACACTATATATTTTATTTTTATTTCTTGTAATTAAATAAAAATAAATTAAAACATATTAAAATAAAATTGATATATTCTAAATATTATATGAATAACGCAACAAAGGTTATAACTACCACAATGGAAAATAATAGTAATAATTCGGAAGATTTAAAATCCATTTTACAAGATGGTGATGTTACTAAATGTGGCGATAGTTTAATTTTCAATCCATTTAATCCTGAAAATACTGAGATTACATTGAACGATGTTCAATCTATTCTTAAACGCTATGGCGTAAATGCATCCATTCATAATTTTGAATTATATAAACGGGCTTTTATTCATAGTTCTTATACTAAACGTCCTCAACATGAAAATCAAGATAATAATATTACAATCATGGATTGCCCTCCTGATTGTATGCGCTTAAAAACAAAATCAAATGAGCGTTTAGAGTTTATTGGTGATGGAGTTTTGGAACTTATTACTAAATATTATTTATACAGACGATTCCCAAAAGCAAATGAAGGTTTTATGACTGAAAAGAAAATCGCACTTGTAAAAAATGAGCATATTGGAAAATTAGCATATGAAATGCATATTAATAAATGGTTGATTATTTCTAAATATGCAGAAGAGAAAAAGATCAGAACAAATTTGAAAAAATTAGGTTGTTTATTTGAAGCATTTATTGGAGCATTGTTTTTAGATTTTAATAAAATTTCCGTAAATGATGATGAAGGGTGGTTTAAGGATGTGTTTGTTACTGGTCCTGGTTTTCAGATGTGTCAAATTTTTGTAGAAAGTGTATTTGAATCGCACGTTGATTGGAATAAAATTATTAATACAGATGATAACTTTAAAAATATTTTACAAGTAAAAATCCAAAAAGAATTTAAAACAACACCTGATTATTTAGAAATTAATCATACGGTTGATGATGGTTATGAAGTGCATGTTGTATTGTGCGTTGGAAGACCAATTCATACAATGAAGCCGACGGATGTTATCCCATTTGAAACCTATGGATCGTTTCAGAAAATACAAGAAAAATTGTTAGAACAGTCATATGTGTTTGTATTATTAGGAACAGGTATTCATAAAATTAAAAAAAAAGCAGAACAAATAGCAAGTGAATTATCTATTACAAAAATTAACAATAGCAATAGTGATTAGTAATACAAATACTTTTACACCATTAAACATTTAAAGTGTATATTGTTTATTATATATGTTTATTACATATAATCTAAATTTATATTCTTAATTGAATTAATCCATTAATAATATGTCCTGTTATATCAACTCGTGAAGTTTTATTTAAAAATGCATATAATACATTATAACAATTTTTACGTTGTTCTAATTCAAATAATAATTCAAAAATTTTATTTAATAATGTTATTTTCATATGTCTCGTATATATAAAACATAATGATTCAAATGCAACCGCAATATAATTTGTTTCTATATTTTTTTTCTGTTTTAAAATATCATCTATTTTATTTTCTAAAATAAATATTAACTTCTTTGATGGGGTTTTATTAAAACTAATTATAGACTGAATTACCCAGTTCATTTTAAATATAGAATCGGTTGAATTATATGTAAGTGTATATTCTTTTAGATTACATCCTGCATCATTTAATCCAATAATAATTTCTGGTTTTTCAAATTCATTTTCAGCAAAAGGTAAAGTTTGTAGTAGTTTTTTACAAAAAGGTTCATTATTTATATTAAATAGTTGATAAATATAACCCAAAAATGATAATGATTGTGAATCATATTGGTCAATATTTTGTAATATATACAATATTTTTTGTTTTATATTATTAAACTCTGTCTTTGATGAAATATCTGGATATAAATTAATATATTTAAATACTTCACTTAATGTAGAAATATTTCTAACATCATCGTTAGCATTCCATTCTAATATGTTGTTTTTACATGAATACATGAATGGAAATTTTAAATTTAATTTCATATTATCTATTAAAAAACGTGAAAAATTAAATATACAAATATAACTAAAAATATCACCTGTTAAAATATTAATAAATTTTGATTTTATTTGAGTTATTTTATAAGCAAATAATTCAAAATCATCGGTTGTAATATTTGCTTTATTTTTTAATGAAACGATCATATTTTTCCAAGAAATATTAGGAAATACGTTTGGCAAATAAGTTGCTTTTTGCCCTTTATCTGTAGTTTGAATTATTATTCCAAATTTTTTATTTGTAAATATTGTATTTAACTTTACAATAATACCACTATTTTTATCAATACTATAAATTGGATTTAACATAAAATCAAGTTCTAATGAAGTTTCAGGTTCAGTTTCAATCTGTGGAAAATAATGATTTCGGTTATCTTTCCATACTGAATCATATGCTACTCTTAATAAATTATTATATAATATTGTTTTGTTTAAAGTTTTAAAATTAATATCCCAATAACCAATACAACCATGTATATCTATTGGATATGATTTTATTTTACGAGCACGCCGAATAGTACTAAATATACCAAATACATTTTTAGGAAAAAATTTAATAATATCACTTTGATTATCAATTAATTGTTTATGAAATAATGAGTAATACATTACAAACGTAATTAAATTATTATTATTATTTTTATTCATTTATAATATTATAAAAATATTATAATATTTGGCTTTTTAATATCCAAAGGCGTAATAAAAATATTTATATAAAATAATACAATTTTTTACTTTTTTTAAAAAGTTGTATTATATAAGATATGGCAACCTCTCTTTTAGCTAAATTAAAAGTAAACAAACCCCCAGCAGTAAAAAAAGATATAGAAATTAGAATAAAAGGGAAAATAGACCGCAAAAAAGAAGAAGAAGCTGTAACGGTAAATAAAGATACAGAAATAATAGAAGAAAATGAAAGCGATAATGATGAAAAGCAAGATATTTCTAAAATAAAAAAACCACTATTAAAAAAAGTTAAATTTATAGATGAAACAAAAAACGAGGATTTTGATAGAGAGATTTTTTTAAAAACATTTAAAAGATCAAAAATAGTAAATGAAATTACACCTCCAGTGCCTGATATTGTTCAGCAAGAGAAAAGACAAGACGTTCAATTGGAAGAAAAAAAAGAGGATGATAAAGAATTAGATAAGGGTACAAAAAAGACAACGAATAAGGGTAAAGTTACTGGTGTACGTAATAGAACCCTAAAAATAAAAAAGGGAGATAAAAAAGGTAAGGAAGAGAAAGAAGCAGTAAAGGAAAAAGTTGTTGTATTAAATGATGAAGAAGTAATTGATATTGATGTTGATGCTATAGAAGATAAAGAAGGTGAAGGTGAAGCGAAAAAGGAAGAACTAAAAAAACCAAAGGTCACGATGCGCCGAAGAACTAAAAAACCAATCGTTGGTATTAAAGAAGGACCACTTGGTATGATTACAATTGATGATATTCCAGTTGAAACACGTCTTAAGAAAAAAATAGAAGCGCCTATTATTATACCAGCGTCATCCTATTATATGAATAATCGCGAAATTTTTGTTAATTTTATGGCATCCTTATTTGGAAAATATAAAAAACAAATGGCAGATGAAGCAAAAAAAACAGCAACATGTTCTTCAGGAGACGAAGAAAATGATTTTTCTTTAATGACCCATCAAGAAATAGTGAGAGATTATTTAAATATATACACACCTTATCGTGGTTTATTATTATATCACGGTCTGGGGTCTGGAAAAACGTGTTCATCTATTGCCATTGCTGAAGGCATGAAAACAACCAAACAAGTTATTATAATGACACCCGCTTCACTTCAAGTGAACTATCGCGAAGAATTGAAAAAATGTGGTGATGAAATTTACCGTAAAAATCAATTCTGGGAATTTATTCAAAGTGAAGGAAAAGGAGACGAACTTGTTGAGAATTTATCAAAAGTTCTTTCCATTTCAGTTGAATATATTAATAATCAAGGTGGTGCTTGGATGGTCAATATGTCTAATCCATCTAATTATGAAACACTCAGTCAAAATGATAAATTAAATATCAATAAACAAATAGATCAAATGATTGCACATAAATACAAGTTTATTAATTATAACGGTCTTAGAGCAACAAAGATTTTAGAAATGACGAAAAACAATACGGTTAATCCATTTGACGATGCAGTTGTTATTGTAGATGAAGCGCATAATTTAGTAAGCCGAATTGTAAATAAATTAGGAAAGAAAAAAACAAATATTGCGACCACTCTTTACACCTTATTAATGAAAGCAAAAAACGCAAAGATTGTGTTGTTATCCGGTACACCAGTTATTAACTATCCTAATGAAATTGCAATTTTATTCAATATTTTGCGAGGATATATTACAACATGGTCTTTAAAATTAGATATTAGAGCACAGCGTCAAGTGAATACTGCCTATTTACAATCACTCTTTAAACCTACCGTGCTTGGTGGACATATATTAGATTTAATTGAATATACGCCATCAAAAACAACATTAACCGTTACACGTAATCCATTTGGATTTGTAAATAAAGCATCATCAAAAGATGGGGAATATGGTGGAGTAAAATTAGAAGTAGGTGACCGTGGCGAATTAAGCGATGATTCTTTTATAAAGTTAGTAACACAAATTTTGAAAAAGAACAATATTATTGTTCAAGCTAATGGCGTATCCGTTGAAAACTATAAAGCGTTACCTGATACACTTGACGAGTTTAAAAATTATTTTATTGAAAGTAATGGACAACTGAAAAATATGAATATGTTTAAACGACGTATTATTGGGTTAACTTCTTATTTTCGTAGTGCTCAAGAAAGTTTAATGCCTAAATATGTGAAACAAAATCCCGACGATTTTCAGGTAATTAGAATACCAATGAGTGATTTTCAATTTACGATTTACGAAGAAGCACGTATTCAAGAAAGAAATCAAGAAAAAAATAATGCAAAAAAACAGAAAACAAAACAAGGAAAAACAGAAGATTTATATGAAAATACCACATCTACTTACCGTATTTTTTCACGTGCTTTCTGTAATTTTGTATTTCCGAGACCAACCATATCTCGTCCAATGCCGGATAAAAAAAGCACTGCAGGAGAAGAAGCTGAATTAAAAGATGCTGTTGGTATAAATGAAGATGTCATTGATGCTGTTTCGGGTGATGAAGTTATGAATCGTGATGAATCGTTTGATGGTGATGGTGATGGTGATGGCGATGGCGAGGGCGAAGGCGAAGTAGTAGCTACAAAAACGTATAGAGAACGTATTAATGAAGCATTATCTGGCTTAAAAGAAAATAGCGCTAAATATTTATCTCCAGAGGGACTAGAAGTATACAGTCCGAAATTTTTACATATATTGGAAAATATACAAGATGAAGAACATGAAGGAATACATTTAATATATACACAATTCAGATCACTTGAAGGTATTGGAATATTAAAATTAGTATTAGAGGCAAATGGATATACCCAATTTAAAATTAAAAAAACTGGCGAAGTTTGGAATTTGGCCATTCCAGAAGAAGATATAGGCAAACCCACATTTGCTTTATATACTGGAACGGAAACACCAGAAGAGAAGGAAATTATCCGTAACGTTTTAAATAATGCTTGGAAATATGTTCCAGACACAATTGTTACTAAAATAAAGGAAAAATCGGATACAAATACGATGGGTGATATCATTAAAGTATTAATGATTACTTCTTCTGGTGCTGAAGGTATTTCTTTGAAAAATGTGCGATATGTTCATATTACTGAACCTTATTGGCATCCAGTCCGTATTGAACAAGTTATTGGACGAGCCCGTCGTATATGCAGTCATCAAGATTTGCCAGAAGAATTGCGAACCGTAAAGGTATTTCTATATTTAATGTCCTTATCTGAAAAACAATTAAAAAGTGACGAAACGCGTGAATTGCGATTACACGATAAGAGTCGCAAGAATAATTTAACGCCTGTAACAACTGATGAAACTTTATATGAAATTGCTACCGAAAAAGAATCTATTGCTACCAATATTTTAACGGCAGTGAAAGAAGCATCTATTGATTGTGTATTACACTCTAAATCAAATGCCAAAGAAAATTTACAGTGTTTTACATTTGGTTCTAGTGGTAGTTCTAAATTTGCATATAAAACGAGTTATCAAGATGAACAATCCGATAATATTGCCGATAGAAATAAAAAAGAAACTACATGGAAAGCAAAGGTATTGGAAATGGATGGAGTAAAATATGCTTATAATCCCGATACAAAAGAATTATTTGATTTAGATAGTTATAAAAATGGTGATACGGTGAAAGTCGGTGATTTGATTATTACAGGTAAAGGAAACGAAGCAACGTATAGAATAGAGTTTATTTAATTTACATTTTAAAATCTATTCAGTTCTTTCATGTTCTGAACATTTACACATAATATCTTTTCCAAATTGTTTTATAAGAAAGAATGAACTCATAATTAGAGTAAATGTAATTGTATTGGATATATAAACAATACACCAAATCGGGATATAATATGAGGTGAAATAATGGACTGTATATGGTATAATGTAAGAGGTAATGAGTAGAAACAATGACATAAATACGAGTATATAGTAGTTCAGAAATAGGAAATAATAATTTAGTTGTGAAAATGGACGTCCATTTTGATGGCGAACATTCATTTTAATTGCTTTCTTCATACAACAATATGTTTCGCGATTCATAGTAATCAACATTTTAGTGGTGGAAATCATTTTGATTATTTGATGGATATGGATACTTGTAAATTGTATAATGATTTACAATTATAATTCAATTTTTTTAAATTTATTATTTTTGTAAAAGTGTTAATATTTGATTTTGTTTATCTAGAATCTCTCTTAGAATCGTTGTTATATCGTTGTTATTTCTCTTGTTATTACCATTAATTGTATATGTAACTCTATTTGTTTCCGTCACCGATGATGCAGGTTTTTTCTTTAAGAGTTCCATAAAATTATCAGGATCTACTATTTGTTGGGGTTCAGTGAGAGAATGATCCGAAAAACTAACTTGTTTTTTTGGTGAGTTGCCGTTGCTACCGCTAATGCTGCTATTTAAATCAACATTAATATCGTCGCCAATTTTTAATTTTATATTAGCATCATTATCTAAAGTTGAAACATTTGTGTTTGATAATTCCAACCATTTTTTTGCCTCTTCGGTATTTTGTCTATTTAATACACCATTTAATTGTTCTTCTCGCATTGCGATTTGTTTTGCTACCATAGAATCCATTTCACTTCCAATCGGTGTATCTAAATTATCAGAAAAATCAGGTTTTTCTGGAATTTTTACTTGCGTTAAATTCTCAAATTCTGTTTGTTTTTTGTTTAATTCATCTTGAAATTTTTGTTGACGCTGTTCTGATAAAGCGGATGCATTATAAATTTCGGGAACAGATTGAGATGAGGTAGATATAGATGTAGACAATGGTTGTTTGACGGTTTTGTATTTATTTACAGTTGTTATCATGTCGCTAATAACTTTTTTATTCAAATTTATTAAATTATCAGTTGATTCGTTAATTTGTTCAGCAAGCAAATTTATTTTTTTATCAAAAATTTCTTTAATAAGATTAGATTTATCGCTAGGAATGCCCTCAAATGAACGATTATCGCACAATAGTTTCCATACCATTCCTTTATTTGAGTTTGATGTAAGTTGATTGTATAAATTAGCAGTCATTGTTTGCTTAATATAATATAAAAAGTATCAATCTTATTTTTATATTATTTATAAATCTATAGTTATATTTATAGTTTACATATCCGAATTAAAATATTTGTCGCGTAATGAATCCATTAATTCATCAGTGATTTTGTTGGTTTTAAAAAAAGTATAGTTGTGTACATCTTTTAATAAGGTTACAATTAAATATAAGGAATACATACCACATTCGGTATCACTTTCTTGGTGCACAAATGGTGCGTTTAAATCATATTTTAATCTTATACCGCTAGGGTATTTTTTGGTTTTAATTTGTAGTCCCTGCGATATAACCCTGTTACAGAATTCCTTCACTTGTTTCGGTATTGCCGTTCCATTACTATCAAAAAAGAAAATGAATTTTTTATTTAAATCAATAAATAATGAAATCCAATGTGCTCCACTTTTATCATGTGGATCGGTATTAAAAATAATTCCAATTTTATTAATACCATCATTAATGTAACTCAATAAATCAAATTTACACAAATCATCCCATACGCATTTATCTTCATAAATATGTTTGTCAAAATCAATTGGTGTTGGTCCAATAAACCGAAAACAAGGATAGGTGTGTTCATATTGTTTCATTACTTTTTCTATATCATCACTATTTAACCACGTATTATGATTTTCTTTCCATTTTGGTGGTGATTTGGGAGCAAATGTATATGTTGATAATTCATCATTTAAATTATTTTCCATAAATTTTTGCTTTAACCAACAAGACTCATTATAACATGCATTCTTCATTTTACTCTTTAAACTATTCCAAATATCTTTTGGGTTTGTATCAATAATAGCAGAATCCTTGTGTCGCGCATTCCATAACTTTTTCATTTTAATAAGCGCTTCTTTTGTATAACAACTGAAATCTTGTATATCGCCATCATCATTCCCTTTATCATTTTTGTTTTTATTTTTGACCCTAGGAGCACATTGTAATTTTTTAAATTTTTTTTTAGTATCATTTTTATTTTTATTGCCACCTTTTCTCTTAATTACTTTGCGTGTTTTTTTACGCGGTTTTATTTTATTTTCTGATTTTTTATACGTTTTTTTTTTATTGTTGGTATTTCTTTTTACTCTATGTTTCATTCTCTTAATATTTATTGAGATATTTCTTTTTCACTTATGTTTGTTTCACTTATGTTTGTTTCTCTTATGTTTGTTTCACTTATGTTTGTTTCACTTATGTTTGTTTCACTTATGTTTGTTTCACTTATGTTTGTTTCACTTAT
>Ga0075480_10000680_pt1 | contig 20455 bp, 13 predicted proteins | sample DEB08_DNA_7_FD_81590 | JGI IMG/M metagenome (GOLD analysis project Ga0075480, IMG submission 81590) | Aqueous microbial communities from the Delaware River and Bay under freshwater to marine salinity gradient to study organic matter... | ecosystem: Environmental > Aquatic > Marine > Coastal ... | reverse complement strand
TGGGGCCTGCGGCTCCATCTGGAATGATTTTGTCAAGAAATAAAAGTCTGGGATTAGAGGAGTCACTTCTTTGTACTGAATTTAATACCCGTAGGGTTTCGTGGCATAAGCTGAAGAAGCTGGGATCTTCTTATAAGGTGAAATCAAGTGTTTTGATCGAAAGTAATAAAAGCGAATTTCATCCAACAGATATTATTGAAGATGCAGATGGCAGCGTTTTGTTAGCTGACACAGGTAACTGGTATAAAATCTGTTGCCCGACTTCAAAATCTGTTCGACCTGATGCGACTGGTGGAATTTATCGATTAAGTCCCGAAGAAGCTGCAAAGCTTAAGGATCCTCGAGGACTAAAACTAAACTGGGATCAACCTGAAATAGGCTATCTCTCAGATTCCCGGCAGGCAGTTGTTAAACGTGCCATTGATGTCTTGGCAAAGAAAGAAAATATAAAAGCCCTTAGAAAATCAAAAGCAAAAGTTCCTGCCTTGTGGTCTCTGAATCGTATCCCTGGAGAAGAAGCTCGCAAAGTTGTCAGAAGTTTTTTGGAATATAGTGATCCGCATGTTCAGTCAGCGGCAATTCACAGTGTCGGCCTTTGGCGTGATGGTTCGGCAGTGAACCAGTTAATTAACATTTTACTTGAGTCAAAATCTTTACATATTCAGCGGAAAACAGCCACAGCTCTAGGGCGTATTGGAGATCGCCGTGCCATAGGACCATTACTTGATGTAGGAATAGAGAGTTGTGATGAATTTTTAAAGCACTCTATCGCTTATGCTGTTTACGAAATAGGAGACTTTAAAAACCTTCCAGTTGGATTTGAAATTACCAAAGATGTACAGCTGATGAGAAAAAATGCCCGGGCTCAGGTTTCCAAAATGCCAGAAATAAAATCACCTAAAAATATCGATGTAAAACCAGAAGTTGCAGAGAAGCAAAAAGCCCGTTTAAAAGAGTTGGCAGCTTTGCTTCCTAAAGGAAATCCTCAAAGAGGGGCGAGTCTTTTTAAGAATGTCGCAAAATCAATGTGTCTTTCCTGTCATACTATGGGAGATGAAGGGGTGGATTATGCACCCGATCTGACAAAGATTGGTGAAATACGAAATGAAGAAGATCTGCTTGAAGCCATAGTTTACCCCAATGCTACAATTGCCCGTTATTACGAGCAGTTGATAGTCAAAACTTCCAATGGCACAAGTGCCGGCATTTTTCGTAAACACACCAAAAATCAAATAGTCCTGGCTCCAGGCCCCGGACACGAAACTAAAATCTTGCACAAAGAAGTGCTCCAAGCAGAATATTCTCCGATTTCTCTAATGCCGACTGTCTTTGACGGTCTTCTGAGTCCTATGGAAATTGCCGATATTATTGCCTACCTAAAGAATTCTGAAAAGGATAAAAAATGAAAAACAATACTAATGAAAATAATTTATTTTCCCAGAAAGTGGATCGCAAGAAATTCCTTTTGGGAGCAGGAGCTTTGGCTTCTTCCATGTTGATGGTAAATGCAGAGAAAAAAGCTAAAAGAAAGAATGAAAATACGTCACTTCCGGAAGCTAAGTTCACCTTGGCACCACACCTGCATGCTTCTTTCCCCAAAACATATTCTACCAAAGAACGGGTGGAAGCAATAGCGAAAGTCGGTTCCAAAGTTTATCAGATAGGCAGCCCTCAGAAATTTGATGTCGATGAATTAAAGTCTCTTGCCGATGATTACGGTTTACGCTGTGCCTCCCTGGCTGGTACAGGGACAATAGGTTTCAGTACAGGGCTTACTGTTCCAGGGAAAGAAAAACTCTATTTAGATTACTTTACGAAGATGGTCAATATTGCCAAAAAGCTGAAGGCTGTCAATCTTGTCTCATTTGTAGGTAAGAAACAGAAAGATATTCCCTGGGATAAGCAATATAAGCAAATCATATCCGGTTTGAAAAAAGCTGGAGATATTGCCGGTGAAGCCGGAGTGTATTTAACACTTGAACCACTGAACAGGGTTAAACACCCAAAGATGACTGTTCTTACAGCACAGGAAGGTTTTCAAATTGTCAGGGAGGTCAATCATCCACATGTTACACTCGACTTTGACATCTATCACATACAGCTTTCAGAAGGCAACATAACAAACAATCTTCGCGAGGGGCTGAAAGACAAGCTAATTCAATTTGTAGAAGTTGGTGATGTCCCGGGTAGAAATCAACCTGGTACAGGTGAGATCAACTACAAACACATTTTTAATGAACTCCGTCGTCTGGAGTACAAAGGTTTCATAGGTATGGAGCACTTCCCGAAGCCTGACTTTGAAACAGCTTATGCACAGATCAAAGAACTTGCAGGTTTGCAGTAGGATTTAACCAAGGAGGTCATTTTGATTAAATTATTTACATGCTTATTTCTAGTAAGTATTAATTTATTAATATCTGCCGAGGAGAGTTCGAAGCCCCTGGTTTTTGATGATAAGAACTTCGAAGTTTTTCTTGATAAAAAGCGAAGTCCATTAAGTAGTCTCAAAGATTATTTCAGCATTGAAGATGGGGTTCTACATGTCTATCCCAATGCAGATAAAAATGACCGCCCGAACTTTATTCTGGTCTCAAAAAAGTCTTATGAAAAGTATACACTTTCTTTCGATTTTAAGTGGGGGAAATTGAATGAACACCTGGACCCAAAAAAAATAACAGCAGGGATTTATCTGCATGCTTTTGAAGATCCTCTAAATTTAGACAAAAAGTACTTTCCCAAATCTATTGAGTGTAAACTTTTACAGGGTAAGGAAGGAATGGGCTGGATTGTCGGCGTTGAGTCGAAGGTGATCGTCTCTGGTGCTAAAAAGTTTAAAGGGGATAAAGGCAGTTTTGTAAAAGGACGAGTCGATATTCCCAAGGGTGTCAGTGGTTTCGAGAAATGGCATAAAGTTGAAATCCTAGTCAACAAGGATAAATGCAGCTTTCTAGTCAATGGAAAGACAACACTGAGTTTTTCAGAGATTAGAACTACGGATAAGGAATCTATTCAAAATGGAAGGTTTGCATTTGGATTCGAAGGTGCTGAAATGTTACTTAAAAATATTCACTTAAGAGTGGTGGAATAATATGAAAAACATAGCATCTGCCTTAATATTTTTTCTTAGTCTGATTGTTTACGGAAATGAAGTTAAAAAGCCCAATGTACTGTTCATTGCTATTGATGACTTAAATGACTGGACAGGCTATTTAAAAGGTAACCCGCAGGCAAAGACTCCTCATCTGGATAGATTGGCTTCGAAAGGGATCGCTTTTACCAATGCTCATTGCACTGCACCTGCCTGCGGACCTTCAAGAGCTTCTCTGATGAGCGGGATTCTTCCTTCGACTTCAGGTAACTACATTAACAGCAGTTCGCTGACAAAAAATCCTGTTCTGAGTAAAGCTGTACTATTACCTGAATTCTTCCAGAAGAATGGCTATCAGGTCCTGGGTGCCGGCAAACTTTATCATGGAGCCCATTTTATCCTGGAAATTCAGGGGCGGGGATTTGATGAATATTACCCAAATAAAAAAAGAGATCTTCCTCCGTTTAAAAAGATGAAGCTGTCAACCGGGAAAAACTCTTATACCGGAATCGGCGGCGGACCTTTGCCTCCCGGTTCAACAGTTCTTGACCTTCCCGATGGTAAAACGGCTAAATGGACAGAGGAGAAACTTCTTGGCGGCGAACTAAAAGAACCCTTCTTTCTTGCTGCCGGCATTTTTCAGCCGCACCTCCCTAATTATGCTCCAAAAGAATACTTCGACAGGTTCCCTCTTGATCAGATAAAAATTCCGGAAGGCTATAAAGAGGATGACAGAAATGATGTCCCGAAAGCGAGTTCGAAGATGGCCAACAACCCCTGGCTCAAGAAAATCAGAGAAGCCGGAAAGTGGAAGCACGCTATTCAGGCTTATCTTGCCTGCAGTGCTATGACCGATGACCTGGTCGGTCAGATTGTCGAGGCTCTGGAAAAGTCAAAGTATGCCGATAATACCATTGTTGTCCTATGGAGTGATCACGGTTTTCAACTGGGCGAAAAAGAGCTTTGGGCCAAATATTCTCTTTGGGAAAGAGCTACTAAAGTCAATATGATCTGGATCGCTCCGGGAGTTACAAAAGCGGGGTCTGTATGTTCCAAACCGGTAAATCTGTTGGATATCTATCCGACTCTGGCTTCACTGACCAATTGTACTCCACCAAAAAATCAACTGGAGGGTAATGACCTCAGTGGACTCATGAAAAATCCAGAAGCTTCCTGGGATAAGAATTCAGTCACCGTATTCGGCTACAAAAACTACGGCATACGTTCCGAACGGTATCGATACATTGTTTATGAAGACGGTAGTGAAGAACTCTATGATCACCAGAAAGACAATTGGGAATGGCAGAACCTTGCGAAGAATCCGGAATACACGGCAATAAAAGAAAAGCTGCGCAAAAGTACTCCAACTCACCATCAAAAATATGGCCCAACCCAAAAGAAAGTCCCTAAAAGTTTTTATAACCAACCTTTAAAATGATTATACTGGAGAGATGAATATGAAAGAATCAAACAAAGACCTCAATCGCCGCGATATCCTAAAAGCCGCTGTAGCTGCCAATATTGGTCTAAGTGCTGTAGCTGGAGCAAAGGGGCAGAAGAGCCGCTCAGATCTGATCCGCAAAGAAAATGAGAAAAAAGGCACACGGGACTGGCAGCTTACGAAGACTAAAACTGATCCAACTAAAGGTAAAAGTCCAGTTGCCAGTGGCCGGAGTCACTCTATTGAAGGTTACTGTTCAGCTAATAGTATAAAAGCCGGTGAAACTTTAAAGGTTATGGTCAATACAAATCCTGTTTCTTCGTTCAAGCTGGAGATCTTTAGAACCGGTTATTACAATGGCGACGGTGGCCGCCTAATGCGTACTTTTAAATCTTTAAAGGGCGCAAAACAATCCGAGCCTTCAATAGGAAAAAACTACGTTAGAGAATGTCAGTGGAAGCCTTCTGTAGAGTTCGAAATTCCTAAAGACTGGTTAAGTGGTGTTTATCTTGGAAAGCTTACAGCAGATAAAAGTGGCACACAAAGCTACGTAATCTTTATAGTCCGTGATGACCGTCCTTGCGACTTTCTTTTTCAATGCAGCGATTTGACATGGTCGGCTTATAACCGTTGGCCAACTGACTACTCTATTTATACAAAACATAAAGGTTATTCAAATATAGGAGTACCAAGCGGCAAAGTCAGTTTTGACCGACCGTACGCCTTGTTTACTCATCCGGTAAACCCTATAAAGAATTCTACCGGTTCTGGAGAATTTCTTCCCTGGGAATTTCCACTGTCTTTCTGGATGGAACAGCATGGTTACGATGTTTCCTATATTTCGAATATTGATACCCATTCAGACGCTAAGGGCTTACTTCGTACAAAAGGCTTTATTTCTGTAGGTCACGATGAGTACTGGACAAATCAGATGTATGAAAATGTCGAAAAAGCTCGTGATGCAGGCGTAAATTTGGCCTTTCTAAGCGCAAATTGTGTTCTTTGTGTTGTTCCGCTGGAGGAATCGAGTAGTGGAGCTAAGCATCGTGTCATTCGTAGAGAAGGCTGGTTTTTACCTCATGAAGGTAATTTGAAAAAGCAGCTGAAGGCTAAAAAAGTTCTTAATGAAAATAATTTTAATCCGAATATGGGAAAGGATGGAGCTGCATTAATGGGTGTGAGGCCTCCTGTTCTTGAATTCGGTAGAGGAATGGGAGTCGGAGATTGGGTCTGCTCTAAACCGAATCACTGGATATTTAAAGGCACCGGCATGAAAAAAGGCGATTCAATCAAAGACCTTATTGGCTGGGAATACAATGGTGCACCAATGAAATCTCTTCCCGGCTTAGAAGTACTGGCAGAAGGAGATGTTCATCTAAATAAAAAGAAGAGTGGAGAATTTGCTGCCACTATCTATGATGGTCCTAAAGGCAATATAGTTTTCAGTGCCTCAACTATTTGGTGGGCTAATGGACTTTCATCTCCTCCTGGCCACAAAAATCCCAAAAGACATGGTGCAGTTCAACAAGGGCCGGATAAAAGAGTTCAGCAGATTACTCACAATTTATTTAGACGTATCATTAATTCTTAGGATATTTCTATTTAACTTGCTCCTTAATTATTGAATTGAAAGAGTTGAGCGCACTCGGTGTAACTGAGGGCGCTTTTTTATTTTCGATCAGAAAATTTATCTCATCAGTCCAAAACTCCTTTATGCTCCTGTTTAACAAGCTAAAGAAAGCAAAAGTGGAGGTGAATTATAGAGTGATTTTGTATGTTGATTAAAACTTAATTTTTAAGATTATTATTTTATACGAGATAGTTTATGAATAAATGGATTAAATCAATTAGTATTCTTTCTATTGTTGCGCTGACAATATCTGTTCAGGCACAATCTAAAGAAGAGCGCAAAGAACAATTGCGCAAAGATACCCAAAAATACCCCAATGCCGTTAAGCAACTTCGTAAGGACGCTAAAGAGCATCCTAAAGCAGCAGAGCAGCTTCGAAAAGATGCTAAAAAGTATCCAAATGCCAGTAAGCGTGTTTATCAGGATGCTAAAGAGAATCCTAACGCGGCAAAACGAGTTTATAAAGATGCCAAGGAGAATCCTAACGCGGCAAAACGAGTTTATAAAGATGCCAAAGAGAATCCTAACGCGGCAAAACGAGTTTATCAGGATGCCAAGGAGAATCCTAACGCGGCAAAACGAGTTTATCAGGATGCCAAAGAGAATCCTAATGCGGCAAAGCGTGTTTATCAGGATGCCAAAGAGAATCCAGAGAAAGCTAAAGAAGAGTACAAAAAGAAGAAGAAAAGTAGTTTTCTACAAAGACTTTTTAAGAGCTCATCTAGATAATAAGTACTCAATTTAGTTATATTCGCAAGGACAAAATAAAGGCCTGCTAAAAACGGCAGGCCTTTTTCTTTTTAGTTTACTTTAATAATTTCTGCCAAAATAATTCTTTCCATGTCCAATAAACTTCATTAGCTTGCGTTTTGATTGCTAAAATCTATAAAGTGTTCTGATGGTTCCGGAGAATTCCTTCTAGGTTATTCCTATTATCTTTCTGGAGCGAAGCACGTTTATGATGTTTCCTTTATTTCGAATGTTAATACCCATTCAAATCCGTATAAATGGTAATGAGATCACTTGTTCTAGAATTTGAAAAAGGCATGGCGCAGTTCAACAGGGGCCTGATAGAAGAGTTCAGCAAATTACTCACAATTTATTTAAGCGCATTATTCATTCTTAGTATTTGCGTGGAATCAACGCAAAATGACGCCTGAAAACTCAAGATGATGATAGATGTTAATAACTGTTAATTATATGTTAGTGACTGTGTTAATGTTTTTCTCTTGTAGGACTCTAGGTATCCTTAAAGTGTATATGGTCAAGGTGAAGCAGGATTTCCTGAAATGAGGTAATCAAGAGATTATGTGTAAGTATTTGGAAAGGAAAGAATGAAAAAGTTCACTTTGATAGAATTGCTAGTTGTTGTTGCAATAATAGGTATATTAATAACCTTGTTATTACCATCATTAACAAGAGCTAGAGAAAAAGCTAAGTTTGCAGTTTGTACTAGTCAAAAAGATCAAAACCGTCAAATGATCATGACTGCTTTAACTGATAATAATCAAAGACTCCCACAATTCAGCTTTAATCTTGGTTGGAATGGCTACCATGCAAGCAGCACACCTAATTATAAAGATCATGATTGGATGGGAGCGGCCCATAAAAATGGTAGAATAGTTAATCCTATTGCGGCTTATTATTTTGGTGAGGGAGTGGACGAGTTTTATTATGGAAACCCTAAAAACTCAAATAAAACTCATTTGGTACAAAGTATCATGAGATGCCCGAGTATCGAGAAGGGTAATAATCAAGAACCAAACACCGGGACATTTGGAAGTAATGGTGTTTTTGACTACAGCTTTCCTGAAGCTTTTAGTGGTCATTATATAGCAAAGCTTGAGACAAGCGTAATTTGGAAACCACAGGTTAGAGTCAAAAAATCTTATGGAACGATTACCGTTGATGGAAATGCTTCAGATATGAGGACTCCATTGGTACTTGAAGAAGATCCCCGCATGAATATGGGCTTTGGTAATTTTTATAAAGAAACTGCATGGGGTAATGGTGATGCCCTTGGTGAATGGCATGACTTTGGTCTAAAAGGTTCTTATATCGCCTTAGACGGTAGTGTTGTAATAGTAAGCTCAAATAATATGATTCCAGTTTCTATGATGAGGTCTACTAATACCTGGATGGATATAGGTGGAGACTTAAGACAAATGAGGACTTATAACAGCTTAATTCCTGATGCCTCAGGAGAATACGATTAAACCAAGAACTACTTAAGATAGAAGTTTTAATATTAACGCCAAAGGATGATTATGATCAAATCTACATGCATTGCTTTTTTGCTAATTTTTCAATTAGCTTATACTCAAGACAAATCCTTTGAGCGAAAAGAAGTAACTGATACTCAAAAGAAACTGGATATCAAAAAGGGTGGCTTAACAGACACCAAAAAGCTATTAAGAAAAACTGACTCATTATCTAAATCTCAAATCACTTTAATGAGGCAGATGTTAGTGAACTCTATTGGTAAAGAAGCTTACGTCTATTCTTCCGCAAATTATCCTAACTTAGTCAATTCCCGCTTAAAATACACCTGGCTGAAATATCAGTTAGAAATGCAAAATAATGAGTGGAAAGCCAAAGAGAAAAGGGAAGCTGCTCGAAATAAAGGAAAGCTTTCCAAGACAAGAGCCAGGGATTATGAGAAGAAGTATGCCAAAAATAATGCGAGCATCGAAACTTATCAAAACTCCATCAGTAAATTAGATGCAATGATGGTTGATAATAGTAAAAAAAGTTCAACAACAAAGGACTTTTTTGAAAATGAAGTTGGTGAGAAGGGAGCAAGGCTAACCAATAAATTTGGCACATTTCAGTTAAATTTAAAAAAGGGTGACAAGGTTATTACCAAGTCATCATCTCTAGATAGACGCTATTATGAAGTAAAGCACAACGATAAAATCTATTTTGCGCTTAAAACTTATTTCTTAAAACATTGATATTACTAATAGCTGACAACCTCTGAGTTTTGGCCCCGTGGTGGCCCTCTCTAACGAAACAAGCGCCATAAGACATTTATTAAGGCGCTTTTTAGCTAGAGTTTGCTTGGGAACCCATCAATTCGATTCTTTGCTAATAAGTGGTTCTATTTATTAATATTTCTTCTTTTTCTCAAACTAGTCTTTTAGTATGGATTCGAATTGGGTGGTTTAATTCGTTAGATTTTAGTTAGAGTGAAGAGCTGTATCAAAATCCGGTTTTTGACTAAAAGTAAGCATAAGTTTTCGGACTTATGATACAGCATCTAGGGTCTAATAATTTAAAGGTTGAGGATTATATATCCAAAAGATTTCTTGACTGGGCCTGAATTATTACCTCCGCCTCCGCCGCCTTTTTTACCACCTCTTGCGTTAGAAGTCACGACACCTTGATCTGCTTTTATCTCAACTCCGGTTGTACTTAAGTTTCTTATTCTTAAATCAACTAAGTAGGATTCAGATTGTTTTTGTAAAGATGCAAGGAATATCTGATTTGCCGGAGAGGTCACATTAAACTGTAGGCTATACCAGTTATTATCAACGCTATCTGGGCGAATTCCACCTTCTTGGATTCCGTCAGCTTCGTAAGTTCCAGGCTCTATGGCAATGTAAGAAATTATTTCTTGACGTTGGTTTTTGCCTTTTACTCTCTCTTCCAGAACTTTAACATCAAAAGATGTAGTAGTTACATTGTCAACAATACTACTACCAGCTTTAGTTGAAGTCTCACTAGTGATCTGAGTAATGATTACAGGAGTCTGAGCAAAAACATTATTAAGAGAAACTGTTTGAAAACTTACTTTTGCAGTTGTATTACCAGCTTCAAGAACACGACCATCAGAAAGATTGTAAACACCTGCTTCTAGTACGGCGTATTTAACAGACTCTTGACCGTGAACACCATCTAAATGGTCCCATTCTTCAATTTTAAATTGGAATGAGTTGCCTGTAACATTTCTTACTCTAATGTGAGCTTGGTCTGCCCCATTGTAAGTTAAAGGACTGAATAGTATTACCGGATCATTAAATGTCTTTGTTAGGTTAACTGTTTGCCATACATCTCTAGAAGTCTGAGAGATGCTTGCAATACCTGTTTCATTAACAATTTGATCTGGCTCAGGAAGTGTAACATTTACATTTACAGAACTTGTAGTAGACAATGAACCATCTGAAACGCTTACTCTAAGAGAGTAAGTTCCAGCTTCTGTGAATGAAGCAGTTGTAGTTCTAGAGTTTGAGTTACTGAAACTAACTGATCCAGGGCCATTCACTTTGGTCCAGCTGTAAGATAAAGAATCTCCATTAGGATCAGAAGCAGTGACAGTTAGAGTAGTTTGATTATCAATTTCTAAGGTTGACGGACTTGCTGATGCTGCAACATCAATAACAGGTGCAAGATTTAGTTCTGTAACATTCACATTTACAGAACTTGTAGTAGACAATGAACCATCAGAAACTGTAACTCTTAGCGAATATGAACCTGCTGTAGAAAAGGAAGCTTGAGTATTCGCTGCAGAAGCATTGCTAAAATTGACAGTTCCAGGTCCACTTACTTTAGCCCAAGTGTAAGTTAAAGTATCGCCATCTGGATCCGATGCAGAAACAGATAGGCTAGTTTGAGATCCAACTTCAACAGTAGATGGACTCGCTGAAGCAGCCTGGTTGATGACAGGTGCAGAATTACCAGAAGTTGTAAATGAACCACTAATAAAGTATTGACCAAGAGTTCCGTATTGGGCATATCCTGTCGTAGAGGAGTTATTGTATCCTGAAATGAAAGACGGAGTTACAACTACATAGAAAACACCTTCGCTAGCAGCAGTATAAGTTAGAGTTGCATCTGTATCTCCAGTAGGATTATGAGATGCGACAGTGCTACCACTGCTATTTTTCAGTTCAAGTTTTACGTCCATATTGCCGTAGTTGCTTCCAAGTACACCACTTTTCCACGAATCAACGTTTATCGTTATGCTACCAGCTCCAGCAGTAAAAGTATAATAGTCAGTTTCACCACTATTTTGGATCAAACCAGAGTCTTCAATTATACCGCCTGAATGAACAAGGGTGGCTGCAGAGCTGATAGAGTTTCCTGCATCATCGGATTTATAACTCAATTTGCTTGCGAGAATACTCAAGTCATCTTCGAGGTTATTGGCATCATAGTAGTCACCTTTAGACCATTGGGTAACAGATTTATTATAAGATGCACCCATGATAGGAGCCCAGCTGGTTTCACCAGAACCATGACCTCTGTAGTAAGTAGTAGAACTGTTACCGTCGTGACTTAGACCCATATTGTGTCCAACTTCATGAGAGATAACTTCTGATACAGAAGGTCCATCATAAGGCTGACACCAAGAAATAAGATAGTTTGTTGCCCAGCTTCCTGCAGCAAATACATTTACATATGCAATACCACCATAACTTCTATGAGGAAGTGCAACTCCGTTTTTATCAAGATCAGGAGTAATCATCACATGAGAAACACGGCTATCCATAACCGCAGGGCGTTCAGTGGTTACATTTACATTGAATGGAGCATAATCTTCAGCAACTTTTTTCCAAGCATTAGCAATGTGAGTCTGCTCTGAATCATTGAAAGTAGTTGGGTCTCCATCTTTATCATATGGCTTACAATCCCAAACTTCATCTGCACTATTCCATGCAGTACCAGAAACCAATTCTCCATTAAAATCCAGATAGATTGTATTTGGTGCTCCAGGTTTACTGTTGAAGATAGGAGGTTGGCTAATTGGGACAGCCCCCCCTGACGTTGAAGGTTCACTTCCTTCAGTGGTTGCTCCAGCTTCAATAGCCATTCCTTTACAAGCGTAGATGAGCTCTCCAGTACGGTCTACAAAAAGATCCTCAAAGTCTTGTTTAGGAACATCAAGCTCCATTAGATGGTTTAAAGCTCTTTGAGCTGCTTTTCTATTTTTGTATAGCAGGTGTGATAACTGATTTTTAAAAGAAGATTCTGGTAAGTCCGAAACTTCTAGAGTTCTGTTACCTTTCTTTTCAACAATTTCTTTAAGAAAACTGTTGTCAGGGCGATGATGATTACAAAGAAGACCGTGTTTTTTTTCTCCATAATGACGGCAGCCATCTTTTGATTCTGGAGATATACGCTCAGTACTATTTTTTTGAGACTGTGTAAGAACTGTCTTCTTTGGTGTCTCATTATTAGTTATGTTTGATTCAGGTGAATTATTGAACAGCAATACTGCTGAACCCACAACTAACAATGACAAAGGTAATGCAATCTTTGTAACTCTATTCATATTTTTTCCTAACAGATTTATTGAACATCCGGTTTTCTTCTTTTGACAACGCCTAAAAATTCAGATAAACCTCCTTTTTTACTTTCACTCAACTAACAACACAACTCGTCCTAACATGAAGTAGGATTTGACAGATCAAATCTGTCACTTTTTTTTATTAAAAATTAAACTTAGCAGGTTTGGTTCCTCTCAAAGAATGCCTTTGATTAGGAATTGATTTGCTGGGGAAATATCAATATTCTTATTAAATGGGAATGGTGGTAATACCATATTAATTAAGCACAACATAACTACTAACCTATAAACAACAACACTTTATAATTGAAGCTATATCGGTGGGTTAGGTTTTAAAGGTACAAAAAAAGCATATAGGTGCCAAATTGCGTATTTTTAGCAAAAATGTCATTTTCTCAAAAATAAAAAATCATCATTTTTAATATTTATTGGGTTTTAAACCTTTAATAAGTTGCTTATTTGTCACTTTGTTGGAGAACTTCAGTAAGACCTTTTCTAGAAGTAAGATGCAGATTTAACTTAACTCTATTAGATTAGCTCTGTAGAATACACGAAGATTGAGGAAAGAATTTTTGAGGGGGAAAAATGGAGCGGGTGATGAGAATCGAACTCACGCAATCTGCTTGGAAGGCAGAGGCTCTACCATTGAGCTACACCCGCGTCAATGAAGTGATGACATATTAGCTCAGCCTTGATGTCTTTCAACTTCATTTAAGAGAATTTTAACAAAAAAATACACTCAAAGTCAAATTAAAAGTTAGTTCAAAATGTGAAAATTTGAGCTTGAAATGCTCGGTTTTACTATTAGTGACTGATAGTTTGGGACTTAGAGCAATTGATGGATTTTGAGTAGAAAAGAAAAAGGACTTACAAGTGAATGTAAGCCCTTTGATAGTTTTATGAAATTACTCGACTTATTTCATAGAGTGTAGATACTCAATTAATGAAGTAAATTCATGTAAATTCAGAGTGAACACTAATCCCGGTGGCATCATAGAACCATCGATGATTTCTTTCTTAGCTTGGTACTCTTTAACAACTTTTTGATAGAATCCTGCACTGTTCATAAGGATATAGTTTGTATTGTCCTCATCTACTAAGAAGCCGAAAGCAGGATTACCTTTACCAGGTTTAGGAGTGATCTGGTAAGTAGGGAAGCCTTGAGCAATTGCAGATGCAGGTTTTAGAACTGAATCGATTAAGAACTCACGAGTAAACTGACTTCCAGCAGTTCCCATGAAAGGGCCTTTTTGGATGGCGGCGTTATTTACAGCATGACAAGCAATACAGCCTTGTTTGTTAAATAGAGCTTTACCAAGAGCAACATCACCTTTGTTTTTAAGAGCATGTTGTTTTGCTTTCTCTAAACCAGCAGTTGTTAGCATTGGGCTTGTAGAGTAAGACTTTCTTCTTTGGTGCATGTCCATAACAACTTTAGCAGCTTTTCGAGTACCTTCGTGGTCCCAGTTTAAGTTAGCTTTAGCTTTTTTGACGAAAGATTCATCTAATAAGTAGAGGTCTGCTACAGCTCTATAATAACCAGCGTTATGAAGACCAGTTTTACTTTCAATAACTTTTTGAGCTTCAGCAACTTTTTGACCTAGGTTTCTGTAGAAGGCAAACATGATCTTCTTCCACGCTAAGGTTGCAGCTTCATCGCTTACTTTGTTGGCAATGTCAGCTAACAAAGGTAGATCTTTTTTCTTGCTAACAGGTGCGGTCCAGTAATCCTGAACTGCAGCTTCAACTAAGTCGCGGCTAGATGACTTGTCTTTTAGGCCAGGAAGCTCTTTTTCCCATTGGGCTAAGACTTCGATTTGAGCTGGAATTGCAAGTTTACGCAATTCGATAGACTTTTTAATAAGCTTTTCATTAACTACTGCTTTTCTCTTCTTATCTTTATATGTAATTGCCTTAGGATCTTGCCAATCAGCAAAGAAGCTTAGTTTCTTTTGAGCTTTGGCTCTAACGTCCCAATCTCTTTTCTTATCCATGGCAGTCTTCTTAAGGACACTTACATGTTGAGAAGTCGGAACTTTGGCTTCAAGAGCTGAGAATAGGGTATCTACGCCAACTAATTTTAGAGTTGAAGGGTCAATTTGATTTTTTGAAACCAGGTCAAGAACTTTAAGTTGAGATGCCTGACCAAACATAGGGAAGCTCTTTTCAATGGCAGCTACGATAGGTGCAGTCATTTCCCATGTTGTACTTTTGTAATATGGGCCGGAGTCAAAAGGTCTTGTTCCCCACCAGTGTTTAAGATCCCATTTACCTTCTTTGTGGCTAAGACGCGCTAGAATGTCAAGAATGATTAGTCTTGCTTCTTCTTTAGTTTCTTTGGCTGTTAGTTCAGTAATTAGACTTTTAACTAATTCGGTATTATGAATTGTTTTAAGACCGTATGAAATCGCTTTCTGAGTTTTTAAGTCACCAGCTTTGAAAGCTTTTAGGTATTGCTTCCAGGCACTTACATGATTTTCACCAAGTCCTGCTAGTGCTCTAGATCCTAGGTGAGGAAGAGCTTTAGTACCAAGTTTACCAACACTATCTTCTTTCCAAGATGAAGTTGCCATTTTGATAAGAGCATCAACAGATTTTTCACTGTATTTATTTAGCCTTCTTAAACTTACTGCAGCTTGCAGTCTTACTTTTGGATTTGAATCACTAAGATAAGGAATGAATAAGTCCGGTTCTATATTAGATAGCTGAGTCTTACGGTCAGTAAGAGCTTTCATGGCATAGATAGTCATTGAAGAGTCGTTAAGAAGCTTTTTAGCCAAGTTGTGACTTTTTTCTCCTTGTCCTTGCTTCAAGGTAAATAGGGCAGCAATTCTTACATGAATGTGCTTAGATTTGTCGCTAGCAATAGCTTCTAGAGATTTAGTGGCATTTGCAGAAAGCCCTTTCAATAAGAGGTATTGCTGTGCTTGTAAACGCAATGAAGAACTTGGTCCACTTAGGTGTTTTAGAAGAGTTGCTTCATTGGCCTTTGCAAAGTTTGGAACAGCTGGAGCTTTATAGTCTTTAAGTTTGGCCATGAAAACTCGGCTAACAGGAACGCCTTTTCCAGCAAACTTGAATCTTCCTCCTTGCCAGTCAGCTAGATAAAGGTTTGACTGACCATCGACATCCATATCCGTTGCTCTAATAAGCTTTGTGAAGTCTTTTTGTTCAACAGTGTAAGTAGCATCATCCTGCTTCATATCGAACATGAAAACTTTACCAGAGGTCCAGTCACAAGTGTAAAGTCTGTTATTGATATCTTTAGGGAAGCCTGGCTCATCTAACCATAAGCAGCCCATTCCAGATCCACCGCCGTAATCAGCTAATGATTGTAGATGTTCATCTGCAAAGTTTTGATAAAGTCTAGGATAGCCCATATCTGACTCAGCAACCTGGTGGTGAACACGCAGGTTCCAGCCTTTACCGTCATTTGTGTTATCGCGTGTGAAAAGTTCAAGAGTAGGAGAGATAGCAACATCGAACTGATTACGAGTATTGTATACGTAAACTTCAAGTTCCGAACCATCTGGTCTAACTCTGGCAACACCGCCACCGAATAATTGAACTACTTCACCAGCAGCACTTTTGGCATCAGTCATACCAAAGTCACCGACAGAGACGTAAAGCCATCCGTCAATACCCATGCGAGCACCATTTGTAGTGTGGTCTGCGCCGCGAGGGTGCTCAATGCCACCACCGAATCCGGTTACTAGAAGTTTCTTTTTATCAGCAACACCGTCACCATCAGTATCAGTAAATGATGTTAGGAATGGAGGGTGCAATAGGTAATATGTACCAGCTACAATGTGACCACCGCGAGGACTGGCAACGTGTGGGACAAAATCTTTAAACTTGTCTGCTTTGCCATCACCATCAGTATCTTTGGCAGTAACAATTTTACCAATACCTTTAATTTTACCGAGGCTGCCATTTGGGTCAACTGAAACATAAACAGTTCCATCCACATCTGCTGAAACTGCAGTTACATATTCCACATAAGGCGGAGCAGCGAATAGTGTGGTTTTGAAACGTTTATCAAGAGTTAGGTTATTTTCATTATGTTTGATATATTTGGGGCTTTTAGCCAGCTCTTCATTTGATTGAGCAAAGCTGGAAATACACATAAACAATGAGGCGGCTCCTATACACTGGAGTTTACCTCTAAAAAGGTTCTTCAACATACAAATCCTTCAGTTATTTTATTCTGAATTAATACTAAGATAAAGCCGCCAACAAGTTTGTTCTGACACTTTGGCGGTGTTCTTACAAGATTTAAGCCAAAAAAAACAAAAGGCTTATATCAACGGCGATAAGATAGCAATTGGGGATTTCTCAAAATATCTAGCCAAGCTCAATATCAATTTTTGGAAATTCACCAGAGACTTTGTTATTGAAGGTGAGAATTATACCGCTACTTTATGACAAGGGAAAAAATCAACTTTGGAGAAATTATGAGTTCCTCACTTTATGAACGTTTGGGTGGATATGATGGTATTACTGCATTTGCTAATGACTTGCTTCCTAGGCTTCAATCTGACTCACAATTGGGAAGATTTTGGGAAAATAGAGGCGATGATGGAATAGCTCGAGAAAAGCAATTGTTAATTGATTTTCTTTGCCACAACTCTGGAGGCCCAGTTTACTATACAGGCCGAGATATGCTCAAAGCTCATAAAGGTATGAAGATAAGTGAAAGCGATTGGGCTATTTTTCTAGGGCATGCAGGTGATACAATGAAAAGTTTGGGCGTTCCAGAGAATGAGTGTGAGGAAATCGCCAATTTCGTTCTTAGTTTAAAGGATGATATCGTAGAGTGTTAGTTGTCTATGAAAGATTCATTTCTTAAAGGCATCGTAATCATTGTAGTCATTGTTATCTTGTATATAAGTTCCTATTTTGTTTTCAGATTTACACATGTTATAACCCATTATCAGGGAGTAGAAGGTTCCTGGTTTGAGCCAGAGGGTGGTTTTATATTCTTCTTGGGAGGATTTATAATACTGTTCATTGTTTTGAGGAAAGAAACCCCAACAGTGAACTCATATTCGAATATTATTTTAAATGCAGCTCACGTTTTGTGTATTTCAGCGGTATTACTCGATTATAATTTTCTTTGGGCAATTGCCTTTATTTGTGTTTGTTTTAGTTATTGCATAAATTATAAAAGTTCAGCGGGGCTTTTTAAGATTATTTGTCCTATTTTGATTGTAGCTTTGTCATTTCCCGCAGCTAGCTACATAATTAATATTATTGTTTCAGAATTTATAGTAAATTCCACTCAAATAGTAATTCTTGCTAAGTTTCTGATCTCTTTATTTTTAGTAAATATTCTTATGTTGATTAAAAAGGAGAAATCAGACGAGGTTTCTAAAGCCGGTATTTTAAAATCTCCTGTTTTTACACTCTTGTTTATATTGTTGTGGCCGTTTCTATCCTCATTTGGGGTGCATGAAAATACAGAGCACAAAATGCCAGGATTTTTGTTGGAGCATTGGATTGGGGAGAAGCTCCCTCTGGATAGAAATATCGAAAACTTCTTTACTAAGGATCAGGTGATTTAGCGACGCTACAGCAGCAATGAGTTCGAGGATCCAATTAGGTTAATGGTAACTTTTCACAATGAAAACCGACACAAGATGCATAATCCTGAATACTGTCTTTTGGGTGGAAAATGGAAGATAGTAAGTTCCGAAGATGTCAGTATTCCAGGCGGTAAGGCCAAGCTCATCAAAGCTGTAAAAGATGGTGAGTACAAATATTGCTGTTACTGGTACACCAATTACAGAAAAAAGTTTAATGACATGATCAGTGTTATTGGCGAAGATATAATTTTAAAACTCTCAGGGAATCGCAGTCAATGGGAGCTGACAAGGCTCTTATCTAAAGATAAAAAGCAATTCTGAATTTTATAAAGCTCTATTTAGAAAAGTGGAAAATGAAAAAAGAGGAGAATAGTGATGTGCAAGTTGTCTGTAATCAAAGTTGCGATTAGTCTAGCTTTGATATTGTTGTCTGTTGAAGTCAAAGCTGATGTTTTGGCGGTTCAATCTTATGATAGACCATTTGATTTAGATATCGTGGATGAAGTCTATGAAAGAGCTTCCGATGAAAGATCAATTGACTTTCAAAATAATTATCTGCCTGAGATCAATACTCTTATAAGTGAGCAGCTGGGAGAAAGGCTTAGTCTGTCGACAGGTGAAGTCAATCAATTAGCCTTAAACCCAAATAAGTTGGACCTTCAGGCTGATTCTGACGTTCGAGTATATTTTGTCGGTGAAGGTGCAGGTTACCACAATACTTTGGGCTTTAATACTGAAGGTGGAGGAGTTGAAACTGGGAATCCTCAATTAATATTCCCTGACTCAAGCTCATATAATAGCTTTTTATCAAACTCTTCTTTTAACTACAGATCTGAAAACTATCCCTTACTTCCTGGAGACTATGTAGATCTTGGAACTTTGAGTGCCGGTTCGCACTTGGACTTCTTTTTGATATCAAACGGAGCTAATGGAGGAACAAATGTTAATTCAACTGATGAGGATGTTAACCCGGACGGTATCCCTCATGTAGTTAGTTTTGCCATAGAGAATTCCTCTTATCTGTTAATTGGTTTTGAAGATCTTTATGGAGGAGGGGATAGAGATTTCAATGACCTGCTATTTGTTGTTGATATCGGAGAGTCTAATGTTCAAAACCTGATTGAAACTATCGCCTTAGTTCCTGAGCCGGAAGAGATCCTTCTTCTACTGATAGGACTCGGTCTGGTGTTTTTCTTCTATAAAAAGACTGAACTTGAATCCAACGTAGAACGTAAAGCTTGTTGAATTAAAGTTTAGCCTGAATAATTCATAAACCTTTTTTTCATCCATCTTTTTCTTAAGATTAATATTTTTCTTACACTTCATTTTGCACTCCCCCTCTTTTGATTTCTATCTACAACATTGTTGTAGGATTTTCGTATCAACCCCCTTTCCCCCTTTGATTCAGGCAAGGGTGGCCTGCTATTTTTAGGTCTTATTCAAGTGTTGACGAAGCTGTGCGAACCTCTGATATATGAGTTTTGTACTACAACTTTTGGGCATATGAATTCTGATAAAAGTCTTTTTGATTTCAAGTCTGGCAGAAACCTTTAAAATTCTCAGCTGAATAGTCTTAAAAGTACTCTTGGCCCATTGGGTTCCTTTAAGAACATTTTCCCTAAAAGAATGCATGATTTGATAGGCAACAGCATTCAGTAAAAGTCTAAATTGATTTGCCTCTTTTGCATGACAACTTGTTCTATCTGAGTGTAAGCCGGATTTACTATCTTTGATTTTCAGCTCAGCATTAGCCCGGTCACAGTAAACTTTTTCGTAAAGGAATTGAGTTTTACCAGTCAGATTAGTCACTATATAGCGCAGGTCCGCCTCATATCCATTCCCTTCAGCTCGGCATATAACCTGGCGTTTACGATCCCAACTTGAAACTTTATGATGAAAGCTGTGAAATAGCCTTACTTTTTGAAATTCTCTCTTAGATAGCTTCAAGGATCTATCTGCCAATTCTTTACATATATCTCTTGGCAAGAACTTCTTGGATAGGCCGATGATATAACCAATTTCATTTTCATCAAGGTATGTAAGGACCTCTGTTCGAGAGTGATGGCTGTCCGCACGAAAAATTAATTTTGTGTTGGAGAAACGAGCTCTTATCTTGTTAACGATCCTTTTTAGAACTGTTTTTATTTCTTTACCTGAAGGTGTTTTGCCAGGACGCAGGACAGTCGTAATCAATTGACCACTGACACCATCATAAACATGAAAGGGCATGAAACAATAATCATCGGAAAAACTATTGAAAAGCGCCAATTGTTGGTCGCCATAAACTCGGTTCTCGTTAGGATCCATATCTATAATAATGACTTCAGGTTCTTTAGCAAAACCATTGAGGAAGTTATCGCAAATAGCATACGACGCTCGAAGTAAATTGGTCTGTGATATTGAGTTCTCAAAGCGACTCATT